>Ga0065711_1046481_pt1 | contig 12873 bp, 8 predicted proteins | sample Hoacrofraction12_FD_59098 | JGI IMG/M metagenome (GOLD analysis project Ga0065711, IMG submission 59098) | Hoatzin crop microbial communities from Cojedes, Venezuela - Epithelial fraction 12 v2 (version 2) | ecosystem: Host-associated > Birds > Digestive system > Esophagus > Crop | place... | reverse complement strand
CTCCGCCCCAGTGTCTTCTGAAGACCACTGTACTGCAGAGTGTGCCAGCAGAACCAAGCTGAAAGACAACCAGCTGTCTGATTTTCCATTATTAGGTTTGTGAAATGGGAAAGCTATATACGTCCTTGAGCAAATAATGCTTTTAATTAAGGTGATTTTTTTTCATCATTGTATTGCTGCAGTAGGGCTTGATATGAGAGCTTCTAAATCCTCATGCCAGTATGTGGAACAACATACCCAAGTACCTTATGCTTAAGTATGTGAGTAAGATCTTCAAAGTCAGTGGAATAACTTGCATTGTTCTGTTGGATCAAGCAATTTAGTGTCTTGTAGGAGCGACCGAAGTTTGTTCGGGATAACACCCCAGAGATTTTTAAGTGCCTAATCCATGTTTAGGTAACTATTCTTTCTTTGCGGTCTTTGGCTTTAACCTAGATTTTTCCACCACTATCCCTATCTTTGATTTTTTTCAGATATTGATTGCAAAGCAAACTTATCTTTTTTTGAAGATACAAGGCACCCTGCAATCTGAAAGACTGAAAATAGCGAGAACACAGAATACTACTTCTCTGCAGTCGGTCAGATTGTGACATTCCCACTTTTTCTTTTGTTCCTGTCTCTAAAAAATAACTTTGACTGTTAGCAGCATCTGCAACCATGTGATCCCTTAAACGTCAAAGAAAGCCTCCAAATTCAGCGGTCAAAGGAGCATAAGAATTATCCTTATGGGCGTAGCCGCAGGCCAAAAGCTTGAGGTTAAGCATAGGTGTCAAAGAGGCAGAGAGGTTAATTAGTATCTATTTTCTCATTAAACAGTGGAGGGGATTGCTGGGAATGAGAGAATCTAGCCGAGAAGGCTGGTGGGTTTTATTCCTGTGCTCATCTCTGCTGATTTTGTGCAGACTTGTGAGATCCCAGCGCTGCGGATCTGGGGCAGAGGCTGACGGGCTGTGTGATAGGTTATTCAGCGGTCGTCAGTCTGGGCAGCAAGGTGGGTTGGGAAACCAGTTGCTAGGTTGGTCAGCAAGAGCTTGTGCCTTAGAAGCCTCCTCACTCTTTTTATTTTTTCACTCTCAACTGGGGAGGACAAGATCTGGCCAGTCATTTTCAGATAGGATTTGTTATAATAAATGCAAAAGTATTTGAAATTTTTTTTCTACTGACATTTTGGTTTTCACAGACGATAATTTCCATTCATATAATGTCTGGAAAGATTTGCTTGTTTGTTACCAAAAGGAATACTTTTCTCAATAAAAATTTTAGGACGTTATTTCAATGTGAATTTCAGTGAGAAGGAATCAGTAGGACTTAGAATAGACGCTGAAGGAAGGGACAAATGGAGAGAGAGACGGCAATGTGGAGTCCTTTAGGGGAACAGATTCTCTCCTGGTATAAATTGCTGTCACTCCCACTGCAGTACTTTAAATGCACCAAAAACCTGACTTGGATTTTTTTTTCTCATCAGGGAGGGTTGGCTCTGGCACTTGTGTAGCCTTTGGTTGGACTTGCTTTCCAAGCCAAAAAATCCCAAAGGGTGTGTGGATGAGATAATCTCTTCTTCCCAGTCTGATCTGGGGTCTGGGCAGCCTTCTCTGCCCACCCTCAGTGGAGCAATTATAGCCCATCCTTTGAAAAGGACACATAGGCATGTTGATTTGTTGGAAAACGTCACTACTAAGAGGCTGCTAGTAGAGGCAAGGCAGAAGCTGATGCTTCATAGCTAAGCCATTTGGTGTAGCTTTTAACTGGAGACTTTTCAGCTGCAGGTGCCAGTGCTAGTTCTGTTCTAGCCAGCTGGCACCATAGATGCTAGCCAGTGTGGAAATCGGAACACTTTTTGGACCCAAGATTGGTGATTTCTAATAACTGGGTTAGTACTAGTATGTGTAGGTGTCTCAGCACCGTCATCTTACTGACGTTTACTGTGTAGACTTAGCAAGTGGCCAAAGTGCACTTAACTAGTTGTGAAGATAGTCTCACAGAAACCCCCAAATTACTCCTAAACAGTTCAAACCTAGAGAAAATCCTGTTACATCCCTGGGAAATATAAAGATTTGTCGACAGTTGTTTTTTGAACTATTACACTCCCTCTAAGCTGGATGTGGAGTTTAAAAATCTAGGAGTGTGAGGTTGTGACTCATGAAATGTTTTTTGTAAGCAAAACCGGAGCTGATTAAAAGGACAATTGGCTTGAGTCAGAATGTTAAAAAACTGCTGTGTCTTTCTTGCACAAGGATACTGTTAAATTGCCAGAAATGAGTCATTGTAAGCATTAGAGAATGTTTTTCATGATCAGCCTTTTATGTACGATAACAGAAATAGAATAATTTTAAGTGAAAACACACCTCCTTGTAGAGGTGGGTTTATTTTATTTTATAGTGAAACTGCTATTTTTCTGAACAAACCCAGTTGTAAAAATTGGCATCTGCATTTTATTGCTTTTAGTTTACTTCTCTAGAAAATTTGGGAAGTTGACAGCTGTCAGATTAGTGTTTTCCTTATATTTGTTTAGGTAAATGTTTAGCTATAAAGATTCTTGAAGGGTGATACACTCGCTTCAGATGCAACTGAACTACCGGATCATTTTGTGTGTAGGTTAATAAGGCATGAGAAGGCATAGGTTTATCAGCGAAGGTTGGCTGCTTTGGTTAGATAGGCAGACACGGGGCTTTTGGTCGGGTTGCTCTGCTGGGCTGCCTTCTGGTGCTGATTCCTGTGAATATTTCATGGTTTCTCAGAGCAGAGAAAAATCTGTTGCTGGAAAATTGAAGTTAGCTATGAAAGGATGCCTGTTGCTCTCTGCATGACACAGTTCTGGTGTCATTTTGGGTCAGATGAATACTAGGAACTAACCCTGTCTGTGAGATTTTATGAAGATCTGATGCTGAGCACTTCTACCCTACCTCTAAAACCGTGAGGAAATACGTCATTGGTTCTAAGGCAAAGGACAGTGTAGTCAGGAAAGCTTTCTGAACAACAGTCCTTTGAAGAAGAACTACTGTAAAAAGTTGACTGTAAAGGGATGGAGAGATGATTAGAAAGAGGAGGCAATGGGAAAAGGTGTCTTCCTCTAAAAGACCTCAGAGTTTTCCTTCTTCAGGAGGGAAGATTCAGTTTTAGATATTCTGATACCATGTTTATTCCCCATCCATTTCCTCTGCACAGAGCAGACCATGAAAGGAGGCTGTGAATGAAGTTAATGTGCTGGGCACCTTTGAAAGCACAGTGGGGTGACTGCCCTCTTCTACCATGCTGATGTCCATCGTTTTGACCAGCTCATCTGCTGGCAAAGAGGAACTGGAAATAAGATTTTTGCTGATAAGCTTGTATGGACTGGGCAGTAAACTACTGAAGTGCATATACCTTCCTGGTAGCTTCATGTCTGCTGCTGACAGAGGCTTATGAGGGAAGGAGACAAACTCAACTCTAGATGGACATGTCTGTTCTCCAGCTGCGCTCCTCATATTAGATGTATCAAAATCATCATGTGGGCCTATTGAACTTGGTGGCTGCTTTGAGCCAGAGATACAGTAGGATCTATTGTCAGTTCAGGAACTGCTGTCTTGGAGACTTGACTCCAAGATCTGGTATTTTTTCCAGTCAGGCACCGCTGACAAAGGAGGAGGGAGGAACTATCATTTGCCTCTCTTCCATTTAGTGTAGCAATAAAGAAATTGTTCATTTTATGTTACTAACTCAGGCACTTTGTGTCTTGCTTTATTTCTGCAGTATCCCGTGAGGTACAGCTGGTTGCATGTTCTTTTCTGGAGGGCTGATGCTACTTAGTACAGCCTCATCCCATTTCTTTCTTAATGCGCCATATTAGGAGCTGGATGTTGACTCACTGTGTTTGATTGCTTGCTTACTGTTTGCCCTTTCTATTCCTTGGATTTGCTACTCTAAGTACAAGAATCAAACTGGTTTTGAGGAAATGTATTTGAAATGTTAAAAAATTATTTGGAGAGATAGAAGAAACAGAGCATGAACAGCAGAGGGGAAGAAACAACCTTTTAAAACTACCTAAATTGAATCTTTTCTCTTCTATAGTTTTTTATTTTCATTAGTTTCTCTGTGGCATGACCAAAGGACAACAAATCTGAACACTACATGGTAAAGTGAAAATTGTGATTCATGAAGTTCCAGACAAGAATTTTGCAGTAAAACTCTGAGAAGTTGCTAGAAAACTGTTAAAAGTGGAATAATACGAGACCTGCAAGGCAATACTCTGATATCATTGATGAAACTAGCATTTGAGAGACTGCAATATGCTGAAAGAAAGAGGAGGATGTAGGCTAGAGCAGGTCTAGGGCACAACAGTAAAGGAGTCAATGCAGCGAAGAGAAACATTTAGTCTTAACAAAGGTTTCAGAATGGAAGTGAAAATGGAGGACAAATGGATTAAGGGATTTTTAGGTAAACCAGAAGTTAGAGGGATCTGGTGAAATTTTTTTCAGGAGTTTCTAAGTAAATAGCCAGAGCAGTATCAGAACCACTAAGGAAGACTCTTCGGGATTTTTTTTTTCGCATATTCTCAGTGGATGGTAAAAAAAGGAAGAATAGTACCTGTATTAAAAGAGTGGGGAAAAAATGAAGGACAGAAGAAATTAGTTTTTCTGACTTAGTTTAGTACATGGAAAGAGAGTGGAAATGGTTCAACACTGAGGGAAATATTTAGGTGTTTTAAAGGGCTTTCACAGGAGGCATCAAACAAATTAAGTGGCATCATCACTGAGGAAAAAGTATCATCAGGGATTAAAACCTATTTTCAAAGCCAAGGTGTGCAAGATATGAAAGTCAATTTTTCAAGCCTGTCTCAGAAAGTTCTGAGCTTCTTCTGATACTGATCAATCTATGTTGCATAAGAAGCCTTGAAAATTGTAAATAGCTTAATTCTGGAGTGTGTTTTTAAACTTGGAGGGAGGGGGGAAGAAAGCATCAACCATCTCTACCCACAGACTCATTACTGTTACATTAAGATGTCTTTGGAAGAAGTGTTCTGATTTTGTTGTAGGGATGTCTGTGTTTCACTTGTGTGCAGACTGACAGAATGAACTATTTATTAGGTATCTGTGTATATGCAAAATTTCTGGAATTTATGGAAGCCAGCATTTAAAAATGGCATAGCAGGCATAAAAAGACAGATTAGTTTTTTACCAGAATGGCCCTGTTTTGTATTTCTCTTATGAGTTAGTTTAATTTGTGAAGAAACATAAACTCAAAACTGGAGGATTCAGTTAATATATGACCAAGTCACAGTCTATTCCTGGAAAACTCTTTGGAGACCTTCCAGGAGGAACAATATGGACGTCATTGCCTCAACACGTGAATATAGCAGGTAGTTTCCTCTTTATTCATCATGACTAGAGTTTTGCTTCCTTTGATGGTCCAGAAGCATGGCCAGTATCTTCTGAAAAGTAACAGTAGTTTTCTTGTAGCTGTAGTAGTTTAGGGCTATAAAAATTAAGGTCTGGAGGAAGAGAGAATATTACATAAAAATATAGCTGAGCGTTTAATCACACAGAAGGCCTTCCACAAAACATAAACAAGGAAAAGTACCAAATTAAACAACAGCACTTCTGAGAGCTAGTTCTGTTTTTTAAGATGAATCAGCTGGTCTAAGACACTACCTCTCCCTATAGATCTTGTCTTGTTTATCTGCTGGAGAGGTGAAGTCATAGGCCTTTTCCGTTCTGCTTTGCCCCATCCATACTCTGGCTGTGTAGCAACAATAATCCTGTCATGAGTTGACCTCAGACCTGCAGAAGTCAATGAAGCCATGCCTACACTGCAGTGAAAGAGCTGCTTCCAAGAAGCAGATGGAAGCCAAGGTATTGCCTCTGTTCTTCTGGCAGTCTGGGGCTCTTCCTTCATGAGTGTTTTGTGTAATGCAAGCCTGATTTGGTCCAGAGGATGCATTTTGGTGACTCCTGAAGTTGGACTCACAATTTCATACCATAGAAGAAGGACAAGCCTGGTTTTGAAGGTGGTCCTGGACTAGCAAAGAAGAGACGGTGAGTTGTGGTTGCAGAGAGTTCATTTAAGGGTTTCCCTGGGCCTTGGAGGAGATATTCTGCAGGGCAGAGGAATTCAAAGAAAGTGTAAAGTGTGGCCTACAGTAGCATCAGTTGATCTGCATCCTCCACCAGGGAGCTTAGCAGCAGGAAGCCGTCTGCAAGAGGGTAAGAGGACCTCAAAAAGTGAATGGTAGTGACAGGGGAGACGGTCTAGTGATGAAAGAAGTCTTAGTATCAGTGAAGCTCCTGGTGTGGTTTTGATTGTCCAAATGTAAATGGAGAAAACATGCATCAGAGGTGTCTGCATTTTGGGATGTAATGTGGGAGGCTGTCATAATTATCTGTAAACACAGAAGACTGTTTTATCAACTTACGGTTTCGTTTTTTTGCCGAAGCTAGAAGTACCTTACAAGGACAATGTGTCTACTGCTTGTCTGCTTGGGCTCAATGTGAATGAGGAGTTGCATTTAGTTTGGACCAGTAGAAAAGATAGGGCTAGAGGAAAGCAAGAAGGTGATTAGGACCAAAGGCTGCACAGTAAGCTGAGAAATGCTGTGAATGTGTGGCATCAGCCACTTGTCTGGGCTGGGATTCCCCTCGTGTGCTCCATATTCCTTCTTGTCGTTTTCCCCACGCGGTGGTGAGCTGAGCTGGGGAGTGTACCCATGTGTTTGAACTAAACCACAAAGACTTCTCCTGACTTCCATGGGCACATAGGACATACCAAGGGATAGTGTGGCAGGTTGAGTTCTACCTCTTGTCAGTTTTGTCATCCCTGCAAGACTGGAAGTTTTCAGTGCGCTTATTTGCATTAATCAGAGATCCCTGCCACACAGTACTAGATGTTGTCTGAAGAAAAGACAAAAAATTGGAGCAGGACAGCTCCAGAGAACTTGTAATGGAAGTGAAGGACAAAGAATGATGGTACAGAGACACAGAGGAGCGCAACAAAGCAATGCAGTTTGGCATGACTAGCAGCAGCCTCCACGTTACCCGAGTACTCTCTTTTTTCCCGTAAAGCCACTTCGCTGGTGCAGAGGCTGGATTTGGTTTCCTGCCTTTCACTGTGCTATTCTTATGAACAAAAACCTGCTTCTCTGACACAAGGCAAGAAATAAGAGTGGCCTCTTTGAACTTCTAAAGAGAAGAACTTACATTTACATTATGAGAAGCCTTATCTTGAGTGCTTCAGAGCAACTTCCACCAAAGTCCATAGATACTGTGGTATCTGCAATCTGGCTGGTCTGTACACAGTATTCACATTTTCTTGTTTCAAATTGTACTTAAATAGCAAACACCCAGTTACACGGAGAGGTCCAAAGAAAAGTCTATGACAGCATAGTAAAAAATTAGGGCTTGAATGCCTGGGGAATAATCATAAAATAGGCTCAGGCTTGCATGAGTTTAAATTTGATCAGTTAGAATGGAAAGCTAGATGAGAGTGTGTAGACAGCCTGTAATGTTGAACTGTATTATTAACAGCTACTAAAAGATGGAGCTGTAAAGTGCGAGTATAGAAGAGCTCCAGTAGAGTAATTTTAACATTCTCCCTTGAGTATATGAATATACAATTGTGTAATTTGGCATTGCTGGCTTTGGCATGCTGTTTATGCATTTGAATAACTTGTGTACTTCTCACTGAAGCAGGCAGGCTGCTAAAATCACACCCTTATGGTTCAGACTTCTTGAGTCAAATTGGACAGTAAAATTAAGTGCTTATTTCACGGGAGTTTTGAACCAATACACAAAAGATTTCTCATGTCTTAGAATAAGAAATTTTAGGCACTTCATGAACTTTTTGTACATGAAATCTTACCATTATTTTAAACTTCATCTGTGCCAGCCCTTCTAACTGGCTTATCCGTAGGTGTATGGATTCTTTGTGCTTTAAAAGGAAAGCGAAACGCAATTTTCAGACTAGAATGTTCCACTGTGGCTTTTCTACCTTTTTTGCTTTACTCTGTGTAGAAGGATAGCGAACAATGTGCAAAATACATGTACTCTTGAATTTCTAAATCATTATTTCATTATGTGCTCTAAGGGTGTTGGTTCTTGTATGATGCCCTGCTACTGTTGGCAGGGTTTACTTACAAATAAGACAGTGTTTCTGCCTGGGTTTGTATGCAGAACGATGTTTCAAATCAATAACGGTGGTGAATATGGACTGTTCTCAGAAATAATCTTGGCTTAATTTTCCAGCGCCATGCTTGTTTCACACAGCAAGTTGGCATTAGTGAGTAACGCTGATGTGAAGCACAGCATGGAACAGAGAGCTGAGTCTGTCACTGTGGCAAGAGTTCATCCTGAGGATTCAAAGATTGTGGCTCATTTATACTTAAATCAAAATTTCCTTCCTGATTCTGGTCAAACTCTATCAGCTTCATTCTGTGCTGTCTTGCACTGTCTAGTAATGAAGTACTGTAATACAGTAATGTGGACTTATACCAGATGGTTGTATTTACTGACCAACTAAAAGAAACACTAATCTAATACTACCTTTTCCAACCCTGCTTCAGGCAGACACTTGGCTAAATCCTGTGGGTAGATTTTTACATACCCAAGTCTAAGAATGTAATTTGTAATATTCTGCTTACTCTCTGGAGAGACTGAGTGGATGCAGATTTTCATAGCTAAGATTACAGGCCCAAGTCTTTACAGTGCTGCAAATATACAATCAAAACAGTGACCATCTTGTCAGGATAAAGTCTTTTTTACAGCTAAGCCTGATCAGGATTCACAGAATCGCTGTTGGGGTTGCAATGGACCCCTGGAGGTCATCTGCTCCAACCCCCTGAAGAAGCAGAGCCACCTAGAGTTGGTGGCTCAGGACCGTGCCCAGCTAGGTTCTGATTATCTCCAGGAATAAAGACACCACGACCTCTGCAGGCCACCTGTTCCAGTCTTTGACCACCCTGACAGGAAAAAAGCTTTTCCCTGTGTTTAAACAGAATTTCATGGTTTCGCACACCAGGTGCCTGTGTCACTTGAGGCGTCTGGTTTCATAGGTCTGCTTAAATGTGCATAGCTGAGAATGCTGTCAGTAGCTGCTAGAACTTGAGCTGAAGCTCTGTGACATAACCACATCTTCTGTGTAATGAGATGTTAATCTTTTTTTTTTTCTTGCACTCTATTCCTATCTAGTAGCTCTTTTTTTTGTACTTCCTCTTCTATTTTGCATGCCAACACATATTAAGGTGGCATTCTCCTTGTCACTGATACTGCAGGTCACGTAATCTTTTAGAGATTTTTTTAAAAAATTAAAAGCTAGTCTAACACATGTAGAAACACTCATCACGCTTCTTCCGTTCACTCCCAATGACAAAATTAAAGACTGAACTGAGCTAGGCAGCCCATGGAGGAGTGAGTTGGGTGGCACTGGTCTGCTGTGTCCTAACTGGAGGTAAATCAAAACCAGCTAGAAAGAATAACTGCCAAAATGAATGCAAGACAAAATGTAATAAGCAGGATGAAGGGATGAAACATGACTTAGTTATTTTTTCTTTTTATAACGGTCAGTTCAGTAACTGAAAGATCTACTTACAATTTTCAAGGTAAAAGAGGGTGTTTCTTAAATTCATTAGACTAATTAAACTGTTTGGCTTTGCTCTTAAGGGGCTGCTTTTCACATATCTCTGCCCAGTCTACATCCTAACTTCCACTCTTTTTATGCCAGAGAAACCTCTGCAGGAAACAACACTCCAAGAAGTAGTCGGATTTGTATCCTGGCAGGAGACTGCTTGAGCAAGAGTCAGGACAAGAAAACAGTAAGAGTTAAGCCTCATTTTTTAAGAAAGCGAGTTATAAAACAAAAGGGAAAAAAACCCCAAACCAAACACACTGCTCTTGAATAGCAGCTGCAAAGTTCAGTTTTGAGAGACCTGGGCCTGAAAACAGAAGGTGCAAATTTAGCCAGGTATACATCAGAGGTTGCCAGGTAAAATACAGTGAAGGCCCTGCACCAGGGCCAAATTTGTTGTAGGCTCCCGTTATTTGTGGAAGATAGGAAGGATGAGTAGCCAGGGGAATAGCCTTGTAAATCTGGATCAGGGTAGGGGCTAAGGCAGAGTAATACTGAGCTTGTTTACTGATAAGGAAATGATCACGCTGCATGTACAGATCCGGGCCTTTTTATGGATGTAAAGGACAGCTGTGTGAGCCAGTAAAGCTCATTACTCTCTAAATGGTTTATTGCAGGAGATGGGCAGCTCATCATCTGCTCGTGCGCTTCCCATCAGCCCTGAAAGGGTCAGGTAGGTCCAGTTTACTCTGGGGTGACCCAGCTGGGGCTTTAGCAGGGATATGCCAAACGGGTGGATGTCCCAGGAGTTCTAGTCATGCTCTGTTCTCAGGTCGTGCTCCATGCTCTGTCCACCTGTCCGTCACTTGGTTGTGCCGATTTTCGCTGTGTTCTGGTCTAGGCCAGTAGAAGTTAATGTAAGTGCAGAACAGGCTTGGCTCACCGATTGGAACCTGCTTGGAGGTAGAACAAAAATTAAAAGGAGTGCTCGTAATGGCACGAAGGTGTCTGGATACTGCTAGCAAGTCAAATGGGAGGCAGCTCCGAACTGCAGTTCCTTCACAGGTTGTCTGTTGGCTGGAGGCCACTCGTGCCTGCTCCCAGTCAGTCTCCCAGTGAATGACGACTTCAGCTGTTCGCATCCTTCTGTGTCAGGCAGGAAGGAGCCTTTGGAAAAGCTGTAGAGTGTAGGTGGTACTAAAGCATGTTTGACAACCAGCTGCAAGGTTTACAGCTAGCCTGTAGGAAGGGTTTTTGACTGTGGATGGTGAACCATAATGGAGAGCTGGAACCAAAGGGCTGGTTTGCGGGGCGTGATGTAACAGATTTGATCTCCATCCCACTTCAGAAGGTGTTTTTTTTGTAAATGGAACAAGTTTAAGTCAAGCTGCTGTTTACAGACTGTTGCAGAGCTGAAGCATTTAGGAAGGCGGATGAAAGATCATCGTCCCTCATTTTCAGATATCAGAACGGAAACATGAGGGAGCCGTCACACACCAGCACTGCGTCAGAGTGAAGTCCAGAGCAGCGTATCCCTGGCTCTGCGCCCAGTCCTCAATCATAGGTGTTTGTTGAGGTACCCGGTGTGAAGAGCACGCTTACATTCTTGGCTACTCACGCAATCTTTTAATGAATATTATATCTGCAGAAAGAGATTAATGAGACCTTCCACAGAACCTGTTCCTGTCTACGGAGTTGCTAATTGCTGTTCACACACTGTCAGAATATTGCAGGGTTTGGTTCTCATCTCTGGTGCCTCTTCCTCAGATACAGAGATGTACATCAAGTGGCAAACTTACTGTCCAAGGAACTTTCCTCTGACATGGCCTGGCAGGATCCTGAGCATGCCACTTCCCTACAGAGTGGATGATATCCATCAGTTGTTCAGGGATGGTGTCCCTTCCTGTGAGTTTTCCACAGTCACTGAGCAGCGACAGCACAGAAAGACCTTTAACATCCTCCTTTTGTTTTCATTAGCGTTCCTGGATATTGCCGGGTCAGCTCAGTTCTGGAGTAATATTTACCCTTCCTGTCATTTTGCCCTTTGCAACCTTGCCTGAAAATGTGTGTCTGTGAAATGAAGTTCTAAACAACCACCATCAGCAACAGTCCTGATAACCCAACGAACAGAAAGCAATAATTCAATCAGGAGTGGTGGTGAACGTTATTTATTTAGTTGAAATAAAGTGGGTGTGAGATATTAATGCCTTTTTTTTCCTTTGTGTGCTTACCAGTCGCGAAGGATAGGTCTGCCGTATAGAGTGAAGTCTTTTAAGGGACTGATTCCATCTTCACGTGGAGAAAGGCATGCATGCATGACAACCTTCAGATTGTGTTTCATTGTCTTTGGGGGGCTCTACTAAGGATCTGCTCTCTCTGTTAAGACAGCGGAGGTATGGCAGCTGAAGCCCTGACACAGTTTTCAGTCGGAATTTTGCTTGCTTTGCGCTATTCAGAAAGACTTCTCGTTTCCTGAAGGACACTTACTGTTCACGGTGGCAGGGACATCACAGTGGTCAGGGCAGGAAATGGGAAGCAAGGTTTCCATTTTGTACTAGCTTTCTGATGTCAGGAAAGATAATTTTTGCTTCAGATCACTTGTTTGAAAAATTTGCTATAATGATACTCATTGGCAAAGAAGCGGTTGATTTTTAGAGTAGATGTTTGTGGAGTTCCTGGTGACCTTGGTTAGAACCCAAATAACATCCTCTGCTTAAAACTGGAGTGAGACTGCTTTCGCCTTTGTAGCAGCGTGAAGTTCTTAAGTGACTTGAGCTGGAATATTAGGTAATGTCATTCCTATTTTCTATTTTATGCTTTATTCTACTCTTTAATCTCGCTTTATATGTAAAGTAGCATTGTCTAACTGGGGAGGGGGTGTGTGAGGCCTGAATCTAGCCTTTGGAAAGCTTCTGTCCAATCTCCCTTTCTGTGGAGGAGATGGGGAATAGCTGGTCAAGCAGCAAACACAGCCTGACTAGCCAAGTGACTCCTTCAGAGCGTCCTCACAGCCTGACAAAGAGAAAATTGCTGCTGAAACCGGGGAGGCGTGGGGGCACTGGCACCTACTACATGGTGCAGAAAGATGGAAGACAAGGTGGAAGAAGAGTGGTGTGTGGGTGGTTGACAGATACAAAGATCTGAACCCTGGATCCGCTGCTCATCTTTCTTGCATCATGTTTTCCCCTTTCCTTACTAAACATAGAATCATAGAATGGTAAGGGTTGGAAGGGACCTTAAAGATCATCTGGTTCCAACCCCCCTGCCATGAGCAGGGACATCTTCCACCAGACCAGGTTGCTCAGAGCTCCATCCAACCTGGCCTTGAACACTTCCAGGGAG
>Ga0065711_1046480_pt1 | contig 12874 bp, 11 predicted proteins | sample Hoacrofraction12_FD_59098 | JGI IMG/M metagenome (GOLD analysis project Ga0065711, IMG submission 59098) | Hoatzin crop microbial communities from Cojedes, Venezuela - Epithelial fraction 12 v2 (version 2) | ecosystem: Host-associated > Birds > Digestive system > Esophagus > Crop | place... | reverse complement strand
GGGAGGCGGGGTTTAAGCTATTTAAACAAAACAGTTAGGGTAAAATGAACAAAAAAAATCCCTAGTGTGAAATAGCATAATCTAGTAAACTCATTTGGTTTTGTCTTCTGTCTTAGGGCTCGAAATTTTTAATGATGCATTTAATTTTGGAAATAGGAAGAGTATAGGGCTGTTGATCTATATTAAACTGAGCTATGGACCATGTAAAGTATAGCTATTTAAATTGCTTTAAGGAGGTATGTTAAAAAGCAGAAAACTACTTTTCAGTGTTAAAATAATTTCAAATTATTATATGGATGTTTTCAGAAGTGTCTTTCCAATTTTTTGTGTATGGTTTAAAATATTTGAACATATCTCTTTTCGATTTAGGGTTGAAATATGTACTAAAGTAACATTTCTGATCTCGCAAAGATTGATAAAGTTTTTCTTTCAATAGGTTTAATACAAAAAACACTATAATGAGAAGGGATTTTATTTCAAAGTTTTTCATTTTACAGTTTATATTTAATTTTTTTCTCTAGTATTAAAAAGACAGACGACTCTTAATCCCTTTTGCTTTCATCAGTACAACGAATATGCTCAGCTCTTTGAGCATATTCTGAAAAATGAAGGAGAAAAATTTTCTTTTGAGTTGCCTTTCCTACAATACATTGTGTTGCAGCTGGATTTGGATTTGGTGTAGCTGAACGTCTTGTGTCATTGGATTATTCATCCAAAATCTTTACCTCTTTGCTACAGATATTTTTTAGCTTTGGGTCTGTTATTGCTAATATGTATTATTAATGCAATTTCATTTATGCTTGTAGAGGCAAAGCTGTAATTTGGCTTAAGTCATTTGACTTTGGTTTTAAAAATTAATAACACAATAGTTTTGGCACTACTTTCACCCCTTCCTTGCCACTTAGGCTAAGCAGAAATAAAAGTACTGGTAGAAGGAGCTGTGTTTTGAAAGGGTTGGGACAGCCTAGCAGTGGCTGGGACAGTCCAGAGAAGTACCACCAAAAACCAGTTCCTTTCAGGTGATAATGTGACAGCAGTTCCAAATGTTTCAAGTTTTAGGTGTTTAACTGACAATAAGGGTATTCATTTCCCAAATAGAGAGTCTATTTAATCAGTCTATTTAAGTCTTTTGCAAATTTCTTTGTCGCTATTTTTTACTATTACTCTTTGTAGTCTTTTACTATTTCAATGTACTGTGTGTAGTCTTTCTTCATTGCGTTGAATAATGTGTGTGTAAGCTTTAATCTGCGGAGGTGTGAAAAGGCCTAATTTGATGTATATGGTGATTTGATTTATGGATTAACATAATTTTATCAGAATTCTGTATTCTTTAGCTGACTAAGGCAGCCTGGGCACTCGGTCTTCTGGTTATTTAAACAGTACTTGCTATATTCTAAAAGAAAAAATAGTTGTTATTTTCCCTGTTTTCTGTGGGGTTTTACACTAACTTCACTTTTTGTTTGTCCATCCCTCCTGCCTTGCTGGCGTGGTAAAAGCCTGACAGAAATGTCTGCAAGTAGCACATCTTCTGCAGGCTCTGCAGTGGTGTCTGCTGTATCAACGCGGCCTCGGCATCAGAAGTCCATGTCTGCCTCTGGTCATCCTATAAAAGTTACACTGCCAACCATCAAAGATGGCACCGAAGGTTACCGACCAAGGTAATAAATTGATTATTAGGTCTTTAATGCTGTGCACTTTAAAAATGTTGTTGTTCAGTTCATGGTATACTTCAGTATGTTTGTAATCTATTAACAACTCTCAAGTTGCATTCTGTTTCAAAACAGTTTCTTATTCAAATAGTGTGGGTATTACAGATAATTGAAGCTTGAGTTTGATCATCATACATGTTTGCATGCAGTTAAAGAAGTTCCTTGACTGCCTCCCTCTGGAAGTTTCTGGAAAACTTTAGTTAAAAAATTAACTAATTTAGACAGGACTGTACAGAGCACAGACCACCATAAATTCAAATGAAATACTGAAACGATAACCTCTTGGTTTTGTAGATTGCTAAGCTTCATTTCTGTCTAAAAGCACCATAGTATAGTTGCTCTTATTATTAACTGCCCACATAGCTGTATAAATTTATTTGTGCCAGATGATTACTGCTTAAGAAATACCTGTTAAGTTTTTGGAGTGCTTGCGTGAATAAAGGTTTTGATGAACATATTTTGTCCGGAAGAGGTCTGGGAACGCTTTCAGATCTTACTACAGACTTTTCTACCTTTTTCCTTTGTTGTACCATCTGTGTGTGCTTTTTTAAAAAATGCTCTTAATACTTGGGATAATTTGATTCTATAATGAAAATATCTCTTGATTATTGCTAAGTATGAATCACAAAAGCAAATCAGTAGCAGATTCAGGTTTTAAAAAAAAGAATCAAAAGCAGGGTATTTTTTTCCTATCTTTGAGAAATGGTTGTCATGTAGGAGGGTTTCTAGTATAGTCTTTCTCTTTATTTATGCTTCTGTTTTCCCAGCAGTGCAACTCAAAGAGTGCCTGCTGCTTCCCCGTCTGCTCATAGTATTAGCACTACCACTCCAGACCGAACCCGCTTTCCTCGGGGGAGTTCAAGTCGAAGCACTTTCCATGGTGAGCAGCTAAGGGAGCGGCGTAATGCCACTTACAATGGACCGCCCGCCTCACCATCACATGAAACCGGTGCTTTTGCACATGCTAGAAGAGGGACATCAACTGGTATAATAAGCAAGATAACTTCCAAGTTTGTTCGCAGGTTAGTACCTCGATTTCTAAGAGAAAAAAAAAAGCCCAGCCTATAACTTAGGGCCTTAATTGTGAAGTCAATTTCCAGTTTAAGACTGAAGTAATGTAAATTTAGTTAGAATGCTGCCTGTTTTGTGTGTTCCTTTCAGAACCTGCCTTGTTTTACTTCTCTGTGTGTATTGTAACTATTAGGTTTGACCAGCTATCCTGCTTCTTTATGTTAAAGGAGCAAGAGAACGGGTTTTTATTCGTGCTTTACAGCTAAAAAACAGAGATACCACAATTAAGTTAAAATCAGATGAACTTAAATACTGAAAGTAGTGACTTAAAAATGAATCTTTATTTAATGTTAACAATGTTTTACTTTTTTAACTGGGTGCAGTTTCTTGCAAGAGCTATATTTACAACAGGTTTTTTTTTTTCTGTGCTCAGAGGGAATAGGTACCAACGAATTATTTCAGGGAATTCTAAAATCTGTGAATAAATGAGAAGCTTAGAGGTGAGCAGAAGTCTGAATGTCTGGAAATACTAATATTTTAGTGTCGTGCAGCCTTTGGTGTCACGTTACCAGCTCTTCAAATGTAAGCTCAGGATTCTGAAAGAAGAAAATCCACACATCCTGGACCTGCGTTCATTCCTGTGATGATGCTAACAGTAATCGTACTGGGAGGAGAAGTGCTGGGAAAGATTTCCAAATCCACTGTTTAACAAGTGACTCTTGACTTAGCAGTCACAACAGCTTTCCCAAAATGGGACTTAATTTTTAGTTTGCATCTTTCTAACAGTGATTTACCTATAATTCTTAAGCCTCCTTATGGATGTGTCCATACTGCATTATTGTCAGTTTTACAACAGAATTATATCTTGAAAATCTCTATTTTCTTTGCAGAATTATGCTATTATGTACTGAATTCACAAATCACATTTTTGTTTTAAAAAACATATAAATTCAAAGCTAGATTAAACTAGTAGTTGCAAATTCATAAGTAAAATATCATGAATTGCGTAAGGTGTTATTACAAGGGAGAAGAAGAGAGAGGCTAGAAATGCAGTGGTGTTCCTCATAAAATTCATTTAACCTGGTGGGCTGATAGTGCGTCAGCATGTGTCTAAGTAATACCTCCTGTAATGACCTAAAAAAAAGTGTGAATGATTTTCTTTTTTCAGAAGCCTGAAGATAACAGGACTATGATCCTCCAATATTGGTATCTCCGGCACTTAGGTAGTTGGGGGGAGAGAGTCAGTCCTCTGGTTTTAAAAAAAGAAAAAAAAAAAAGTTACAGCAAAGTTATTCAACTGTGGTGTCAGTGTAGATTTCCAAATGGGAAGAATGGTGTTTTCTGTTAAGTAACTAACGAATTTCAAGAGCACAGGCTGGTTTTTTGCATTACAGCTCATTGTTATTTGCAAGGAATGGAATCTTGAATTTTTTTGAAGAGTCAGATAAAAGAATTAATATTTGCATTATGTTAAACTACAATATTAAAATAATATTGTAAACTATATATTTAGAGTTAACATACTGTAAATTTATGTCTTTTAAAATCATCTTTAGAACATTTTTATACATTTTCCTATGATGTTTTATACTGTTAAAAATACATTTTCCTGTAGTGAAGGCTTTCTAGGGTTTTTGTTGGGGGGAGGGGTGGTTAGTGGTGGTTTGGGTTTGGATTTTTTTGTTGGGTTTTGGGTTTTTTCAAACTTTGGGCTGTTTAAGACTTTCAGTGGATGGGATTACATGGGTGGAGGTTCGAGGAGGGTTGCTCTTCTTTTAGTTGGATCACATAATTGCATGCCTTTTAACTTCTGTACCGTTCAGGAAATAATGGTTTAAAGCATACTTTGATTAGAAGGTGTCATGAATGACTTCTTTTTTACTGTCTTTTGGCAAAGGTAAATGCCTTTTCTGGTAAGTATGTAAAATAAATGCATAATGACAATGCTTAATGATGAGGGTATTGGAGTATTTTATATCAACGGTTTATGTCAAATGATACCTCTCTGATGTTAGTTACTAAAGTATTTGTGTTTTGAAGGTATTAAATTAATTAGCTAATTGAAATTGGGCGCTAACATATTTGTACAGCAGCACTAAGAACTTTGGATATTTTTCAAGTTGCTTCAGACTAAAAAGGCGTAATACAAAACAGTTCGTTGGTAAAGTGCAGCTCCAATTCAACAAGATAGAGATATGTTTAACCTCCGGCTCCCCAGTAGTCTTACCAAAGTCAGTGTAGCGGCTGATTTGCTTCAAGTTCAGCAGATGTTGAAGTAATCTTTCTGAACCGGGCTCCAAACGTTTGGTCTCACAAACTCTAAGGCACATTTTATCTTTAATCACTTGAGTGTGCTTAAGCATGGGCATGGCTCCAAGTGCTTTCAGGACTGAGGTCTGAAGGCCTGGCCCAGAAGGCAGCAGAGTGGAGCCCCCCTGGACCGTCTTGATTGACTGCTCCTCTGTGCTTGCTGGAATTACGTGCGGCCGTTGCTCTGTCTGCAGTAGGTTGAGAACAACCTGTTAATTTTACTATCAGTTTAAGAAAAACATCAAACAATTACACGTCAGAGCTGAAAGAATTTAAGGTGTCATAAAGGGAAAATAAAATTACAGCTGTGAAAAAATACTATTTAACAGTATTAGGCTTGACATTATTATACTGATTTAAGGTTTTTGTTCAGTAGCTATTTAACATTGTTCTAGATGTAGGTTTTCTTAACTTTTATTTTTCACCTTTATCATTGAATCTCAACCTTAACTTTGTTTTGAGGGATCCAAGTGAAGGCGAAGCCAGTGGCAGAACTGACACCTCAAGGTGAGGAGCCACTATTAATACTTCGCTCCTAGGTCTTTCGCATCAAGGTTTAAGTGATTTCTTAAAGATTTTTAATCAGGATGTAAAATAGAATAGTGCTTAAGTAATCTGCATTTCAAAAATGTTTTTTATTTTGGGGGGGAGGGGGTTTTGGTGAGGTCCTTCATCCCTCTTTTTTGCTTTCTTGCGAAGTATTTAATAAAAAAATTAATTTAATCATATTCCTTTAAATAGTGAAGCCCGCTGTAGGAGTTAACCAATCATTTATGCGCATAAAATCATGTTGTGGCTTATAATTATTTAATGGTGTTTACTTTTGTTTTCAGTGGAAAATGTAGCATACTTGGTGTTTGTCTCTGTGTATATATGTATATATTAAATTTTTACTATAGTTACATACGGTGTTCATTACTAAAGCTGCTGTTTGCCAAAAGTAAACACCTTACAGTCCCTGAGAAATGAATGTCATTTTGCACTGGGAAATAAAATGAGTGACATTCAGACAAAAAGGGTGGTGACTGCTAAACATTGCATTTGTATGGCAACTGCTGTACACAAACCTACAGATGCTTTGTTAGTAATCAAGCATTCCTTCATATGCTCATTTTCCAGTATATCTGCTCTTTTGCCATGTTTCAGCATTCAGTTCTGCATTTTTGGTGTGCTTAGCACAGTGCATAACTTTTTATTTTTATGCTCTCTAATGAACAGGCATTGTAGTTTGCGTTCTAAACTGGTCACTTACAGAAAGTATTGACTTAGAGTCTGAAACAGAAAGCTTTTATTTAAAAAAAAAGCAGCACATTCTTAACAGGATACATTGTATAATACACAATGCATTTTATCTACATTAGCCCTTTTCAATTCGAAGTCTATTAGCTGTCAAATTCTTGATGTGGAAGGGGAAAATAGATTAATCAAATGTTCAAATGAAATGAAGTGTGAAGTTGCTTTCAGCTCTTGCTTTCATTCTCCAGCTTCCTCTACTTTTTGTCACCCTACAGTGTCTGTTTTGGGCTAAAAGTCGTTTGAGATCTTATCCCTGCCCTGCTCTATCTGTTAATATCGATGTGGTTCTCTGGGGATCACACTGAAAGTTAAATTAAAAATGCTTGTTTTGACTCCTCTCTGAATAGCAACAGTTTATAGACAGTCAAAATGGGAACAGCACCTTTCCCCAGTGACAGATGGGGAGTCATCAGGCATCTTAAGTACCTGGGACAAGAACAGAAATAGTTGGCTCTGGAATTACTTTAAAATCATGAGTGCTGTTTCTCAAAATGCTTTCCACAATGGAATAAATAATCTGTTCAGTAAGGAAGCATTGGAGTAAGAACATTTGTTGGAAATTACTCCCTTTAAATTTTGTCCAGGTCATTGTATCAGCTAAAATACTTCGTGTCTACATGTCACTCTTTCTTCTGTGGAAAAGCTGCTGGCTGTGTGTTCAACTGGTTGGCAAACAAATTGTTGATGACCAAACTGCAGTGCAAAGTTCTGCTTCATCAGTTAAAGCACATTATTATTATAAGGTCTTTTTACACAGAGAGAGGTCAAAAATACATAATAAATGCAGAAGGCGGGGAAAGATGGAGAAGAGGGAAGAGAATTAACTGAGGACTTGTGAATCGCAGGGTGGGGTTTCTTCCTCTGCTGCTTTTACAGTATGATTTATGCTTGAGGATTGTGTCCCTCAACTTCAGTTTTGTTGGTGTATGGCATGCTCCAGATCATGAAATCAGCAGAACTTCAGTCATGCTTTCACATAGATTCCACTTTCTTTGGAGCAGTATGGAGTAACGTGTGTCTGCTGCAGTTCCCATTGCACATGTTGTCATCAGAACGTTCCAGAGCAGGGGTTTCCAAACTTGCTTTGCTTGTGTGCCACTGCTGGGAGGTGCAGCAGTGCTGCGCCGAAGGGCACGCGGGTGTAGGAGACGGCGCACGACTGTTCCAGCAGTATCCATCTAACTTAGCGTGCGCGTGACTAGCAGTGTGTCAGGCGCAGTTTAGAAACCCCTGTTCCAGAACTGTATTTCTCTTCTGTCTCTTGGCCGTGCTGCTTTTGTTTTTGACTGTTCTGCGTATCACTTCTTCCAGGAGTGTTTCTGGGGAGCCAAAAGACAGAGAGAAGGAGGATGGCAAAGATTCGAAGCCACGGTCCTTGCGGTTCACGTGGAGTATGAAGACCACTAGTTCTATGGACCCGAACGATATGATGAGAGAGATTCGGAAAGTGTTAGACGCTAATAACTGTGATTATGAACAAAAAGAGAGGTTTTTGCTCTTCTGTGTTCACGGTGATGCACGACAAGATAGCCTTGTTCAGTGGGAGATGGAAGTCTGCAAACTGCCACGATTGTCGCTCAATGGAGTTCGTTTCAAGAGAATATCTGGGACTTCTATTGCGTTTAAGAACATTGCATCCAAGATAGCCAACGAGCTTAAGCTGTAAAGAGAACCTGAATTTTTTGGGATCAGGGAAGATTCGTATATGATCTACACTTTGAATGTACTGGTTACGCCTAATGTGATTGGCCTGTGAAACTCCCCGTGTAGAAATTGCCCTTATTGCAATAAGGTTATACATAGTTATTCAGAATTGTAAAGTTAAATCCAGTATGACCTATATTAAATAACTGTAGCTAAAGAAGTTATGGTCACATGTACAGGTAAGTATATAGAGCATTCTGTTCATTTTATGTTCATAGAGTTGTATAATAAAAAGATGACTGCTTAAATTCAGATCTTGTATAGTTGTCTAGATTTCTGCACAGAAATGTATGTTTGATGCTTTGAGTTGGAAAAGTCCTTCCCTATCATTTACATTTTTGGTGGTTTTTATAAGTCTTACCTCTATCATGCATTTTTTTAAAAAACTCGTGTCCTGAGTCAAATGCACAAAAATAGCTTTCACAACTGTAGCGTGACCATTTTAATTATTTAAAGCTTGTTCATGGTTTGAACCAGAAGTCGATGAATAATCGGCTTTTGTTCTACACAAGACTGTTCCTGCTTATCTTTGGCTCTTATCCTTGTTATTGGACAGTGTTTAGTTGGAAAACAAAAAAATACGAACATGTTTACAGTGTTGGCACTTACAGTTTAAAACTTTGTTCTGCCTTGGGCCAGCTGAGAGCTGTGGGGGAACAGAAACCGGGCGTAGGTGATGTTCTGTCCGCCGGTTGCAGCGCTGGCTCCCACGGCCCATTAACAAATGTAGCACCAAAATGGAGAACCGTAATTATTTCATTTGAATATCATGGTAGAAAATATCACTTGTTTGCTGCCTTCAGAATACTACAAATTCCATTTTATGGAAATATATTAATATTAGGACTGTTTAATAGCACAAGATAATCTGAAGTGTTGACCAATTGTGTAAGTTAATAATACCACCTCAGGAATTAGCTCGGCTTTTGGAACATGTGCCCCCAAAGAGTACATGCAACTCCGTGTAATATTTTACAGCTAAACATACATTGTTTATAATGATAAATTGTTGATTTATGCTTTCGTGGTTGTACAGTTTGTTCCCATGTAACCTGTTTGTGTTTAATATTTTACCAGATTTCTTGTATTTATTCCACATCATCATGCCTGTAATGTGCAGCTTTGTAATTAGGCACTTGCCTACAGAAAAGAAAAAAAAAAAAACACCCACATTTTTTTCCTTCATCATTAATGATTATAAACTATGTAAAACCACTAGTACTGGTACATTTTAATACTTGTTATTTTGTACTGAATTAACCATAGAGGTTGGTTGTGCAATGTTATTTAATGTCGTAATTACTGTAATATCAACATATGGGCCCCATCTGCACACTCTTGTGAAGAATAGAAAGTTCATTAAGAAATTGTCACTTTAAAAAAATAAAAATTAAAAAAAAGCTGTGGTAAACTCTGTAACCCTAAGTTAGAAGGCTGTAAGTGTAGTAAATGTGCCATTCTCTAATGGCTTCTTGACGGAGATGGACTTTACATACTGTACTGTGATGTAGCTTTCCTCTGTAACAGTTATGTTCGGAAATGGACGTGTATTGTTGCCTTAGAAAAAGGGTGGTGTTTGGAAAGAAAGAACTGTAGCCCCTTTTCTTTTTTTATCTGATGTTCATTGAAACAAAATCTGATGCAAGTCATCTTGATTCACTGGTGCACTCTATTAAAACTTACTTGAACAGTTCTCATACTAAAGTACTTGTTGTTTGCCCTTTATAAAAGCGCAGTAACGACTGCAGGGAGCAAAATAGTCTAAAGGCGTACAGACTTCCTCTTCCCCGTTGCGCGAAGTTGAGGATTAGCACGGCATCTGCTCTGTGGTCCTGCGCTGTACAGGACCTATCCGTGGCTTAGCTCTTCTGAGAAACGGGTGTCCGGGAGCTTTTCCAGAAATTCACCGAAAATCAGCCTCGGGAGGGGTTTGTGTGTTTGCTCAATTTACTCGTAAATCCGCGTGAATGTTCACTTGTCCTTGAAAATGCAGCACTGGGACGTAACCCTGATGTTAATTCAAGGTCAGGTATGAACTCGGTCGTGAAACAAAACCCTTTGCCTTTCCGGAAGGCTCAGTGGAAAAAATGTAGGTCATGCTGTGAGACGGTGGATTCGGTGCTGAGGATCGCTTCCCGCTGTACAGGCCGTGTTTTGACAGGGCTGACTTTGCCCTAGATTGTTGCTGGTTGTCAGCGCTTCCCGTAACCAGAGATGCATTGATGTTCCTCCTGAAATGCTCTCTGTGGTTTGTGGACAGAGGTTACAAATTGCAGTTCCACTCCCCCAAAGCACCAGTCTCGTGTTTCTGCAAGGGGACAGTTTACGGGTGGCGTTACTCCCAGCAGCGTGCGGCTGCCCAGCTTCCCCAACCCTGCTCGCCCCCCTCCGCAGCCTTGGTGGAGCTGAGCTGTGACCCACCTTACGGAGTCTGCAGCAAATACACCCAGCGCTTCAGCGAGGGCACGAGCCGAGGGCGAAAGGTGCAGCTGCACCCCAACGCCTCCTTGGGCCTTCCAAATCTCCCACTGCTGGCAGGAATAAGGTGGGAGCATCCAAGAAAGAGACGCTTTCAGGCCGGCTGGTGTTAACGGGAGGCAGAGCGTGCTTGGTATGGAAACCAGTGAGACGCCACACACTGAATCCTCAGTGCCTGTATTTTGGGTCCCTCAACAGCTGCCTTGTTACGTACATGTCATGTGGAAGTTGCTCCTTGGGTAAGGGTGGGATAAGCACGTTTGGATCCAAAATGCAGCTTGACTTTCACATGGGAGGGGATCGGCGTGGCAGTTTATCAGCAGGGCTTTAACTTGAGAAATCCGAAAGACGGTTAAGCGCCACGTCATGTCCCCAGCGCCAGGAAGGGACAGGGGTGTCTCAGATCTGCAGAGGGTTTACGTATTCGATGGTAATTTCTTGGCAGCGCTTCTAGGGGCTGTTTGGGGTGGGTGGGGGGTGAGCAGTTAGACGACCACATGGTTCTGCTGTTTTGGGGTGGGGAGGTTTTATTGCGTTATTTCTTGATATGAGGCATACAGGTACTTCCCAATTAAGTAGATCCCTTTTCATGCAGTCCAATTTAAAACCTGAAAACGTTTTTAGGTCAATGAAAGGATGACAAGTGTTCACTGTGGCTTCTGTGGATGAAAAATAATGCTTGAGAACCGAGCGGCGTTGTTAATGTCATATAGTTACGATGATGCTAATATTCCATGGGCTGTTAGACATGAGACTTCGATACCTGGTGTCATACACCTGAGAGGAGGCACCGTGGACCTCTTCATCTCGGCACACGCTGTGGTTCCCCTGCCACCACGCAAATGGAGACAGCAAATCTCCATGGAGAGACGTACTCTCTGAGGTTCTGACAGCTAAACTCTGGAAAATGCAACAAGCTCGGGAGATACAAACCCAGTCTGTGGGGAAAGGCCTGCCCCTTTCGAGGAGACAGATTATCGTTCATTATCTTTGCACTTCTCATTTAGGGGCAAAGTATACATTCAATAATGGACCTGTAAATAGAAAACCTAGACATAAACACTTTTCAAAGCCCCAGAAAAATATTCAATGCATGGTTTTTCTTTAAAATTTTTCAAGGTAGCTTGAGATTAACGACTAAAGATCCTATTCAACAACTGCCTACACATTACTGATATCTTATTTCTTGGTGCTGCTACTTAATCAGCATCAAGCAATTACTTCACCCCTCAAAACTTACCTAACAAAGTAGCACATTGAAGCCTACAGCAATGCATCAGAGCATGCAAAATTTAACTCCTCTACCCTGCTGCTTCAGGCTCCCTACCATGTGGTTATTGTTGGAGCAGGTCCTTGGGACAGGACATGTGGCTCTGCTCCGCGGTGTTGAGGACATACCTGCACCTCCGGGACGTGGCCGAGCTCAGCACCCGGCTCCAAGAGGCAGGGATGGAAGTGGGTCGCTCAGCAATGGTCCCTACGGCCGCAGCCCGGAGGACAGGGGAGCTCCGAGGGCTACGCGCCATCTCTGGTTGGCGTCCGTTTGAGACTGGTACTGGGAGCGTGACATCCTGCCCCGGGTTTAAGTCTCCACCTCAACCTCCTGGAGATTTAAACTAAAAACCTGACGATGGTAACAGGAATTGTGATGCCTTTAATATAAAACAGGGGAAGGGAGAGAGCACTTTTCCCACAGCGAGAGGCCTGAGCCTTGGCTCACACCTTCTGCTCATCCTAGCTGCCCGTGACACAGCTGTCTGCGGCTGGAGCTGCGGCGACGGTGAAACGCTGCCGTCTTCGGGGCAGGGAACTGGGCTGGGTGCGGGGTTCACTCGCTGAACGCCAAGGGCGCATCTCGGGGAGGCAGAGCTTCACGGCTTTGTCCCCCGGTAAGAAAAACCCACCGTAAAGGATTAGTCTGTCCCCTCATTCCGTCTGCTTGTCCGAAGTATCTGTGCGTGTACCAGTTGACGATGAACACACCAGCCGGTTTAATGAATCGTATCAATCCTCCCCGCGCAGTTTTGCTGTTCTTGACCCGCCCCAGCCACCCGCAGCCCACCCATCCGCAGCGGCTCTCACCCCACCACCCCGCACTCCGCACCCGGGCAGAAACCACCCAGAGACTTCGCCTTTCGGTGAAGGCTCCGGTGCGTCCCCCTTGGCGGGGGGCAGCTGAGGAGAGCCCAGCGCCGGCGGCGCCGCTCACCCGAGGCTGCCGGCAGGAACAGCGGCAGTAGAGAAATCACTGGGCCGCTCGGCTGCTTTTCTCCGGGCGGGAGCAGACCGCCACCTCCTCCCCCCCTGCAACCTCCCTCAGGGCGGGACGCGGTTTGCCGCGGCGGGGCCGGGGGTGCCGCGCCCGC
>Ga0065711_1046479_pt1 | contig 12874 bp, 5 predicted proteins | sample Hoacrofraction12_FD_59098 | JGI IMG/M metagenome (GOLD analysis project Ga0065711, IMG submission 59098) | Hoatzin crop microbial communities from Cojedes, Venezuela - Epithelial fraction 12 v2 (version 2) | ecosystem: Host-associated > Birds > Digestive system > Esophagus > Crop | place... | reverse complement strand
AGGCCGAAGAGCCCCGCCGGGAAGGCAGCCGCTGGCGTTGCGCGCCCCGGGGCCGCGCGCCCCGCAGCGCCCCGCAGTAAGTCCCTGGGGCGCGCTCTCGGTAGTTGCGGCACAGCCCCCGCGGCCCGGAACCGGCCCGGACCGCGGTGTCGGGGCTGCCCCCTGCCCCCCCAGACTTCCTCCAGCTGCGCCCGTGCGGAGCACCTGTAACCGCAGCCACAGCCATTTTGTGGCCCGAATGCGGCCTCGTCCGCCTGCGAGCGCGGGCTTCGTCTGCTGGCCTGTGGGGCGGCGGGGCGGCAGCTCAAGCGCACGGTCCCGCTCCTCTCGCAGCACCCGGGCTTTCGTCTCGTTCTACACAGCCTATGGGGTGTACAAGCTTTTCAGTTAGTTCTAGGGCTGTGCCATTTTTTGGGTTATTTGTCTGCTGAGGTAAGAATAGAAAATAACACTACTGCGAAAATTTTTGTGCTCCATCTACCTAATCCGCGTAAGGGGTTGCAGCATAAGGCTAGGCTCCAGCTCACACCTATTAAGCCACACATGAGCACCACTGGTGAAGGACTTGGTTTTGTCTAAGCCGCCCCTCTGACTCCGCACACGGCATCTCTCATACAGCTGTGTGGCCCCAGCAGCAGTACTGATGGTTGGCGGTCATAGTTCAACAGACGCTTCTTGGAGTGGTGGTGTGGGCTTTACATGGTCCCTTCCCCGTCCCCCCTCTCTTCGCAGCCACTCCGCTGAGACCCTTTGCCACCATTCGGTTTTTGCTGATTCACACCGTTGTGGGACAACCCCGAAGCAGAGCATCGAATTAATCTAGGCTCACAAAAAAGGAATGGCATTGAGGGCCCGCTCAAGGGTTGCAGCAGTGGCCAGAGGGGCAGGACAGGAGCTGCCGGTCAGCGCTGCTGCCTGCAGAAGGGTACATGGTACCACCGTCTGCAATGGGCTTAAGTAGATTTCATACAGTTTCGTTAAGACTAGGCTCTTTACAGTGCTGAAATGGACAAACGTTTTGAGCAAAGGACAAATGGTATCAACAGGTGCAGTATTAAATACAAACAGCATCCACACCCCACCTCTTCCAAAAAGTAGCTGGAATATAGAAGTCCCACCATTAACACCCGGAGGCAAGCCCAGAATCTTTCATACCATATGGCCTGGCCAGAGTGCCTCCAGTCGTGTAACGTTAGCTACAAGAAACTGCAGGAGCACAATTAAAACGGTCAAGCAGAAAGCTCACCAAAGTACACCTCCAAAGAGAATCAGTCGATCATAGCAGGCTTACTAGCAACCAGCGTGAAACAGCTATAAGATGTGTGACCTTAGATATATTACACACAGAATTCCCAGAAGCAGGAAGAGTAGTCATGGCAAGACCTATTCTGGAACATTCAGTGCAGTTTTAGCCACCAGTTTAAATTAATCTCCCTACAAAAAGGTGTGGAAAGGGTTGTTGGAATGATCAGAAGAATTAAGAGTCCATGATACGAGAAGAGCTTGACTTAGTCTAGCAAAATTCAGCTGTGAATGGATACGATTGATGCTTTTAGTTATAAGGAGACATAATCATCAATGAGGAAGGAGAAATAAAGAATAAACTGCTTATGCTGAGGTTGAAAACCCTGCTCACTACACATAAAACTCTTTAGTCAGGAATAGCAACATGGAATTCCTTAGGAGGAACAAGAAATTACATGAAGTTAATAGTCAACCATGTTTGGCACTTGTGCACTGCAAGATAGTTGAGCAAAAGTCTTGACAGCAGCCAGATAGCTCATAATTAAAGAAGTTGCACTGAGCAGCCTATACCGTAAAACTTCTGTGATTACCCAAGACGTATCCAGAGAGAAGATACAAAACAAGGGCATGTGAGCACCCAGGAAATCCCCATCAGTGAAAACCGACATAAGATTTCAGGGAAGTACGTATGGCCAAACATCTAACTAATATTAAACACTGCCGCAGGATACACAACCAATAAAGCAATTCGTAACCACACAACTGAGAAAAAAGGGGAGGGGGAGGGGGAAGTTATCTTAATACAAGCTGCCACAAACCAAGCAAAAAAAGTGAAGAAACTTTCCAACTTTTAACACATGGCACTAATCTGCATGCTGCTTACCATGACACACTGCAGAACTACAGTCTAGGCTCTAACAGAAACAGACCATATGAAAGAAAATTTGCATAAAATCAAAGATGCAAGATGTACCAATTCCTTCCTAAAAAGAAACAATCCAGTGACTTACAGTTTGAGAGGAAGATTTCCAAAGCCCTCCCAAAGGAATTCTTTCTCCTCCCTACCATATGTATTCCAGAAAAACATTATCGTTAAATGAATGGTTCCACAATCATCAGAACAGATAAGCCAAACTTTCCAATGATCAGCATCTTTTGTCTGAAAAGTGCAAGTTCTGCTTTGGTCACATCTAGCTACCTCCACAGTCTGCACCAAGGAATGAACCGTGTCCCTGGGCAGACTGTAGGTCGATTTGCCTCCACTGGCTTGTAGGTTGCAAGTCCTGAAGCTGCAGAAAAAGCAGCCTCCGTGCTGCGCCAGGGCTCCTCCCCAGGGACACCACTTCTTTCACTCCAGATTGGAGTCAAATCAAACTAATCTATGTAGCGTGGACAACCATGCATCATGCTCTAGAGCCCTATAGTGAAACAGGAAGGTAGCCGATCTGACAGTATAGAAGTTTTTCCTGCGGGAATATAGGTAGTTTGCTCTTGCGAATGTGATCTCACACTGCAGCTTTACCATAGCAAGGGCATTCAGATGGTTTCTTCTTCCCTTTTCCTGGCATCTGCTTTCACAAAATTTGTAGTAAGACAATTCCGTTTAAGACTTTTGCTCCTCTTTCAAATTTGTATTCATCAGTAGATCCAAAAGTTATGGAGGGAGAGGAAAAAAGGGAGGGAAAGGCACAAACATGATCAGAGAAGACAATTTTCCATAGGAAATGAGTAAAAAAACTGCACATGCATGTGCAGATTAAACATCCTCTGTTTCTTTTCCACCTGCTCACCAGTACAAAAATTTAATTCTTCTAAGACCATGAACAAGTCACTCTGCTGTAGAAAAATAAAGTCAGTCAAGAAAGGTAATTCTTTCCCTCCCCAGTCCCTGGGTATCTTGTTTTATTTCAAATGCCAAGTAGGGGTTTACTTTTACTATATGGTTTTTCAGAATTTAATATAATGCAGCCTTGATCTTGGTTGCAGCTTCTAAATACTACAGTGATCCAGTCATAACATGGAATTAAAAAAGTAAACTATAAGCAAATTAAGGCCTTTAATTAATAAGCAACGAAATACGGATGAAACCTTAACTCTAATCTTTTTAATCCATAGATCACTGGTCTTTTAATAAGGCGATCTCCAAATGCAAGCTTTCCGCTAAGTAACCAGGAGATAAAAGTCAGATGTTCCTATATCTACTCAGTAGAATTACAATTGAAGACTTGGGCTTTATAAAAGCCGAGGAAAAGTTAGGACATTTAGAAGAGATCTGAAGCGGTGTATCAATCTTTGGCTTATGTAGAGATTGATCCAACATGTATATAATTTTCAGGATCTAAACATTAAGAGATAACAAACTAAACCAGCAGTTCTCACGCGTGGATGTCAGGAGCTTCATATGTAGTCACCATGTACGAATAAATAATGACATGATTCCATTTCAACTCCACTGTCATACACTGAGAAGGTATATGTTTGCTGAAGGTGCATCTGTAGTCACAACAACAACAAAAATTCGTGACCTTCTGCTTTAAGTCATGCATACCTGGCAATAAGTGCACCAGATGGCTTTAAACTGGCTACAAAAGTATTACAAAAAAACCAGCTGTATAAGGCTTCAGTATCATAACAAGATTATAAACGTATGATGTTCTTGTGACAAAGTCATTATGATTTAAGCAGTTTGGCAACAGATTCATTAATACTTGTCAGGATCCTATTTTGCAATGGATTTACCACAATAGTGGTTTTGTCTTATATAGCAGAAATTATTACATAGCAGACAGTTTTATGAACCCAGGTATCTACTTTGGTGCAAATGGAACAGTAAATGAATCACGAGACTTTCTTAAAGATAGTCAGTGATGGAGTTTGCGTAAGAAAAGCACCAGCAAACTAGCTGGCTGTCAGTCACGGAAGTGCAGAAACATTAGTCCTCCTCCAGGATTTTCAGAAGTGTAAAACTAATTTATATGTTGACTTGTGTGCAAATGATTTTTGTAGTGGATTTTTATACTGTTGCTAATTTTAACCTGTAGATTATCTATCTGTAGTTTCTCTTTCCACAGTGGATGAGTGAAGTTTCTATTTAATACTACAGCTGTACCTCAGGGGAAAAGATACCAGAGAAGTTTGTACTGAGAACGTGCAAAACCCACCAGATAGATAGTCCTGCCTTTCTCTGGTGAAACTGATTCTGAAACTTTTTTTTTTTAGTACAGTGCAGCATCCTAGTCTGCTGTGTGATAATTAAAGTAGCTAAATTCATTAAACAAAACAGATACTTAAAAATGCCTATATCTATATTTCTGCAAAAAGATGCATACAGGATGGCTATTAAAACAACTCAGCAAGCCAGGTGTAAAAACCACTGTGAGCCAGTATCCCTGGAGCCACTCTGGCCAGAAGTTCAGTCCCTGTGCTATTTCTTATCTCTTCATAAGTTCAGAAGGTGTCTCAAACACCATGTGAGTGCCATCATAGAAGACTTGAGCTAGAAAACTGTATTAATTAGACGCTTATATCAGAGAAATCTATTTTAATGTCCTCTGAAATAACACACAAAAAAAATCTAAATTAAGCTTTTGGTTCCATCTTAGCCAATCAAGCCAGCACTTAAAAAAGAAACAGTCATAAAAATGGAGAACTGAAAAAGAAATTCAAAGGAAGATACTCGTGTATCCCAACAAAAACGCATTTCTCAAACAAGTGTTGCAGATTGCTTCACCCAGAACAAAACAATGCTTGAAACACTACAGCAACACTAATCAGATGAAACAGGACGTCTAAAGAGAAGTATACTGCACAGATCTATGAACAGAAAATACACAATAAAATAACTTAGTATAATGAGCTCTGGAAAGTTTAAAGAAAAAATGTTACCAAAAAAAAGGCCATGAGCTAGAGGTGGAAATCAGCACTTACTACATGTTTCAAACCCAAGAGAGTTATGCAAGCACTGTGAAAAAATAAATTGCTTGTCCTTCAGTTCCAGCATCTAAAAGCTTGTTCTAAACATTTTTGCTCAAGTATTGATTGTAGTCTAAATGCATTAACATAGCACTGTACTGCAGCTAATTTATCCTGCTTTTCAAGAGGATAATTTGTCTTATCTACTGTATTACCATAGCTGGAGTGTTTCTGATACCAAAGTAATGGTAACTGTCAGTGTATCATAGAACTGCTTTGTACAGTGCAGATCTGCATCTTCACTGGACATGGGGACTTACCAATTGCGTGTAAGAAGCAAAGCAGTTTAATTTTTTTCTGCAACAGTTTCAGGTTTTAGCCAGGAGTCTTTGGGAGTTCAGTTCAGACCCATCTTCCTTTCAAATATTGTCTTTCTCTTCAGAACATTCCCCATGTCCCGGCCTCTACCAAACACCCAGACATCCAGTCTCAGCAATATGGTACAACCTGTATGAAACATAGATCTCAGACTTGCTTCTTAAAACACACTACCCCAGGTCCCTGGTCTAACAATTCATCAGGTGGACTTATGGCAAGAAACTGAGGATTAGACCAGTTTAAGGGAGTGCATTCACTGCAGAAGACAGGGGTAGATTCTTAACAGTGTGGCTATTTGGGAAGAGGTAGACATGAATGACAAGTCAAAGAGTAGTTCACCGGCTAAAATCCAATTTCCCTGTATTGACAGGTACTGAGGAAAGATCACAGGGAAATTGTTTAAAACACTGTCAGTGCATGTTTCGTACTGCTTCTTAAAATTATGAAGTGTATCTAGCACTGGTGCAGCGAGTCACTTGTATTTTACTTATTAAATATTTATTTGTTTTGTTTTATTTGAAACAGTTCCTTGGTAAATAACCACAACAATAATATTTTTGAAGGCCATACTTGGAGTCTAGAGGAAGGCTCTTAACCATCCAGTTGGGACAGAAAAGAAGAAATTTTTAGGAGTTCCCTGCATTTTTGAAAGACATGGCAAAGTTCTTTAGATTTTGAGATATAAAAACACTTGGGGATGGAGAGAGTTACCTTGCCTCAGTGTTAAGTCTGCATTCAAACAGGATGCTACATTTCTAAGCTTATCTCTCTCACAGTGCCCCTGTGAGTAACACAAAACGTGGGTCCCCGAAGATCTTCACACATTTCCCATGAGGTAGGCATAGAAACATACTTTCATTAAAAATTAAGTTTTCCCTGCTGAATAATGTATATTGTAACTTTCCAGTCACCAGCCACGTTTGGCAGCACACAACAGCAACTTAGTGCGTCTCCCTCACTGCGCCGTAATCAATTTTCGTCTGTTCCTTCTCAAAATAGATGCCATATTTCTCCTGTTTGTATCCTTCTTTCTCCCAAACATTTCCCTTTTCTGAAATTTGTTCCCTCTTTTCTGTCACTTTTACCCTGACACCGCGGGATGGGTTTTCATTTCCCACCAGGTCACTCCACTGAAGCACCATCATGGGGCCTGCTTTTCGCTCCCAGCCTCTCACTCACTGCCCTTCCGCATGGGGCCAGCTGCCTCATGGAATGCTACCATGTCTTTTGATAGACCCTGCCGTGCTTTTTATCCCCTGCCTTTAGGAGCCTCTCCCCTCCTCTGCCTCCCCCAGTGGAGGACAGGTCTCTCCCTATGCGTCTCTTCCAGCCCTGAGTCATCTCCCCACCTGCCACCAGCGAGCTGCCTCTCCTCACAAAGCTGTTCGGAGATGCCCTTTTCTCCTCTCTAAAGGCTTCCTCACCTGCTGGGGGGGAAGTCCCCTTTCCTTCTGCCCTCCTTTCAGCAGCCAGCTCTCTTCTGCCTCTGCTTGGGAAGCCAGCCATCCTTCCCAGCATTGCCCTGGCCGTGGCTGGAGGCCCCTTTCCCTCAGCGCAAGGGCCTGCCTCCCCTCCCGCCATTTTCTGCAGGTGCTGGCACTCAGGCTTCCAGCAGCTCCGTGATCCCCACTGCAAATGGGGGTTCATCCATGGCAGGGCTAGGCAGCCTGCCTGAGTGGGCTGAGGGGAGGATCCCCGAGGGCTACCAGAACGGCAAAATAAAGATTTTGGCCTGGGCAGGCTGTCCCTCGGCGTTTGGGAGACACTTGAGTTTACTTCAGCCTGGCTCTGAAAGTTTGGGGCTACTCAGACGAGAGGTTTGAGTGAGCGTCAAACCACGATGCCCTTGGTGGAGGTCACGTTTGGGCCCTACATCAGTCAATAGCAGAGAGGGCCCAGCCTGCTCGCATGGCTCCTCAGGCCCTCGCTGCTTCCGGAAGGTGGCTCCAAGCAGACCTTGCTTGAGGTTCTGAAATGTTTTGACAGTTGTTATGGTATGTCCTATTTCCAGCTCGTACAGGAAGCAGACATGTTGAAATCACAGAAGAAAGCAAGCCTGTTCGTCTTGTATTTCTGGCTGAGACTGGAAGCAGAGTGCAAGAAGTCGCTTGTGTCTCATCTGTTGTACAGGGAAGTCTCGTGTAGCTCCTCGCATCAACGTGCTCACTTTGCGAGGAGCTTTGTCCTGAGAAGATTCCCATCCCAACCTGGAAGAGTCAAAGATAGCATCTTCTGACAAGCACTGCGATTTCTGTACTCAGTCCAAATGGATCCCAAAGGCCTTAAGCAGGAATTCGGGCTTAGTGAGTGATGAGCCTGACAACTAAAGGCAACTGAAGTGAAAAATATGTTTGATATTTAAGCATTGGCTTACATGCAATGGGAGATTGTTTCACAGACATTTTGATAGCATCAGCCTTCAAAACGTCTCACACGTCACCCTACACTTCTGTCATCAAACTCTTTGCCAGACGTTTTACAAAGGCAACATGGCTGCAGAGACCAGAGGTGGATGGAGGTCAGTTACGGTCTCACAGATCTAATGAAATTTTGAATTAAATCTTCCTCTTAATGATATAAATAGGTCATCCTTTGGGTGGTCTGTTTATTGAAAAACCATGGTTTGATGAGTGTTCCTAAGGCACTATTTCCTTCAAGCAGACAAATTAGCGCATGGTACTGATGATACTCTGGGGTTAAATGCAAAAGCATAGCGAGTCAAGAACACAAAATAAAGTTGAGACTTTATTAAAAATATCCAATGTTGCCTGCGAGGGCTGCACACTTCTGAAATGCATGGGAGCTAAGACTGCAACTTTTCAGGTTCAGATTAAGAAAATCTTTGTACATCTATGGCCATCAAACATTTTGACTGGCTAATAACCTCCAGTGGTGCAGCTCTGTGCACTGAATCAAGTCTTCTTTTGCAGATACTCAGCATGTGACATCTGGTATATGCAAAAGTTACAAGACTGAAGAAAAGTGAGCAATACTGTTTCAGGAGGGAAAAATTGACTAAAAATCGCTATAAAATTGGCAGTGGGGTATTTTGTAGTTCAAATTCAGATACCTGTTTCTTTGATGCAAGATTATAGCCAGAACTGGCTGTTGTTTTCCAACTCTTTATCAACAGATAAAAAAAATGCTTTTCCTTTAAGAGACAGTGGGCATCTACAGATTCTGTCTGTCTTTGTTTAATGTTGCTGAGTAATAGTAATAATAATAATAATAGATAAATTTAAAATATTCAAATTCAAACCAGTTACTAAGCACAAACTCCTCTTCCTCCTTATGTGGAATTGGAGTCTTATTCTCCATGTACTAAATTTGAGCTCTCTTATTTTTACTTGCATTCATATTTGCATTCAAGGACTCTGTAATAATCGCATCATACAATGACTCTTTTTCCTTCTACATTAAGAACATTTTTTTTTCTCTTGGCATTGCAACTACTAGTGATTTCAAAATACTATTACAGTTGTAGCCTGTGATATAGGGAGGCTACCAAAATCAGAAGGCTTTATGTATAGCGGGCTGAAAAATCTCATCGAAGATTATCTGTTTAAGCATATTTTGACTGTTAGTTCACTATGGCACGAGGTGTTTACTCTTCTGTTTACAAGAACAGTGGAGCCTTTTTCTGTGCCCTCACACATCATCGTAATTAGCACAGTTGATACAACTGAGTCAAATCTATTAGTAGCATAAGCAGTGGGCGTTTTATTCGATTATGTGTTCATGTAACAGTAGAGTTGGCCACTTTAAAATATTTCTGAAGTTGCTCTTAAACAATGGAGCACAACCTATGTAATGCTGCAATAAACAAAGTTAGAGGCTGTACATAAACAGAGTGAGTTTTGGTGGTAAAAAGACCTAACAACAGTTCCTTGGTAAAAACAACATTTAATAGCAGTATAATAGGTATTCCTTGAAATGGAGAGATGAGTCCACATTATAGGGGTTAGAAATTGTCTTGTCTGGAGAGCTGACGGATGCACAGAGCCGTGAACATATGTCTTCTGGATTTGTAGAGGGAAAATTCGAAGGGCATCTCTAGGTCCTGAAAGTCCTCATATGTGGGCAAATTCCTCAATTTATTCAGGGTTTAGTATTTTTGCCTATGGGATTTTTTATATCAGCTGACAAAACCCTCTCCGTCTGTCAGTCTGAATCTTAACGTAGCCAGCTGTTCTGTGCAGTTCTCACACTACATTTGTGGTGTAAGAGTCTAAGAGCATGCTGTGTCAGCCATGGGATTATTGATCCTAGATTTTGCAAAATTTCCTGTACACACTTTTAAAATAACAGCAAATAATTATGAGAGTTGGCAGATAGCACAGACGTAATTGTTTTCAGCCGTTACAATAGATATTTTAAAAACATTTCCTTATTCAAACCTTTAGTTAGTTCAGAGCTGGTGAAATACAATCCTTCCTATTGTCTCCTGCCTTCAGTGTATACTTTGGGTACAGCAACCAGCAGGACCTCCCTCTTTCTCACTCCGTTTTGCTCTTCACCTGTGTATCTCAGCTTTTAGATCACTGCTCAAGTTGGTTTGCTAGGCTGCCTCTCTAATCTGCTGCCCCTACAGCTATCCAGCTTTTGCAAAGGCCTCGGAAGAATCATGCATCAAAATAACTATTCCATCAAAACTGAACCACATCTGGAAAGGTGGTTGAAATCATCAGCATTTTATTTCAAAAGGGAACATGGTTAAGAAATTCAATCCGTATCAAAATGTCATGTGTTAATATTTATGGAATGAGGATGTCACTGTCATTTTACTTTCCTTTTCTCCTGTCCGTCTCTCAAACTTGACCTGACTTGGGATTAAACAATCAGAAATGTTGTCACTGTAATTTGCTTCTCATGCTAAAAGAGCACAAATAGGCTGATCTCAGCACACAACAGAAATGGTTGGAGTGGCAAGAGGTAAACAGTAGGACACATGTGATCTTGACCAACTCATATATACCCATACCCTGCCTGCAGCACAAGCAGCCACACATCAATGAGATGATGGAAGTTTTCCTTTCTTTTCTATCCACTCACTTCCCTTCTCTGTTTGCCTAAGCAGCACGAGTCATCTTAACAGGTGTTAGTGAGGTAAGATACAGGATCTAATACATCTTCTTGTCCCTCAGGAAAGACTTTTGGTAATTTTGGAATGAATGTCTTATTCTTTCCAGGATACTCTGAATGTAAATTTGGAAAGAGGAGTTGCTCCAAATAATCACAGTTTAAATGCTGAATTCCAAATATATTTTTTTTCTTTGCTTCTTTGTTGGCGCACATTGCATACATACTTTGAGAGATTTCTTTTTTGTGGTTGCTATGGTAAAAAGCAATGCCCAGTCCTCTTTCTTGAAACCCATGAACTGCAATTAACTGTTTAATGTTGTAACATACAACAGCTCTAGTAACACCTTAACAGCTTTGAGCATGATACTCCATCATTTCAGCAGATGGTGATTTTTGGCATTCCGTGTTTTCAGTTTATTCTTCTCCTTTATAATCCTTGCCATTATATCTTTTGACAAATGCTTCTGGACTAACTTAATTGCAATTTGATTATACTGAGGCATTCCTCGGATCTTTTTGTATTTCTTTTAAAGATGACAAATACATGAAAAAATGTTTGTACGTGTATCCCTGGCAGCAATTATAAAAGCAGATTTTAAAGTGTCTTAAGAATCTGTTTCTTCTCATTGTAATCATAAAAATAAAGTCTTGAAATACACTTAGTATACTATAGGAGCCCTACACCTCAACTGAGAAAGGAGATATAATTGATTCTATTGTGAAGAAGCAGCAACCCTGAATGTTTGTCAAGAGTCTGAATCAAAGTTGCCAAATTCAACTTGTTTTACCAAATGGAGTTGCCATTTATTATTATGTCTATAGAGCTGGAGACTGAATTCCTCATGAATTTTGCTCATTGTTTTAAAGATTTATGACTCATATAAATCCCTTCTAACATGGAGTTTCAATCATATTTAGAAAAAAGTTGACTTTGTCCAGACATTATCAAGAGCAAGACTGTCTGGTGAAACTGTTTTTCAGCTGCTCTCCCTCTTTCTCTCATATAATACACTTGTATTTGGTTTCTATTGTTTTTTCCAGTTAGAAATGAATCCTTTGGATTTAAAATCAGGACTATTCCTCATTTTGCTGCTTGAAGGGATTTTATGTATTAAGCAGACACTTCAGATGTCTGATTCTGTAATATAGGACCAAGTGAACTTTTTTGTTTGGTGCCTTCTTCAGCAGCATTAACATTTCTTCTCTTTGGGAAAAGAAAACAACAGGGAAAAAGCAAAAGAACAGTTTTCCCAGAATCATAACAAGATAATTTTGCAGTTTTGAGTTTTAAAATATGAATGTCTCATTCACAGCTATTTCCTGGCTGACTCCAGGTTTCTAGGATTATTATTTATTCAGCGCTGATAGTGTGCTTGACATTGTGCAAATATAGAAAGAGATATTCCTGTGGACTATCTGCCAGGATTTCCTAGTTGTTAGTGGCTGTGTTAGCCTCTTTAAGCAAAAGCTTGAGGCTGTCTTTAAAACAGAGATAGTTATACATCCTGCCAACATGCAGCTTCATACATACGACTGTGGGAAACACTGCTCAAATGCACCCAGCAAGGCTGTGGAAGGGTGGACCCCGTGGAGTTTAATTAGAATCATAGAATCATAGAATGGGTTGGGTTGGAAGGGACTTTTAGAGGTCATCTAGCCCAACCCCCCTGCAGTAAGCAGGGACATCTTCAACTGGACCAGGTTGCTCAGAGTCCTGTCCAACCTGGACTTGAATATTTCCAGGGCTGAGGCCTCCACTACCTCTCTGGGAAACCTGTGCCAGTGCTTTACCACCCTCACTGTAAAAAATGTTACAACGAACAGCAGCAGTGTGTGGTAGCTCTGACTGATGAAGCCTTTAGTATCAGTCATGATAATTTCAAAAGCTGGAAATTTTTTAGGGAAAGGTAACTGGGAAGAATCAGTCCTCCTGATCTGACACCTAGAGAATCAAAGAAAAACTCTTTGCCTTAATGCTACTCTGCTTTGAAAATCCGGTGTCTTCTGTGAAGTCCATTAACTCATTTGCAACTTATCTGTAGGACTTACCAAACCCCCTGTGCTTAATTCACCTGGACAGTGATCTTGGTGTCCCTGAAGTTTGTTGCTGCCATGGGCAGATGGTCCATTGCCAGACTGACATCTGCCACTGGCTTTGTCAGAAACAATGTCTTCCCAATGGTAGCAGTGGAAGGCTTTGGTCAAGGACTAATTTCTCAGGTTAGTGGCATTTGACCCCCCCCCCCAAAAAAAAAAA
>Ga0065711_1046477_pt1 | contig 12875 bp, 10 predicted proteins | sample Hoacrofraction12_FD_59098 | JGI IMG/M metagenome (GOLD analysis project Ga0065711, IMG submission 59098) | Hoatzin crop microbial communities from Cojedes, Venezuela - Epithelial fraction 12 v2 (version 2) | ecosystem: Host-associated > Birds > Digestive system > Esophagus > Crop | place... | reverse complement strand
GTGGTGGTTTGTGGGTTTTTTTGATTGGGTTTTTTTGAGAACTGTGGTCCTACAAGAAGCCAAAAATGAAGCAACATTTAATGGTAGCAAATATCCTCATTGTGTGTCACTGTTTCTGTTTCTTTTCCATGTGTTCTGTAAGTTGATACACTCTCATAAGGGAAAACTGGTGAAGAGAAATCAGACAAATTAAAAATGAAACATTTAGCAGATGACTAGGATGACATTATTAGCCACTGGAATGATACGGCTTGATGAAATCACCGCACTGAGACGATGTTTTGACTGAGTTTTTCAGTTTCCTGCATGAGTGACACAGCAAAAATTTCATGGCTTCTTACATTGGCATTTCAAATGGACCTTGTCAAAGTCAGTTAAAATATAGTATTCTTTTGTGCCCTTGCCATTTGAGTATAAAAGGCAAAGCAACTCACCAGTTAATCTCTAATCTGCTTGCAATCCTCGTAAACTCATTTGTATGTTTTCTACTTTATCAGTGCCAAAGAGTAGAAAATGACCCCTACCAAAATATACTAAAAATAATATTTTAAGGACAACTCTAACATTACGAGACACCTACTAGCTGGTCTGTAAGGACTGAAATACATATCTGTATTTCTTGAACGCATTATACAGTTACTAGTGTGTTATTGACTGAACAGGACAAAAAAGGAACGAATGGGTAAACATTGTGATATTGGTATGTATCTGATTATACTTATATTGAATACACAATTTTCAACTCAGAACGTAATTGTGAAGTGTTCCAAGATAATCTGAAGACATGGTGCTTTTTTTAAGGCAAAGATATTGGCGTCTGATATTGTGATCTTGTGCCATGTTGTCGTGAGAGAGGTTACTATGTAGCTACAGTTCAATATCATCCTTTGGACTTTCCTGATAGACCACTTAACTATCTCAGCTTTTCCAGTGTTCATCTCATTTATCTAGGATTATTGCAGTGAATTTACTGTTTGGTTTTCTTCCAGAACTGAAATGTCAAGTCCAGTGTCATGTATGCAGTAGCTTTGTGCTGTGAGAGCTCAACAGATCCACCAAAAGCTGCTAGTAGTTGATCTTTGGATAGAGCTAGAAATAAATAAATCCTCTTTAGCAGATCAATATTCATCCAGTTTAATGCTTGATGTGAAACTTGTGGATTTGAAGTAGTAATGCTGATGTACAGCTAATCGTTGAAATGGGCATTAGGGCTTTTATAGCATGGCAACATATTGTCAGACAGGAAGGAGGAAAGAGTTGAGTGCATCCTAAGGGGGGGAAAAACTCTGTGACAATATGTAATTTAACACACGTTTGTAATCCACACAGTGTCCTACATTGTAATAATTTGCTAGGGTACAGACTAATACTGTACATCCAGCGTTTATTCCAAGGGTTTACTTAAGGGAGCAGATGATTCCCCCTTCAGTGGGTCTTTTGGAGTCTGAGTATAATCACCCACTCAGATTTTGAGACATTATTTTCCTCTTTAGTACTCTCCTCTCAACTAGTCACATATCTATCCAGCTGTATGCAAGTACATGGAACGTGCCCTTCCCGTGGTACAGAATATACACCTCTCTAGTACTGAACGTGTGTATGCATTTGTGTAGGCATGTAGACCTACTTATTAAATATCTGTCTAGAATTTGTATTGTACGTATTTCAGGGAAATAGAAGGATAACGTCCAGAGTAAGGATAAAATATTGGTACAAAGTTCTGGGGCAGTTTAAGAGCACATTTGAAAAAGCTTTGTAGGTTGTTTTTTTGGTGGGGCTTTTTTGGAGTTTGGTTGTTGGTTTTTTTTAAGATGTGATTTAAGAATTTTTTTTTTCTCTTTAGTCTGCTGTAGTAATTAAATACTTAAGGCCATTATCTTCTTTCTTAAACTTAATAAATACAAGTCTTGTTAAGTGAATAATTATAGGAGAGCAGGGAAACATAGTATTGGCAAACATGAAGAAAGTTGAGGGCTGAATTTTCTTTTGTGCCAAAACTATGCTCTGATCTTTATTGTGTTAGTGTCACTGTAAATGGCTTTGTAATATTTTGCAACAGCATGCCCTGGCTTGCAAATTCATCTGCAGTTTCCAGATGCTGTGCTGGCCAGCATGTAGCTTCTTTAAACAGTAATGGTGGACTGTTACTGTGAGATGACGCAAGCAAAAGGAGCCTCTCTGGCAGACCTCAGTCCTTTGGCAATTGCAGGAAATACCCCATTTCTTTTTCATCGGAACAGAAGAACTTCTGCAAAATTGAGAAGTCTCATACCTTTAAAGGTGAAGCAAAAAATGCAGTTGTCTTTTACCAGTATGTCTTATACAAGGGGAGTACAAAACACACATTTATGAATGCTATGCGACATGACAGAATGCCTTTGTGTAACACACTTTTGCTATTGTCATTAGCTGTTTTGCTAAGGAGTGCTTTACTCTTAAAAATACAAGAAAAATACAGAGAAATACCTGCTGATGCAATGTCTAGTGAAAGTCTACTCCTTTGAAGGCAAGGTAAGTGCCAGTAGAGCAGTTACCTTCCTTTATAATAGCAAATCAATATTCCTTCTAGGAAATCTTTCCTGCGCGACTTTGGTTTTTAGTGGGACCAAGTTTTTGCAAAATAGGATGTGGGAGACAGTGAGGAGCATTAGGTTTATCTACAAAACAGTAAATTACTGGGAGGGAAAGAAATGTGCTGTTGTATTTCATGCCAGAGAAGGGAGATGGTTTGGAGGGCATTGGTAGTGATAGAGTGGGAACCTTCTGGGTTGCTCTATCCTTTGTCAGTGAGGCTTAGTCTGGTTAATGCTGTTCTTCTAACCATGCTTCAGTGTCCATGATAAAAAGTGGTATGGGTATTTCCTGTGTCATGAAGAAGGAATGCTGTTCAGATTTTCTCATATCCACCAGCCTGGTTTTTTTCTGCTACCTTCTTGCATTACCTGCAGCAATATTACATGTTCCCTGTTCTTAATAAAATGTAATAAAAATTAAAGCCATTCTATTTATCAACACTTCCATAAGGTTAAAAAACTTCAGAACATGGCAAGAATACCTTTTCCTTCCCAGCATGAAAAACAAGAAGAAAACTTACGTCTGTTTCTTCCAAAGAATAATGAAGGAAGAGCTATACTGCCATGGGAGGTAAATAAAATGTTCCGGGCTTCAAAGGGCCCATTTACGAAGCAGTGGTGTGTCTTGGCATACTATTTAAAAAACAAAACAGAAACCCCCAAACCAACAAACCAACCCCTTTATTGTTGTCACACCAGATATCGATATAAAGGGAACATGTACAACTTATTATCAGTTGTGTGTGGAAATGTATGGTCTGGTCAATGTTCTCCCGTCATGCTCTCTTTCTGTGGTGGGAGAGAAGAGTAGGGTAGTAACAGGGATTCTGTTACAAAAGCTTACCTTGACATCCCATAGACGTTAAGGACTGCTGAGGCACTGTGGTGCTTTCTGTATGGCTTTTATTGGGGGTGGGGGGTTAGCCATGTTGTGGCAAGGGTTGCCAGATGAGTGCATGTGAGTAGATCATAAATTCAGAGGAAGAGATAGATCTGCTGGCCTCTCCATCATAAGAGGGTGCTTTGTGGGCGTGCTCACACAGTGACGTTTGTTTGATTGCTTCTGTGTAAGGCCTACGTACCTAAACGCAGCAGATGACCTGAAGAGGGTAACAGCCTGCTGAGCACTTTGAAGACTTTGCGCTTGTCAGTTATGACAGTATGAAGTTAAAATAGGGGACAAGACAGAGGTGCAGGTTCACACATCCTTACGCTGCTGCCTGTGTGTACAGATGATGAGTCCTCTGAATCAGCTGAAATTTGCAAACATGAAGTTCTCCACTGTGCGTAAGAGATGGTCAGTCTGGTCCTAGACACTTTGATCTGTTCTTCATTAAGTGTGTTCTTACTAAATGTGGTACTCAAATCTGTTAGTCACTACTTCTGTATTTAAAGGGATATTGTGAAGAATCATATTTTTGAAATAACTTAATGATGATTTGAACTGACAAATAAAAAATAGGGTTTTGGTTTGTTTTATGGATTTCTAAATCAATTCTTGCTCATAAGCAAATCAAACACCAAGTCTTTTTTCTTGCCTCAGTGAAGGTGTTGTAGCTCTGATGATAAAAACCCTTCAGTTTCTTCCCAACACCGCGAAGAGGCTGGGGTTTCCCACTATTAAGGGCTCAAACCTGATCCTAGAAAAGACCCTTACACTGTATAATGAAGCCAAGGAATAACTAGGATTCTGCACTGATTTTTTCTGTAATTTTTTTTTTTTTTTAAAGATTCTTTGGAGATCAGCCTGCATAGCAAATGTTTCGGTATCTTTTTTTTAAATGGCTCTTTGCTGAATTTTTGGTGTTTATTTCGTTCTGCTTTCAGAGCGCATAGGCGGGTTCAGACAGGAAGTGCAGCCGGGAAGGCTCGGCCGGATCCAGGGGGATTAGCTGCAGCAAAAGGCTGCTCTGTGATCCCCTGTTACTCGCTTAGTAGTATGGCAGAAAAAGAAAACACACGCATTCTTGTAGGCGTCCAAATCTTTATGCAAAGCAAATACAGCAGACAGATGGAAATCCAAACCACCCTGATACGGCATTTAGGAGCTTTCTTGTCAATATAAATGTTGATGACGATGTCCTTTTCTTTTGGGTTTTAAAAAGCAGGTGATTTTTTGTGAAACAAAGTGAAAGTTTCTATACACTGTAGTTTCCAGTGACAGCACAGCAAATCTTTTTTCTACTGTGGCTTTTGGAAAAGCATTATGCTTAAAGGGGAAATGAATACTTTTTGCTTAAGGTAGAAATTCAAGGGGAAGTTTTCACCTGCTTGAAGGTGTGTTGAAAATTGATAGAATGTGCTACTCCCTTTTTTTTTTTTTTCCTTCTTTTTTTGCTTCATTTTGCCTGGTGGCCAGCTACTTCAGTGAAAAAAAAGGAAGTCCTGACCCTCTCTTTATGTTAACACTGTTTCTTTACAGTGTTCTGTGTCTCCATATAATGAACATAGGGAAGTCTTTGGACTTAACATTAGCTAATTCCTTATAGGGAGTAAAGATCTGTAGAGATTGTAGACTGGTGTTTTTGTATGTAAATATTTCACACCCAGTCTATCTGAAACCTTAAGAACAAAAATAAAAAGGAAAGACAATAAGTTTTAGAATGCTGCTTTAGATGGTCACCTAAACACATTTAAACGGCAATGAGGAGAAAACTTTTGTTATTTCAGGGAGTGGGGAGTGCAGCTGCTGCTGTGATGGTGGTGTTCTTTCCATTGCTAAAATCCAGAGGAGAGTTTGTTACGTTCTGTCAGTGCGAGATGTGGCTTCTTTGTACTGTGCAAGGTGTGCAGGTGTGAAGTGAATACCCAGAGAGGTTTCACAATTAGTACTGATTGTAAAGATTTTATTTTTTAAAGCTCCCTGCATCAAGCTGCCCGAGTGCCATTCCTAGTAAAACCTGGAAGAAGACATGGTTTGAAACCACCAGCTCATGCAGAATGTCAGCTAACTGCCATTTTTGCTGAAGAACTCATTTTAAGCTCTGTTAGTATAGCCAAGTTGTTTTATTTCTTTTGTCACAGTCCAAAGACATCTGCTGTGTAAATATTTGTATATTAATACCATACCTTTGTCTCAAATGATTATCTCGTATTCAGAGATCTAATATTGAGGCCAACGGGCTGAGCTGGCACAGAGGAGCAGAGTAGAGAAGTTGTGACACGCTGGCAGCGTGCCGAAAGCCTCTCTCCCCGCCTCCACAGAAGGCACACGGCAGCGGAGTGGGGTTTGGGTTTGTGTTTGTTTTTTTGTTGTTTTTTTTTTCCTAGTTCTGGGAACAAGAAGAACAGCAGAGGGAGCCCCTGCATGGCGTAAGCCGGTGGGCTCGCACGAACGGAGCCCCCTCGCTGGGCTGTTTGTTTAATTAGTCTTCCAGTTAGATTTGATGTGTGGTAGATTCATTACGCATTTAGCACACACGCACACGTATATATTTATACACAAAATTTCCTAAGAAAATATTTACCCTATGTGTATCAGCACACAGAAACCTGTCTTTTAGGCAGCTGTTGGCATCATTTGCAGAGTCATTGAATATTTTCCAATATTTTCCACCAACGTTATGTTGTACTGCATTCTCACATGCAGTTTGAACCCAAATTTTCTTCATCTTTGGATGATTTTTATAAGAGTCTGATTGAACATGCCAGACAGTACTAATGCAAGCCCGAGGAGCAGATCTGGAATCAAAATATCCCAAAGTTTCACTCTTTAAAGATGTGCTGGAACAGCCTTAATTTTTTAATTCTAATTCATCTAAAAATATAGCATGCTTTTCAAGACACTAAATATGCTTTCGTTGTGGCCGGTCAATTATTTGTTGACAAAGCTTTTCTATTGCAGAATAGTTCATCAATCTGTATACTCTCATCTGAATATATTTCTTTTCAGATGGTTCATCATAGGTCTTCTGGTGAAAGTTAGACACCTCAGAATGTCAAGTTACCTAGATACCTAGGTTCCCATTTGTCTATAAAAGAAATAAAATCCTAATGTGCCACTGGACTACTAGTTTGCTCTTTATACTTTCCCCCTCCTAAAATGTTTGAAAGGACTTGACTTCATCTTGCCGTGGTTTGGGGTGAATTTTTAAAGTATGAAATATTTGTGAAGATGGGAAAACTACTGCTTCTCCCAATGAGTATATAATGGTAATGAAAAATCATACGCAACCAGCCACCCTGATCGCCTCCCTGTTAATCACTTTGAAAAACATGTGGGTCTCAAAGACCTTGAAAGAGTTAGGATCAGAGTATGATGCGATTCCTGCGCTTGTACCTGCATTTAGTGCCTGTTTGGACAGAAACATAGGAGAATGTTTTGTGTGTACAGGTGAGTTGTTATTTATGCAGAGAACTGCGTCTGTGCAGATCAACCTCCAGGCTGTTCCCTGCAGGCAGCTGCATTCTTCCACCAAGCTCCACAAGCGTTTCTACACCTTTCCATTTAACAATTTTCATTGCTGTACGAGCACGGGATTTGCCAGGATCAGAGGTTACTAGCACACTGCCTTTACTGCTATTTCACTGTGGCCTGTCTGAGTGAGCCGGTCTTAAAAATCTGTCTTTTATTTCTTTTTTGTGTTATTGTTGGTGGGAGATTTATTTCTATCCTGTTCCTGCTGTCGTTATTTTATATAGGCTCTTGTTAGTCTTCCGTGTTTTTCATTTCCAGCCTCAGGTCAATTTAAGTCTTGTGGCTGTAAATCCTTCTTGCTTCAAAAGTAAGAGTCTTCAACTCTACATCTGTCCTGAAACTGTAATTACATCAGACAAATTGTGTAATAATGTAACCAGCATTGGCTGCAGACAGATCTGCTCACTGTCCTTATTTTTCTTATAACATTACTGGCTTAATTTGATGTTCGTTGAATCACTTCTAACTTTTTTCCCTCTGATGGATTTAGCTGTAGAAATTAACTGTGAGGGTCCAAAATTGCCTGCTAGGCTTTACTTTTCTATCAGTCATTTGTGTGGTTTTCATTCTAAACTTGCCTGTCTGTTCACTTGTGTAAGGCATCTCCTTTCATTAATCTTTGTGTCTCATCTTTGTATCCAATCTTAGCATCTCGTAATTTGTACTTTTTATTGAATAATACAAATTATCTAAGCGATGCTGTAAAAGGTTGCCTGAATGACGTATTGAGAGCTGATTCCCAAACTGAAGCTGATGATCGATTTTGGAGTCATATTTGATGTAAGGACCTGTACCTTCAGAAGGTTTTGGAATTAACCTATCAGAAACTCGTTGCTGTGCTGTATAGGCATCCGGCAGGTCAAAGCAGGGTAACTCTCAACTCTGCCATGTAATGAAGTAGGCAGTCTCTGTGTATCCCCACACCACACAGTGATGTGTCCTGTGGAGATCTAAATAAATGGCTTTCTGCATTCTGTATAATAGTATATTATCCCATTCTAGTTCAGGTCTCTGATGTGCTACAGCCCTGCTAAATTTTCATCCAACCCAATTAACCATTCTTTCCTCCTTCATGGAAAGCATCATCAGCTGGGAGCAAACTCACACAGAGATCTTGTGTTGGGTTTGCACAAGACTATGATAGGGATTTGTGCATGTGCTGAGCTTTTGGGATACGAGCAGTCCCCCTGAAGCCAGTGGAACTGTTCATGTGTTTAACTTTAAACATGTTTGAAAGATCAGATCCCTGGTGGCCGATTCTGTTCCTGATGAACAAGCAGAAATAAAATCCAGCCTCCACAGCAGAGCTGCAGGAATATATAGAAGAAAAAGAAGTAAATGCATATTTCTTTCACTGAAGTAGGCAGGCTTTTTATGCTTGGAGTGAGTAAAAAAAAAAAAAGCACCTTTTGTGCAGACCAGATTTATGAGTAGGATTGAATAGGAGGTTAATTTACTCAACAATTGCAGACTTATTAGTAGAAATATTAAATAAAGTTTACGAGTCCTGAAAGAAACTTCTCAACCATCTGGTGTCATTTCTGCAGCTTTGTCAACTCACTTCTGTCTTTGGAAGCACTGAAGAGACTAAGAAACAAAACTCAGGCATTCATCTAATACATTTTCAACTTTCACAGAAGAGAACTAAAGCAAGTTTGTTTCCGGAAGTGTATGTCCTTACAGTTAATTCCTTTTTGTTTGGTAAATTTTGACTATGCTCTAGATGCACTTCATGGTGCTGAATGCCCTTTATTTCCTGGTGTCATTTGTTTGTAATATCCAGTTCAATTTCTGTGGGAGTGTGGCACCCATCAGTAATTCATTCATTCTATGAATTTGCTTGTAAAATACTTCTGGTTTATCACAAAATATGTAAGTGTGTATGACCACCTCCTGCAAACAGGTGCATCTGTTCAAAAGGTTAACTTACGAAACTTGTCTGTTTCATCAGCAGTGGCATAGCTTTTCATAAGGCACATTCAGACTTCAAAATATCAGTTATGCAGGTTTGCAAGAGAAGCATATAAGCTTAATATGTCATCACCTTAAGAAGTGAGATTTTTCCTTTGTAGATTTCCTAAAACTTCTTTTTTTTATGCAAAAAAATGTGGGATGCAAGAGTTTCTACCGCAATTTAAATAGTATTGGATAGGCAAACTTCTCCTAGTCTCTCTCTGCAAATGATTACTTGGGCCCCAGTGCCAAGGAGTAGATTGACAGGCAGAGAGCTGAGGCCAGTAAGCTCCATGCAATTCTTGTAGTCCCTCTGCTTCGTTTTGATTGCAAAAGATCTGTCCTGGTGCCTGCTCCAGCGCAGACTGGATCAGTGTACATGTAGTCATTTCTTGTATAAAAAAATCCCTCCTTAGTCCATTCAAAGGTACTTTGCAGAGTCATATAAACCTCACTATTCTGTATCTAAGCACAGTGGCAAAATTCCTGTTTTTCTCTAACCTTCAAGATCTTTTAAGTCTTATTCTAACTCATTGGGACTTGCTAGGACAAACTGAGCTAAGTGATTTTGTAAGTTCCTATAAATTGCTTTGATTCTAGTTTTATGGTTATTCCTTTGTATATTCTTTTGAATGTCAGGAGAAAAGACACCATAATAATGACAGGTTGTAAACCTCGTTTGTGCCATTACTTCTTACCAGATACTCTAATAGAAGCCACATTTCTTCAGATACCGATATTAAACTTGGATATACTGAAAGACAGGTAGATAATCTTTTCTCCTTTTGAATTTCACTATTGCTCTAGCTTATCCTTATTTTACTTGTCTCTATTTTTATTCCCTATTTCCTTCCGCCCCACCCGTTCTTTCCCACTATTTATCATAGATGGTCTACCATGAGCAGTAGCGCTTTTGTAAATCACTGCAGCTCAGCAGATCTAGTGATGACACAGGCAGTGTCAAAGCATTCATCCTAACAGGCTGCATCTCAATTTGATTCCACCACCATATATATCTGAATGATTCACTGTCTGGGTTGAAGGTACATGAAGCTCTGTTTAATTGTTCAGATCCTGATTAGCAAGAGAGGTTAGCAAATGTGATACCCGTCTGTGAGAAGTGCCAGGAGGAGAATCCGGGGAACTACAGGCCTATCGGCCTGACCTTGATGCCAGTGAAGGTTATGGAGCAGATCATTTTGAAGGCCATCTTGCGACACATACAGGACAACCAGGTGATCAGGCCCAGTCTGCATGGGTTCATGAAAGGCGGGTCCTGCTTGACTAATCTGATCTTCTTGTACGACAAGGTGACCCACTTAGGATAAAGGAAAGGCTGTGGATGCTGAACTTTAGTAAAGCCTACAACACTATCTTCCACAGCATTCTTCTGGAGAAACTGGCTGCTCATGGCTTGGATGGGTTTGCTCTTCTCTGAGTAAAAAAACTGCCTGGATGGCCAGGCCCAAAGAGTTGTGGTGAATGGAATTAAATCCAGTTGGCAACTGGTCACAAGTGGTGTTCCCCAGGGCTCAGTTTTGGGGCAGGTTCTGTTTAATGTCTTTATCGGTGACCTGGACAAGGGGATCGAGTGCACCGTCAGTAAGTTTGCAGACGACACCAAGTTGGGCAGGAATGTTGACCTGCCTCAAGGTCGGAAGGCTCTGCAGTGGGGTCTGGATAGGCTGAATCAATGGGCCGAGGCCAACTGTGTGAAATTCAACAAGGCCAAGTGCCAGGTCCTGCACTTGGGTCACAACAACCCCATGCAATGCTACAGGCTTGGGGAAGAGTGCCTGGAAAGCTGCCTGGTGGAAAAGGACCTGGGGGTGCTGGTTGACAGTTGGTCGAATGGTTTTCTTTGTTGAACCTCACCATAATTCACAGTCCAAAATCTGGTTTACTTAGGTGTTCTTTTTGCAGTGTTGGCTGCTGTGGTAGTACCTACCATCACCCCACTCTCCCTGCGTGGGCCAGCTATTTGGACAGAATAACAAGGTACCTGTCAGCCAGAATCTACATTTGCTTTGCCTTTTTCTAAAGGTATGCTGACAATGAAATACCTCTCTCTGAGATGAGTTTATGCCCTTTTAAGAATATACTACTCATTTGAGGGTGGGTTTTTTCTCATTAAAGTTTGATTATGGCCCTAATCCCTCACTATCAGATGACGTGCTCTCACTGAAATCCTTTAACGTTTTAAAGTTTCCAAGTACATCTGCAGACTGGCAGTTGTCCTCTTTTATAAAAACAAAAATACGTGCTTAGAAAAAAGGAAAGTGGTTGGTGGTTTTCTTTTTTCTATCTTTCTAAGAAGCGATTAGAACATCTAGAATATCAAGGGAACTTCATCCTATGGAGTGGTGAAGTGCCTACCTAGCTCTTGCTCTGGGCTTCACACCAGTACTGCTAATGACAGCAGACTGACTGGTGTTTCCAAGCACGCACTCTTGGAAAAATTAACTGTGTCTCATTTTGCTGTAATCCATTGGAGAAGTGAGTTATACAAGAACAATTTCTGTCCAGAAGATCGGTAGACAAAACAGGCCTGCGGTCAAGGATTTTTTTATTTTTTAATGTTTTTTTTTCTTATTTTAATTGTTATATTTAATGGAATTACCACCTCATTTGTATTCCCAGAAAGAGTGATGTTTATTGCTCCTCTCGATCTCAGTGAAGAAAAATAACCCTGTTTTAAATCAAACACTTGTTTATATGATCTAATAGAAAACACCAGGCTGTATATCAAATTCAAATGGAAAACAGATGTATTAAATTGACAGTAAGAATAAATTTGTCACAGCTATAAATGCTTATTGAGATATATGTTTATATACATATGTGTGTGTATATATAATTTCTTCTCTTTTTTGAGGGTTGGAGAAGGGGACAGAAAAGAACATTGCTTTAGAGAATATCACCAAAGTAATACAGTGTTATTGCTTCTGACTTAACATGATCTGTTCGGAGAGTATGAGAACAGATTCTAGGCACATATGATGCTTTATTTTAAGGCTTTGAAGATTTAATTTCAGGGTTGGAGTTTTTTAGTTAAGTAGTCCAAAATATGCTTTGTGAAATTTTTCAAACTACAGAAAATATGGTAAGCTCAAAATACTTGAGAAAAAGATTACATTAAACCCATACAAGACGTTCCATTTTGGGAAAGGAGCACCTCTGCCATGCTTCATATCCAGCTGTCAGCTAGACATTTTTTACTTTAGATTGTGGCCCAAAACTTGTGATGGATGGACTTGTAAGTCCTCATTTCCACACATACTTTTGCATTATGAACACACTCTTAAAAACAGGTCTCAAATGCTTCACAAACATTTAAATTAACCGTCAAATTAGTCCAGTCTTGAGGCATGGATGCATCCTTTCCCACCCTTCATTAAGTTCCCCCTCAGTCTTTTAGTATAAGCAGGTTTCATTTGAGTGTACACTGACTAACTATGAAATGTAATTTTGTCACCTTTAGGAAAGCTGGGGCACATGATACATTTCTTCCACTCCTCAAAAAATTCAAATACCTTCTTTTTGGCTTGCCATGCCTGGAATTTTTTCTAATCTTTCCAGAGCCCATCTGACATAATGCAGCAGGTTGACAAAAGGTTTAAAAATCTGTTTTGTACAGGATGGTCTCAGGTGATCAGTACATCAGTACTGGCTTGGGGTGGACCTGCTGGAGAGCAGTTCTGTGGAGAGGGACCTGGGTGTCCTGGTGGACGACAGGTTAACCATGAGCCAGCAGTGTGCCCTGGCTGCCAAGAAGGCCAATGGCATCCTGGGGTGCATTAGGAGGAGTGTGGTCAGTAGGTCGAGGGAGGTTCTCCTTCCCCTCTACACTGCCCTGGTGAGGCCTCATCTGGAGTACTCTGTCCAGTTCTGGGCTCCCCAGTTCAAGAAAGATGAGGAGCTACTGGAGAGAG
>Ga0065711_1046476_pt1 | contig 12875 bp, 7 predicted proteins | sample Hoacrofraction12_FD_59098 | JGI IMG/M metagenome (GOLD analysis project Ga0065711, IMG submission 59098) | Hoatzin crop microbial communities from Cojedes, Venezuela - Epithelial fraction 12 v2 (version 2) | ecosystem: Host-associated > Birds > Digestive system > Esophagus > Crop | place... | reverse complement strand
CTGCTCACTTGCTGTAAGAATGACTTGGAGGTCCCTTCAGAAGGATCGGAATCAAGATCAAGCTGTCTACCTGGTCTGGAGAGCTGGCTGCTGGAAACTGGAGCGGCATTTTTCCTAACAGAATCCCCTTTGGTGATTGTTTTACCTCACAGTTCACGCACTCGTGCCTCTAGACTTGAGGTAGGTTTTCCATCCCACTTCCTCATGTCCTCTCCGTGGTCACGCTGGTAAAACCACAGGGTGCCCTGTGGTGTGTAGCCTCTATTTTCCCTCTCCTGAGCAGAGGAACTCTTGCCTCTAATAGCTGAGATGCTGGCCCGTATATGTGGGGAGTAGGATATGTTCTCTTGGATTTTCTGCACCTTCCAGGTCAGTTTCTCCACAGCTGAGACAAGGGTGGAAAAGAGACTTTGCTCATATTGCCGGAGTTGGACAGCCACCTCATCCACTGTTGGTACCTCTTCACCTTTCCAGTCTACTATTGCCAGTGAGTTGGCATATGAGAATGGTGCACTCCGCACAAACTTCCTCCACATAGATGCTGTGCACTGGACTTCATCTGGGTCTGTGGGTACCTGCTCATTATCTGGTTCATAGTAAACCAGCTCCCGCACAGCTAATTCCCTCAAGTACTGAATACCCCTTTCCATATTGGTCCACTTGCCAGGATAGCATACAAAATCGTCACTGAAGGAGTACCTCTCCCTCATACCTGACAGAAGTCTCCTCCAGAGGCTGAGGACTTGCTCCTTTGTCCCAATGACATTGTCAATGCCCCCATCCCTGGCCAGGGATCCCAGCTGCTTGGCTTCCTTGCCCTCTAATTCCAAGCTGCTGACCCTGTTATCCCAGCATCGCAGCAGCCATGTGACAATGTGCTCGCCAGGGTGGTGACTGAAATCTTTCCGCATGTCTCGCAGCTCGCCCAGGGACAGGGACCGGGTGATGATCTCTGTCTCTATCTCCCGTGATGACCCTGGCTCATTGTCATCCTTCCCGGAGTGATCTGCTTTCTTTGCGTCTTTCTTTAGTTTTACAAGGGCGACTGCTACTGGCACAGGTTGGTTATTGGGCTCAGCTGCAATGCCTGCTGCTGGAACAGGAGCTGGAGTCGCTGCCGTGCCCACTGGGGAAAGCGAGGCAGACTCTGCAGCTGTGGCAGCGGCAGCGGTGTTGCTGGTCGGGGGGGCTGTGACTGCCTTCTGAGCTGGAGGGGCTGCAGGGCCAGCTGGGGGGGCAGTGCCAGTCGCAGTGCCTGCCGCTTCGTTGCCCCCCCTTTCCCCTTTAGGGCACTGAATTAGGTTGAACAGGGAAGCTCGGTAGGCATGGGCCAGACCCCAGTATGTTGCTGTGATTTGTGTCTCTCTGGAGCTCCCATGGTGGCAGCACACTTTTTTCAGATATTTTACTAGATTGTCCGGATTCTGCACTTGCTCAGCGGTGACTTTAAAAAACATCAGGGGTGTCCACTGCCCTAGGTACTGGCCCATGCTGTCCCACACACCCAACCACTCACAGCTATCCAGCCCCGGCGCAGGTCTCTGCATGATGTTCTTAACTACTTGTTTAACCCTAATCAAGACCCAAAACCCATTCAGGAGTCAGAACAATAGAAACACGCTGGCCTGAGCATCCCACGGGTACTCGAAATTCTCAAAAGCCGTTAGGACCAGCCTGAAGGAGGGAGAGGGGGGTGAAGGAATGGGGGAAGCTCTCCCCTCCAGTTTTCCCCATAGGCTGGGTTCGATTATTAACACATTCTAAGACATAGGATCTGAGGTATGGAAATGACTGCAGTGCCACATGTAAATACAAGCCTAATTTCATGCACAGTGATGTTATCATATCATAAGTCGACATCGTACAGTACAGCAAAATGGTCATCCTAATTCTTTTCCCCGAGGTAATGAACATCACCACAGGGAACGCATAACAGCAAATAAGGATTCAAATACCACAGCCATTTGATCAAAGACAGAAACATTTTTTACCAGCGACTATTTAACTAACACAATAAATGCGTATAAAAAAATTTAACAAAATCGAGGAAAATTGTTTTAACACCCGCTGCTCAGCCCTGCCGTTATCCCCGCCCCACGCTGGGTGCCAAGTTTAATGTTATGGTTTGGCAGTGGCCGGCAACTAAAGAGCCACGAGACCGCCCCTCCCCCTGCCGGGGGGCGGAGGAGAATGGAAAGAAACAAGCAGAAACTGGTGTGTCAGAATAAGGGCAGTTTAACAGAACAGCAAACAAAGGGAACAGTAACAACAACGATACAGAAAAGGGGAATACACAAAACAAACCAGCAGAACAGAGCCTGTAGAACAGAGCCGCTGTCTCCCGGACTGCCGCCGCTGTGCCCTCCCGAGCCTCGAGCGAGTTCCCGCCTCTCAGCTCCCCCCCACCGGAACCCAGCATGACGGCACATGGTACATTTGGCCAGGCAGGGTCAGCCCGTCCGGCTGTGCCCCTTCCTGGATTCTGGTGAAAAATTAACCCTGTCCTGGCCAAACCCAGGACAGTATGTTGGTGCTTTCTTTTCTGCAGAACCTGGTGCTGAACAAGTACTTGCTCTAAGTTCTTTATTATATCTCATTTCACAATACATGGTTGTTGTGCCCCTTATTCCTCCTCCACACAGAGAGCAAGACCAACTGAACCAAACCAAACCAAAAAACAAGTAGACAACAGTTAGGCAGATGGTGCACTGGGACCACTTACTACCCCGCTGAACAGGACAGTTTGACTGTTTGACTGTTTACCTGTAGTCTCCCATCTGTCTGTTTGTATCCATCTGTCATTTCTTCTTTTCTTAGACAATAAACTTTTTGGGGCAGGGACTATCTTTTGGTTTTACTTTAGTTCAGCAATCCTGATTTTTGTTATTGCTAGTAGAAGGTCATAGGCTCTGCATTGGCAATGCAGATTTTCAGGATGTGCCATAGACTGAGCAGGTTTCAGCTTACTTTAACAATTTTCTGGTGCCCAAGTGACTTTTGCTTCCCCTACTTTACTTTCAGCTCTGGGAACACCAGTGTTATTCCAAAAGCTTGTAATGTGCCCAAGTGGATGTGCTATACACATGGAGCTGAGAAATTAAGACTAGTCCAACTAATATTTTAAAAGTTGAGCAGTCAAAGTTACCCAGTTAAAACACAAAAGTGTCACGAATTCTGTGGTTAGCATTTTTATACAAAAACACCAATACACCCTTGCTGGCGATCACTCATTTCCCCAGAGTGGTCCTCAGCCTGCTGTGGTCCTGAGGCCTGAGCTGCCTCCGACAATCTCCAACCCAGGAAAGTGGTAAGGGATGGGCAGAGGAGGGCAAGGAGAGCCCTCCACAGCACCCACCTTCACCCCAAGGGAGGAGTGTCTTTCCCATCGTCAGGATTTCTTCCCATTTTCCTCCATCTGGAGCCTCTGTGGGCTTATTTTCATACTGTTTTGACCACAGCCCCCTTCCTTCTCTTGAGCTGCCAACAAAGCAGAAATCATATTTACCTGTGCTGTGCTAGTAGCCTGGTAGTGTTGGTATTAGCACTGTTAGAACTGGTGTTAGTGGTAGCAGTAGTAGCAGTAACAGTAGTAGTAGCCATCTTCTTCTATCCTAGTAAATACTAACATCCTAACAGTAGACTTTGGCATCTGTTCATGACATTGAAAGCATAGTGTGAATTCAAAAAGTCCAGCAGAGTTTATAGGACCATTCAGGATGAAAAAAATCACATCAAACCCAAACCAAACAAGCCACAGTAGTAACAGCTATTATCTTAAAACCTATATTTGATAAGAACGATGTAAAAGGAAGCCTTTCGGGTAAAATGGAAGTGCCAAAAAATGTCTAGCAGTATTTGTTGAGTAGGTTTTATTTGTCCTAGAGCAATATGTATAAATCAGGATAAAAAATTAAAAATAATCCAGGTCTTCTTTCCTCAAAAGAGATAACAATGGTGCTTATGTAACATGAATAGAATGTTTTTCCATGTCTTCAGAAATCTTTTGTGTATTAAAATAGTGTTATCATTATAGTTCACAACGTTACAGTTTTGTGCCTCTTTTTTTCAACATGTTGATCAACCATCTAGACTTAAAGTGTTGTATGTTGTACTGTCCTATCTTCGTGATAAAATTGTTCACACACAGTAGCAACTGATTGAAAATACAGAGTGCATAAAAAGAAGGAAACATGAGAAAGAAATAAACAGAACGTTCCACTTGTGAAACTCTGTATGTAGACTACTGCTGGCTTGACTTATGAAGCTTGGTCTCAGATATATTTCTGAAAGTCAGCTTCCCACTCACTGGCCTGTAGAACGAGACATTTATGCAAGCCTGACATCAGTTCAGTAGTCTGAAAAATTCAAGCCACTTTTAATATCTGTACTAAGAAGGTTTGATTGCTTCAGACATATGTCTCATCTGTATTCATAAAAAATACAGTACCTACTGGGAAGATAAAAATGTAACTCTACATACCAAAATAAAAAACAAAAGCAAAACCCACAAAAAGTCTGTTTTTTATCTATCTTATCCTTCTGTCATAGATGAAAAGAGCATACCCCAAGCAAAGGAAACATAAGATAGCAATGTAATTTTTCACTTTGACATATTTCCAGAGTAAAAAAACAGAACTACAAAGCCTTACTCCATTCAAATCTTTCAAATTGCTGTATTTTATAATATACATTATATTTCTTAAAGCATTTCTTTGTTATTCTTTATACCTTACTTCCAATTTCTCTAAAAACAGCTATTTATAAAATGCTGTTTTGGGATATTTTAAAGACGTACAGAAATATGTTTATATATTATAAAGAGCTTGAATTCAAAGTGTGAAAATCCTGTAATGGTATGTACAGTCATTGCATTTTTTGATGTTAGGATGTGAAGTACAGGGCTTTAAAAACTTGCCAATTATAAACGTATAACAAGAAAACACATATGCTTCCTGTTTATCTGTTCATGTTTCCTAACTGAAGTGGTGGCCATCTTGACTTGACATCCAAGTGTGTCAGAGTATGCATTCTGGCAGTTGGGAATGTAAAACAGCTGTTATATAAAATGATATAAAAATGAGAGTGTCATCATTCAAGAAGTAAAATTGCTATGCTGGAAAAGTAATCACTTATTTAATCAATTCGGGCTGAAGGTCACAGCTCTACATATAGCTGTATATGTTTCTATTCCATTACGTGCTCTTTCCAACTGTGTTGTTTTATGTAAATCTTGTGTGGCCAATGATAGGTCAACGTAAACAAGTTAAAAGTTTGTTAGGCTTTGCAGATATACTGAGGGGAAAAAGTCTTACAGAAGTAAACACTCTACCTAAGACCGTCAGTCAGACTATGGTGTTTCCTCTGCTTGGGAATGACACACAAAATGCTACAGTGATTCTCATACAAAATTCCTTAGCAGAACAGAAAAATTTCCTAAATTTTTGTCAGGATTCGGTATTCATCACAAGCAATGAAAACTTTCCCATCAGTCTCAGAGTTTTTCCTCTCCTTTTTAGTTTTTTGTTTTCTAAAAATTGTGTTGGCATTTTTCAGACAGCATTATATTTGTAACTTCTAAGTCCTAACTCCTAAGGACTTCTCATAGCTTTTAGTATTTTTTTTTCCCAAAATACATCCTTCTGTGAAATGAAAGAGTTATATTTCAGATTTTTCTTTTTTTTTTTTGTAAGCAAAAGAAGTTAAATTAAGTATATAGTATTTTTCATTTGTTGTGAGCCAATAAGACACTGGTTACCACAGCTTAGCTGCTTTGTGATAACTTAAGTAAGCTAGTATCAAACTGCAAGTAGGAACTGTGCTTCCCTAGTGTGCATTTTAATTTTTGATCTGAACAGAACTATGGCTGCTTAAACATCCCGTGCAGCTGAAATTGAGGAGAATACAGCCTTTGTATTAAAAATAATTAATTTATGAAGAATTTAAAAGATATGTTTAAGTAATGATTAAAAAAAAGATAATAGGTTTTCCATTTGTTAAGGGAATCCATTTATTCTCCTTACCAGCCCAGAGAATTAGTTATCTTTTATATAATGTGCTGAGAATGAAAACTTGCTTAGATTTTAGATTAATATTTTGTTGAATTATATGGTCTGTGCAGAAAAAAGAATGCTGATTTTTTTCCTATTGATTCATTTGCCAACTACACCAGAAATGATGTTATGACATTTTCTTCAAGTTCTCATAGATACATACATAGTGCACAGCAGAATTTTTCAGCTTCACTTTACCTCAATGGCTGATAGTCTTCAAAAGAATATGAACAATGTGGTATTCACATAAGCACATCTGCAGCTTGATTTCTAAATATGTCATTTATCTTTACAGATGTAATAAAATTTGTAGGCATCTAAAGTAAGTAACTGGAAGACCCAATAAATGCAACACTCATTTTGTACACAGCATATGAAGCATAACATTTCTTCTGCTAAATTGAAATCCAGAATAAAACAAAAAATGAATTGAAATTGTGAGCGAACTTCAAAATTTCAAAGGTATCTATCTTAGTGTCTGAGATAAGGGAAAGCCCTCAGCTTCATGGAATAGAAAAAGGATCAAGCATCTTAAGAAATCAAGGGTTAGTTTCACTGGTATTGACTTTATACAGGAAAACATTTCCTTAAGTCTGCTTTCCACTCACTTCACATATCTCAAAATGAACATTTTTTTTTTTTCCCTACTACTAAACATTTCCTTTTCAATGGAAAGCTGGAGACAAGAAGTTAGTACAAGATTTTCATAGAATCATAGAAGTGTTTGGGTTGGAAAAGACCTTTAAGATCATCAGGTCCAGTCATTTACCTAACACCATCAATTCCATTGCTAAACTATGTCTCTGCATGTCTTTTAAATAGATCCAGAGACAGTGATTCTACCAGTTCCCTGGGAAGCATGTTCCAATGCTTTACAACTCTTTCAGCAAAGAAATTTTTCCTCATATCCAATCTAAACATCCCCTGGTGCAACTTGAGGCCATTTCCCCTTATCCTATTGTCTGTTACTTGGGAAAAGAGACCGATACCCACCTCGCTACAACCTCCATTCAGGTAAGTGTAGAGAGAATAAGGTCTCCCCTCAGCCTCCTCTTCTCCAGACTGAACAACCCCAGTTCCTTCAGCCACCCCTCATAAGACTTGTGTTCTGACCCCTTCACCAGTCTTGTAGCCCTTCTCTGGACACGCTCCAGCAACTCAATGTCCTTGTAGTGACAGGCCCAAAAATGAACACAGTACTCGAGGTGCAGCCTCACCGGTGCCAAGTACAGGGGCACGATCTTCTCCCTACTCCTGCTGGCCACACTATTCCTGATACAAGCCAGGATGCAGTTGGTCTTCCTGGTCACCTGGGCACACTGCTGGCTCGTGTTCAGCTGCCTGTCAACCAACACCCCAAGGTCCTTTTCCACTTGGCAGCTCTCCAGCCACTCCTACCCAAGCTTGTAGCATTGCATGGGGTTGTTGTGACTGAAGGGCAGGACCTGGCATTTGGCCTTGCTGAATCTCATACAGTTGGCCTCGGCCCATCAATCCAGTCTGTCCAGATCCCTCTGCAGAGCCTTTCTACCCTCAAGCAGATCAACACTCCCATCCAACTTTGTGTCTTCTGCAAAATTACTGAGAGTGCACTTGATCCCCAAATGTTTGGAAAGAAAAAAGTTTGAGGCATTTCTCTTAGTCATCTTCTGATATGTGTATTTTGTGAGCATGACAGATCAAAAAGCTACATCTATAGCTGGTTTGAACGACTGCAAGCATAGGATGGTTGATGACACTGGTGGATTTGTGTAGTTTCTTGGCTGTTTATGCATCTGCAGACCATGCCTCAACTAAAAGTTTTCATTCAGTGCAAGCCCTGTTTTCCACGGCTCCCAAGTTCAGCTTGACATGTTAGCTGTCCGCATTCTGTTTCTATCATATCTTTAGCAATTATTCTGAAATCCCACATCTAGACTTTACCATAACTAACTAAAACCATTATTCCTATTCCTCCAAGTACTCTTATTCCATAGGCCATGAGTTCTTTTTTCCTGTTTTTTTTTTTGCTTTCTTGCCTTCCATATGTCTACAGCAAAGGAAAAGAAAGTTACAAATAATATTGCTATATATCAAAACAAAATAATCACAAATCAGTTCTGCCAAGGCTTAAGATTCAGGGAATTCTATTTCACTGTTTTTTTCTCAGTCATTTAAGTTCTGATTTAAGAAGGGGTTCAACTGCTAATGCACAAAGTCTGAAGTGAGTTCAAAGGATTTTCAACTCCATTTTAAGTTTACTGGGTGACCTACGTTGTGTATACCTCTGAAATTCTGTCTATAACATGTTGTATTCTGATTGTTCTCATCATAATAAATAACTGGATGGGTAGCTGCTGAAAACCTATACAGATGTTTAATGGCAATATGTACCTATTTTCAGAAAGAAGATCTAAAAAATTACATACTGTGTCACTGCTTTCAAGGTAACTGCCTTTAAAGTGTGTGTTTTTGAACATAAATTTATGTTCTAAAATGGAATAAACTATTTCAGCTTTAAAAGTGGCTCGCAGAAACATGAATATATGAAAAAGTTATGAACTTTGTTACAGTAAGTCTTTAACAGGTAAATGCTCCAGTGCCTGAACTAAACTGTTCAAAGCCTCCATGTTTTCAAGACAAGCTTAAATTTTTCACTAAAGTTCGAAAAGTTTAGAATGCTACGACATCAACATTATTAAAGAAAAAAGTTTCTGATCTGAAACTGCTCAAACATATGCTATGTAATTTGTATTAAAACAAGGATTCTGAGAAATGTTTTTAAGATACCTGGTCAAGATTTGTACATAATATATTAGAATTTCTATTTAGGTTGTGAAGCAGTAAACAATGTTGAAGGGAGGATGCAAAGAAGATAGAGCCAGGCTTTTTTTGGTGCTGCCCAGTGACAAGACAAGAGGCAATGGGGACAAAATGAAGAACAGAAGTTTACGTCTAAGAATCAGGAAACACTTTTTCACTGTGAGGGTGGCTGAGAACTGGCACAAGTTGCCCAGAGAAGTTGTAGACTCTCCATCCTTGGCGATATTTGAGAGCCATCTGGACATGGTCCTGTTTAACCTATTGTAGGTGACCTTGCCTGAGCAGAGGTTTGAACCAGATGACATCCAGAGACCTACTCAAACATTCTGTGATTCTGAAAATACATATAAAAAGTTATATAGGTAGGAAATTTATGATGCACTACTAAGTGACACGTAACAGCATTTTACTAATCTTTAGAACTTCATCTCCTAATTGTTCTCTTGTTTTATTTATTGCTTGGACAAATATAATCTAGTGATTCTACACACACATTCTACTGTAAATTAGTTTTCAATTTTTTTTTTCAGTCATCTAAGGCGCAGTAGTTTTATGCTCTTGTGGCCTTCTGTTTTCTGATGTCATAATATTAGTCAGCAGGAGGGGATTATTTTAAGTAATGCGAGAAATATTTTCTTCTTAGAAGACTTTTCAAAGAAGAAAGCAACCCTCTAAAATTGTACAAAAGTATAAGTGTTTCTACCTATTTTTTAATGTCCAAGTAAGATCATTAGATTTTGCGTTTGGGTATGCTACTTTGAAATTAGTTCTTGCATTCCTTTTACTCCTTAACCACACAGTTAATTAAGATGTGGCATTTTTACCTTATGATATATACAGGCTAGCATTAATCTATTTGCTTATACTACTACTCATATTTAATAATATAACAGATTAGTAATTTGCATTTCTAACACTTTTTGAATGGTGAAAACACAAATGCTTTGCTGAAGAATTAATTCCATTACTATTTTGCTGTTTTTTCAAGTTATAAAAATAAAATTCCTCACAGATCTTGAATAAACACATATAAAATATACATAAAATATTTCTTGATAAGAAAAAAAAGGGTTTGATGGTTATTTTCTAAATGTGAAAGACAAAAATCCTTTTTTTTATCTTGCTTGCTAGCTCATTTGCTAGCCTTTATTTCTGCTGTTCAGACAGATGACTTACTCTCCTTCGTGCAGTACTGCTCTGATAAAAATTGCCTGCAAGATTTTGAAGTACTTTAACTTACCTGAGAGAAAAAAGATTTTTTTGAACAAAAAATGCTAAAGAAATGATTCACTGTGGACTTGCACAATGGATCCACCTGTCTAATTTTGACACTTTCCAAAACAATAATAAAAAGTAAAAGACTGTGTAATTCAGCAACACATCGTTCGGTCTGAAGAAAGCTCAATAGCTTGGATTCATCTGTTTCATTCTGGATATCACAGCCTGTGTTTCTATTTCATGAGTGAAACAAGACAACTTTATTGTAATATCTTGCTTTAGCTTTTGTATGTGTTATGCTGATAACAGTAAAAATATTAAGTATATAAAAAGAAAGATTTTACAGAGTGTTTCACTTTCAATTCAGAACAGGTAACATCACACCCAAGGACTTTTGAGAATCCAGGGCAGGGTGGAAAGTGTCCTGAAGTCCACTGTACTCCAACGAAGTTTTCAATGTCTACTGCCCTGTCAAAAGTTGTCTTAGTTGTGCTGAAATGTAAGACTTGAGTCATCTACCAGCAATAAATCAGATCATTTGTTTGTAATTACTTGATGCTTAACATGGTCTAAATAGATTGCTGGAGAAATGCTGTAAAGCTCAAATCCTAGTATTGCTGTTATAAGATGCCTTCAGATGGGACTCACTGCCTGCAAATCATACTTGTTCTTCTAGCAATAATACTAGATCTTCTTGGGCCTCACTGCAAATGTAGGTGGGATATGATAAAATGGTAATCAAGCTTGTCATAGTGTGCCCTGCAAGTCCATAGTTGGTCATATGAGCCGTTATGATCCTGTTAAATGATGTCATGGTCTCAAGAAGCATAGACTTCTATCTACATATTCCAGAGGAGAGCAAATTTGGAAACAAACAAAGAGCTGAGCCTGTGTTCAAGATATGTGTTCAACACTTACCTTCCCTTTTTCCACTTTAGTGTTAATATGCTAAGCAAAAAAAATATAATGAAGGTAGATACAAAAATATATGTTTTTTGCATCACTTTACTGAATGAAAAAGCTATTCCCTGTATTGTAAGGACTTTATTGATAACTTTTTATAACTTCTCTAATCTTGTTCCTTCTCTGAATATACTTAATTTTGAAGACTAGTTGCAAAAAGACAGGCTTTTGCTTAACTGTAGAAATAGCAGTCCCATCGCTTCCAAAAAGAGAGGATTTTGTAAGAATAAATATATCTTTATTATTTTGATGATGATACATGATTCTCACTACTGCCAAGCTATAGATAACAAAGGGACTGTATCATCAGATGTTAACACTCCATGTGAAATATGGAAGTATTTCTAGCTTAACAAGATAAAATAAGCCGAAATTGCTCTTATTAAGTATGTGAATAAAATTACTCCTAATCAAAATGAACTACTCACATAAAAAGCCCAAATGAACAATACAAAAATGGAACTAAAAGTAATGATGATAGCTATCCTATTTCTCTCTAGAGCATCGATATTTAGTACAGTAAACAGCTAAATACGAAAATGCCTTCAAAAGAACAGTTTGAATCTAACTTTCCTCTCCAGTAAATCTAAATTTTATCACTAAGAGTTTTTTGGAGGTAAATATGTCGCACTCAGTAAAAACTTTTATCTGAATATCTTCCATTTTCTCATATTCTAAACAAATATTTCATGTTAGTTAAGATTAAAATTTTCATTTTCTATAGTGAAATGTGCTTTTCAATTTTTTACTTTTAGTGTTATGATTATTAATACTAATATTGAAAGTAATCCTTAAATTATGAAACAAGACCCAGAATATATGGAGTTTGTCAGGTTTTCTTCAGGACGAAGGTTCCTCATCTTACTCTTGTATTTTGATATTTGTCAAGTGAAGTGTGAGGTATTCTATTTCTGTTCAACATAAACCAATTCCCTCTCCCTAAATTTTAGTTTTACTCATTCAATTAAAGTATAATACTTTAGTTATAATAATTTTTTCGGATCTAATATAAAAGTCTTGGACCTTGCCTTCAGTTAAACAAATAGCAAAGGTTATACTAACTGTAACAGACCAAGCATTACACCAGATGTTCTGTGTAGATACCTCATGATGTGGTGCATGGATATAATATCCTTCATCAGTGTACAAGTTAATTTTCTATAAATAAATATATAACTTTTATATAAATACATATATTTTAATAAGTGCGCATTATGCGTGCACCTGACCCACATAAGTAAGAAGTTTCCCAAAAAAATTAAAACTAGACAGATAGAAAAACTTTGGATATTTTATGGTTTCATGTATTAGAAAGAGAAAATAAAAGAGAGAAAGAACAATATCCCTAATCCAGATCAAAGATGAAAATCAAACGAGGGGGGGCGGGAGAATAAAGAATTTAGTCTCAGAAGCTGGGATTTCCAAAACAGGTTTACTCCTGAGGAAAGCAAAATTGACTTGCGGAAAGCAGACTCCACAATCTATAAGACTGTAAAGTAGGTATGTTTATTCGGCGCCAGGCAGCACGGGGTGTAGTCCCACCAAAGTCGTGCGCACCGAGCAGCAACGTGTCTCTTCAATTTATGCAATCAAATATTACATATGCATTAGATTTCCCAATACACCTATACATATGCATCTATCCTCATTGCATATCAAAATTAGTTCCGAGAAATAATTTCCATATACTCGTCCCAGTTGCACTTGCGCAGTGTCTCCTAGTGGTGGTCGTCGGGGGTCCCAAGATGAAGGCCCATCCTCTTCATCACGGTGTCCACTGATTGACCTTTGTTTCTGCGCAAACTCAGTTCTCTCCTGGCTCCCATCCATACAGCAGGGTCG
>Ga0065711_1046473_pt1 | contig 12875 bp, 8 predicted proteins | sample Hoacrofraction12_FD_59098 | JGI IMG/M metagenome (GOLD analysis project Ga0065711, IMG submission 59098) | Hoatzin crop microbial communities from Cojedes, Venezuela - Epithelial fraction 12 v2 (version 2) | ecosystem: Host-associated > Birds > Digestive system > Esophagus > Crop | place... | reverse complement strand
AAAAAAAAAAAAAAAAAAAAAAGTCATTTATTGGAAGACGGTACCAAAGCTATTTCCAAGGAACACCAGCTACTTCTTCACAAGAAATTGCTCAAACCAAATTGTCACTTGCTTCTGAGGCAGAGGCAAAATAGCAAAAGAAAGAATAACAGAGCGGAGGAAAAAAGAAAAAAGAGTATGTGCATGTGAGACAGAAAGGTCATACAATGGAAACATGCAAACAAGTAAAAATATAAATCACATACAATAACAGTATAAATCAAGTAGGTTAATAGTTTTGTAACTGCTAGTGGAAAACAAAGACTTTATTCTTTATGCCTTAGTGATCCCTGAATAACACCCGATATCTATCTCCAATTCTAGAACTACCTTGCACTAACAGCTAGATACTAAACCTAACGCTAAGAACACACAGTAAAAGGCTAGGGCATTCACTACTCACTTCGACTCATCATAAGGCGTTTTACAGATGCAGTAAAGCTTTGTGTCCTTCTTTGTTTCCTTTGAGGTAGTAGAAATCATTTTCTTTTTCTTGGACTTGGAAGCTGACGAATCTTTCTCCTCATCTCGCTTTCTCTTCTGGGAGGATACTGGCATTGGGACTGTGGTGGAGGAGGAGGAGGTGACACTGGCTGTGTGTTGCTGCGGTGGTGGTGCTGGTGGCAGTGGTGGTGGCGGTGGTGGTGCTGCTGCGGCTGCAGCTGCGGCTGCTGCAGCTGCGGCTGCTGCAGCAGCTGCCTGGGCTTTTTCCTTTTCTCTCTTAATTTTACTCAAGTCTTTCTTTAGCTCCTCCTGAAATACATTAAAAGAATAAATAGAGGGAGGCACTTCATATGATTATTCCAGGACAAGATTAAAATCTACACATAAATCTTCATGCTTAACCAAAACAAAATAATTAAAGCCATTTAAATATGCAATTTTTAAAATGTGCTTAACCTACAATTCACATAACATTAATGGATGACACTCTTGCCCTACTATGACCCATTGACTACAATTTATTGGAAGATGTTTCAGGAAACAAAGGTAATTTCAGTCCAGATGAAAACCAAGAAGCATAAATGGGACATATACTAGCTCCGCAGAGATCCCTGCATCCACAATGTCTTCCTGTATGTTTCCTTAAAATTTCACTGAGCAAACAGGTAAATTAAACATTAACACAGAAATGTTCTCCCCAGCTTAAAATCAAATTAGTCTTTGACAATAACTGTCCTTACCTGAACTTCAATTTGTAGATCTTTGTCCAGAAGTGCTCTTTTTTTCAGTATTTCAGCTTTCAGCTGTTCTTTATGCTTGAAAAGCAGAGCAGAGAGCTTAGTAGCATTCTGTTTGCTGCGCTTCTGTTCTACACTCTCTTCTCGCTTTCGTTTCTTAGCTGCCTGTTTTTCTTCTTTGTCTATCTTATCCAGAATATATTTCATCACCTGGTTGCACACAATCATTCTGTGGAAGAAATAAAGAAAAAGTACATTATGCTGAGCTGCCTATTTATCCCCATTTGAGAATTAAGAATCATTTAATTCTCCAGTTTCTGCACGCTAAATTATCACATTAAGACATAAAAGGTAAATTTACTAACAACTCTTGCTCCCACTCATACTTATTTACTAGAACAGCACTGGGAGAGATCAAGTCCCTAGTTAGGCTCAAGAGGGGCAGTCCCAATTTCATTTAACTGATCTGAGTACTAATCATTCCTCCCCTTCCTCTACAGAGCTCCCAACAAAGCTTAGGCTTCAGTACGATGAGAGATATTTTCACTCAATTCAGTTTCCACAAACATGTTTGAAAGAACTGGATCTTGTTTATTCTGATGTAGGACGAAAGCAAGTTGGAAGCTTGTAACTTCTTCTAAAACATACATTTCCACCCTCCAGCGACCATCAAATATTACTAAGTTTTTGTGTTCTGGCATAAGGACTGACAAATATTTTCCAGTGTATAGGATTCACTATAAAACAGTTCCCAATTTCTTCACTAATGACAATTTAGGATTAATTTTTCATCTGCTTGTTGTACACTCAACTATAAATCTATTCTCCTGTTCATTTGATCTGCAATTTTCCTTTATTTTGCTTTATATTTCAAATAGAAAATGAATGTATTTTGGTTCTTCTGAACGTACATTACCCTTCCCACTCTATTTCAAACCCACTGGAAAACTAAATGCTTCTCGTTGCCAGAGTGACCATGAAAAATAACTCCCATTGACACATGAGCTGAAAGCAAACAACAAAATAGCAATGGCCAGGACAAAGAGCTGCTGCTAACTCTGCAGTCTTAGGCTCAGACATACTGTCTTTTGAGCCACGTGTGTATCTTGATGACATACATAATACGCTAGCTGTTTCGTAGGGCCATACCATTTTTTCTACTTTGCTCTTCTTACCTGCACTGTACCTACTTGGTTTAGTCTGTTTTTTCACCAGGTGAGATACCCAAACTACACTTTTGGAGAAGAAAAACCATCAGTAAGAATGAAAGACAGCTTTATCATGAACCAAGCTAGTTAGAACTTTTTTTTTTTTTAACTGGACTTCTGTCAGTCTAAATACCAGTTTGCTGCCTGACACCATTAAATGAAGAGTACACGACAATACATCTTACTCTTTATGCAATTGTGAACACTGAGTAGCACCTAGTGGTACTGTTGTAATCAACTAAGCTTGTACTCTGATTTGATGATCAAAATTTTATAAAAACCACAATTCTTTTTCTTACTATTTGACACACACTTGCGATTATCCAACTGAAGCAACTGTATGAGTGAAAAGGAGTCAAAATAACGCAAGACAAATGACAAACACTCCAAATTTGTTTAGCAGCTTCAAGCATAAAATCTCCTAGTCTGTCGAATAGCACTATCTCTTCCAACTCTTCAGTTCCTTCTGTAGAATGGGATGTACAGTGGGCAAGAATGGAAATACACTACCACGATAAAGGACAAACAAAAACCAGACTTTTCTGCAACAGAACCATTAATTCTCCATTCTGTGCTCCTTTAAGGATGGTTTTTACCTTGAATTTAAAAGCTGTGGCCAGGGCCAAACACATGCAATTCACTTTAAAAACATGACATTTAACTTTAAAAACATATAATCAAAATAAAATTGAGAATATAAAGGATTCAACTACTTAAAGGTAAGAGTATCATTATGAAAGTTACTTTTGAGTGTTACTTCAACCACTTTTAAAATAGCAAAATTTCTTTAAGCAGGTTTTTACAAAACAGTGTTTTATTATACCACCGTTAAAAGCTGTTATAAATGTAAAACTTGCACATCTAAAGATGCACTGTGATGCATATTCACCTCTGATTTTCTTCCCTCTCAGCCGGAGTCAGTGTCTTCTTCTGTTTCAAGTGTTCTATGACAGCATTCTGTTTCATAACGACCTGTGGGATGATACAGAATCCAAAATAAAATATGAAAACCTCAGCCAGTATTTCATAATATTACTGGGACAACCAGGACAAGTTAAAGTGTTATTTATTTCAGTTAGTGACAAAATAAAACCGATTTTATTGGGGGCAGTGCTTGTTTAAAGTAATTATTTGAAAACTGAAAATGAAATTTAAAATTAACGCCACCTTCACCCCCCAGAGTAGGATATTTTGCTCATGTCGAGTTTAAACCTAGGGACTAAATGTAAATTGATAGTATTTCTTCAGCGACCGGTTGCTTTATTTTAAAAAATGGTAAGAGTCTATCATATTTATATATATATATGTATTTTTTTTAAGCCTCGCAGCCATCCAACAGCATTACATTTCAGATACCTCTTTGAAACCTCAGTTTCCTACAGCAGGCAATGAAAGTACTGTACATGTGCTCTGAACATCTGCTTTCCTATCTATAACCTATCTTTCCTGAACTGAGAATAAAGATATATTGTCCCAGCAGCTAGTGGTAAGTTAAATCAAGGTGCCCAAAGACTGCAAACACAGTACAATTGACTTGATGTGCTGAATTCACTTAGAATATTTAATTAATTTCCAAAAGCAGTCGTGCACTAACTTTGAAAGAACCAAATTAACTGCCTATCAAATGTATTAACATTGTTAACAAGAACAGGCATTTAAAATGAGATTTGTTTCATTAATGAAGTTTTCATTTCCTTCTGTTAACTTTACCTGTTTCTGGATAATGTCACTTTGATTAGAAGCCTGAAGGGTGTGCTCACGTTTAATTTCTATCTGTTGCTGCTTTTTCTTCTGTTGCTGCTCCCTGAGCTGCTGAACTCTCTGCAGCTGCTCCTGAACACTAGCTGCTTGAACTGTTACCACATTCTGAATCTGGTGAGCCTGCACTGGGCTAGTTTGTTGGATCTGAATAGGTAACTGAAGCTTGATCTGCTGGGGCACACTGCCTTGTTGGGCTTGTATCTGAGCCACAACATGTGACTGAAGCTGAGAGAGAACTTGGACTTGTTGCTGAAGCTGAGGCACTGTAATAACTTTTGTTGGAGGCTGCTGAAGTTGCAGCTGAGGACGAGTTGGGGATTGCACAGGAACCTGATTTAAACTTTGAGTAGTTGGAAGGGTGCAGACCGAAGTCTGAACCTGAGGTTGTGATTGCTGCAGCTGAGCTTGAATTTGTATGGGAGCATGGGGCTGCATCTGAATCTGTTGTTGGGTTGTAGTCTGCACCTGAGCTGGTTGCTGAGGCTGGACTTGGGACTGGCCTTGTGGAAGGACTGCAGTCTGCGGTTGACTCTGGACTTGCACTGGAGATTGCCCTTGAGCCTGGGTCTGTGCTGGAGACTGAACTGGAGATTTAGACGACTGTGCTTCAGGTGTGACTGGAGAGTCAACAGATGCCGGAGTCTGAGCTTCAGGCTGGGTCTGAGCTTCAGGCTGAAGCGCTGGTTGAGGCGCCTGTGGCTGGGCCAGCGGCACAGGCTGAGCGCTCTGATTCTGCCCTTGAGGCTGGGCTTGCTGCTGGCTCTGAGGCTGTGGCTGAACTGGTGGCAGTGCCGATGTGGGCTGTGCCTGTAGAGCTTGCTTCTGTTCCCCTGTAGCTGTGAAGGACAAAAAGAAGTATTCAATTCATTTCAAAAGACGCATCTATGAGTCTTACTAATTTGAACTTTTCAGGACTACCGTAAAGCTCTACTCACATATTCAAGAGATTTCTAAGCTTGTAAAATACTTTCAACAAATTTACTGTAATAACAGACCACCTCCAACTGCACAAAAACTCCCATGCAACTGGAATTGAAGCTTTTTTTCTGCTGAACAGAACAATGCTTACCTGAGGTTGATGTAGAAACTGTTGTTGTAGTTGTGCTAGCTGTAGTAGCAGCTGCTGGTAGCGGGGTGAAAAGAAATCTCTGAATTGTACCATTTGGCATTGCTGCTTGCATAAGTTGTTGTCCTGGACCAGGTATTACGGTCACACCCTGAGGGATTAATTGTAATTGACCAGTAGTTTGACCTTGTCCCTGAATTACCACAGTCAATCCTTGACTGCCACCCTAAAACCAAAAAGTGAATATTGATTTATTAGTGATATATTTCTTAGATAGACTTTGCTGAAAATCAGAATAATTCGGGTTTTGGATTTCAGAATTCAATACTTTTACCACATACCATATTCCTAAAATCCAAAACTAGCATCTGAGATCACAAAACACTAAAATACTCTTTCAACAAATCTATCGTCAACCGATTACTGGGTTGGAGTAAGCTACACATATTTTCATCCAAATATTGACAGGAACTCTAGCCAGAAAGCAGATCTGAGCAGAAGCCCTAAGAACTTTTTCCTCCTCCAGTTCCAGACACTGTAATTTTTCCTCTGAGACTGGATAACATGAATGAAAACTAAATCTTCACACAAAATCAAAAGACAAGGAACGAATGAACATCAGGTTCTGAAGGTCTACAAAATAGGTCTTACAAAATAATTACATCCCTTACTCCTACTAATGCAAAGACTTTTTTCCACACTGCTAATTTTCCACCGTCCTATGAGGAAAGGCTGAGGGAGCTGGGCTTGTTCAGCCTGAAGAAGAGAAGGCTGAGAGGGGACCTTATAAATGCTTATAGATATCTCAAAGGTGGGTGTCAGGAGGTTGGGCCCAAACTCTTTTCAGTAGTGCCCAGAGACAGGACAAGGGGCAATAGGCACAAACTGAAGCACAGGAAGTTCCAGCTGAACATGAGGAAGAATTTCTTCCCTCTGAGGGTGACAGAGCACTGGAACAGGCTGCTCAGGGAGGCTGTGGAGTCTCCTTCTCTGGAGATATTCCAGACTCACCTGGACAAGGTCCTGTGCAGCCTGCTCTGGGTGACCCTGCTTTGGCAGGGGGGTTGGACTGGATGACCCACAGAGGTCCCTCCCAACCCCGAACATTCTGTGGTTCTGTAAACTTTGCTGATGCTAGTTACATTACTAGGGAATACAACAGGAAGAGATATTTAAAACTTTACATATAATATTTAAGTTTCTTTCAGTCTGTAATTATGCTATGGGTCCTCCTAAATGAAGGCTGAAACATAAATTTATGAGCAGATACACTACACTGCTGAAATCCAAAGGCTTGATATGATGTATCATAAGCATTAGCACATTTTCATGCCCAGAGGATGCAAAATGTTTACCTGTCCTTGTGTTAGTTGTGTGAGTTGGGCCATAGTGAGTTTCACCTGTCCCTGCTGAGGGCGAGCGGGCTGTGATGGGGTTTGTGGCTGCACTTGCTGAGGTGGTGTTGCAGGACTTGTGACAGTCTTCTGTCCAGCACTGGAAGAAGCTGTGCTGGTACTAGTAACTGCTGTTGAGACAGGCTGACCCCTGATTATTTGAGTCACCACTTGCTGTGTCTGACCTGTAAGAGAATAATCTGTGATAAGCAACCTGTTTCCAACATTCTAACCATTAGCACGGCAAACCTCAGAGTCACAACAACTTTCAACAGTATATAATCAGACAAGTGAAGCAAACACCACAGCTTGCACACGAATTTTCTTTACAAACCATTTGCCTATGTGGTTGACTGAAAAACATCTGAAAAATGTTTTCTATATTAATTCAATTCACATACTTACGGAGTACTTTGAACACCTAGCTTGCCTTTACCGAAGAAAAAAAACAAACAAACAAAAAAAGACTTTCACCACGCACAATTATTCTAAATGTTTTTGCTTGTTTTCATGGGAACGGACTTAAAAATAAGTACTAGATTTTGCAGTGTCAGTGATGAGCAATGCTGACAAAGCCTGCAACTGACACATTCAAAAGTCAGAAGAGGCACTTGTTAGAAGCATCAAAATGAAGTATTTTTGCATTGGGACAAATGATACAGAAAGTATTTATGAAGAAACAAACCATGGATGCCACACTGGAAATTTAAATATTAAAATGAACCTACTGGCTGGAAGAATACCTTGTTGCACCACGAGAGGTGTTCGAATGATGGTCTTCCCAAGCGTTGACTGCTGAAGTGGTGTCCGTATTACTGTCATACCAGGGCGGAGTGGTGTCCCTTGCACTACCTACATACACCAAAAAGGAGAGCATACATACACTTGTGAAAAAAGCCGCTGGGATATGCCCTGAAATTTCTTGTTTTGTTTTTTTAAAAAAATATATTAAGAAATGTCAAGATGCAAGCAGATCCAGTATTTTTTTCTCATCTATGCCCACACCACTAAGGCTTGCCAAGCTCTAAACTAGTAATTTTTCCAACTGGAGAGAACTGTTAATACTTCCTTGGAATAAATGATCCATAAACACTATTGCTGAGATGAGTCAAAAACATTGAAAAGTGACTAGACGGAACTTTAAATATCTGCCAATAACTTAAAAATAACTTAAAATACATGCACCAAATTACTTTGCATTAAACAATTGGAAGAACATCTTACTTGTGAAGTGCTTGTTGTTCCTAATGTCGCTGTGGTATTTGGCCTAATGGTTACAGTTGCTGTTCTTGGCTGGAATGAAGTGAATGTTTGACTTGCACCTGTAGTTGATGGAATGATACCCAATACCTTTTGCTGAACTTGAACAACACCTAATTAAAGGAAAATTGAGAATTTATTAATGACGTAATTGCTAGCAAAAGTAGTAAATGCAACTCCAGGGTGGCATTTAGATATCAGTCTCCAGGTTTCTACAACACTTTTGAGTCTTTCAATATTTCTTGGGAGAACCTTTATCGTATTGTAAAAAGCAGCAGCATTATATGTTGTTGACAGTCCAACTACATTTTAAGTTAAGAAACAGGTATTTTAGAAAAGATTAAAGGAAAGAGTGAAACTTCACAAAGATCAGTTTGAAGGAACTGCAAAGAAGTCCTTGCACTGACACGGTGCCACAAATCTGTATTATACAACCATTAAAAGCTATAATCTGATTAATTTAAAGTGTAGGAGACCAGTTTAAACACCTTTCACCTACAAGCTCACGGTCCTAAAGAAAACGGGTAATGCTTTTCCTGTCACCTAAGAAATTTTGATACAAAACTAGCAGCCTTCACGATTTCCTCAGATGCTAAGTATAATGGAGACAGAGAATTGAGCTCTTCTGTTCAATATACATTCACAAATCTCAAAGCATTAAGCTCTCTTCTTGAAGCAAGAAGAAAAAGAACGCTAATCTTCGTTTGGAGTCAAACTCTTGCTCATCAGTAAAGAGCAAATGCAGGCATTAGTAACTAAGAACAGCAGCTCTTTTTTTGTGAAGACAGTTGTTTTGTCAATGTATAATTTAGATAATAAAAAAAAAAAGCATGCTTCATCCCACATTGTTAAAAATAAAGCTCCTAATTTTGTACTATGAAATGTTGACTAATTTATAGGCAAAAAACTTGCATTTTTTCCCCTACAGACACAAATATGCAACACAGGGGGAACAAGCCATAGAAACTTGTATATATAAAAATATTTTTCCCTCTTCAAGTCACAGTTTACTTCACTGGGAAAATAGTGTCAATGGAGAATTAATCAGCAAGCTGGAATACATTTTCAATTCAGTTCCCCTTCCCCTACCTCCTTGAGTTGATGGCACATTGACGGCAACAATCTTGCTGTTTGCAGGGAGTGGCAGCTTAGTTATCACTTTCCCTGCCATCGTTACTGGACTGCCTGAGATCTGGAAGGTCTGCCCTGTGCTGGCAATGGTTGTGGCTGAAGTGGCAGCTGTGCTAGTGGCTATTGAGGTACACAGAACAGTCAGTTTCAGAGCAGAGTAATTAGTCAATGAAATGACTATTTTCAAGTATGAAACAGCAAACTACAGGATTATTTTTACAATCGTTTTTGAATGCATCATGCTTTCTTTGGTAAAGATTCTTTTTTGGAAACAGTACGTTACAGCATAGAATGTTTTCATTATCAATGATTACTAGTACAACAACTGTCAGTAATAAATGAGACAGGTCAGAAATCAGACTACTTAGGAAGAATGAACAATGAAAAATTGGACAGGTATGATCTCAGAAGTGTCCTGCTGACTTAGCAAGAGAGTTAAGAGAAAAGATAATAAGAAATGTAACAACTCTATACATTCTGGAGAAGACATAGGTGCTGTGCTGGAGTTTATCCTATGTACACGTTCTTTCCCTGATAAACAGATACTTACCTGTTGAAGATTGGCCTTGTTTAACCCAAGTAGCAAAAGTCTGATGGAAATTCTTGTTCTGTTGGAATGTTACTGTAGCTGGAGAACCCACTTTTGTAGTAAGTACTACTTTGGTTCCAGTGGGGACTGGGCCTGCTAAAGGGCCTACCACTACTTTCTGTGGCGTTGAAACAGTAGTTGCAGTGCTGCTGGCTGTAGTGACTGCGGGGGCCACACCTGCTGCAGGTATCTGCTTCTGCTGTTCCAGCCGTTTCTACAGAATTTAGAAAAAAAAATTAAACAAAGGGATAATTAGCATTTTCAGGTTTTGTAAAATGAATGCTGTCTCTTTCCAGTAATGAAAAATACACGACTGGTAGGATTTTAGTTCAAGTTGTCAAGGATTGAAGAATAGGCTGCTTGTGTACCCTATAGCACAAGACTCCTTGACTCGCAGAACCACAACTCTGCCGACGGTACATAGCCGGAAATTTTCCTTTACACCATCTTTAAAATCCTCAGCTTACGTTAATTTCATTGCACATACTACTTCAAAGAAAACTTATCAAGTAGTCTCAGATTAATCTGAAAGGTTAAAAAACTTTGAAAAATATCCATCTGAATTTGACTTCAACCACGTGCATGCAGGCTGCATCTATGTCAAGTAAGCAGTACTGCATCATTCACACAGCATTTATTACTATCATTCCTAAGTTTAGAGCTGCCTGCACTGAGATCCTGACAGTTACAGAGTAAAAATAAAGAGACTGTATCATTCTACTTCACCATTAAGAACGTAATTTTAAAAATTATTCTTTTAACTGTAAATCCAGTTTGCAGCTCGCTCAAAAAAATTAGGTTCAAAATCCCTTAGTCAGCAACCTTTGGTGCTGTAACTGTCAAGAAGGTACATTTAATTTAGAGAGCCACTTTGTGTAGGGATGCGATCAGTAAGTTCTTTTAAAATTCCAACTAATCTAACATTCTTCTCTATGTTACTGGAATTGCCTCTGTATTTACTAATTTAAAGTTCAGTGTTTGTTTTTTTGCAGTAATGCCCACAAATCAGAAATACTAATTCACTAGTAATGTATTTGTTCAGGGAAGATGAAATGAGAAAGGATTAAGTTCGAAAAAAGCACAATTCTTAATAACCTATGTGAAATACCAACATGGCATTGGGTTTCCCAATTTTAACTGCATGCATTTATATATACATGCACACTTACATCTATACATATATATCTATATATACATAAAAAAATTATCAGTGGGCTTCATTAGGTCAACTTCAGATAGAATAAAACCAAAAGATTCAATTTGACTGAAACATCAAGAATGCAGCTGTGTTTCCAAGTCAGCTGTATACCAAGGCAGCTTTCCATCACACCACAGAACACTGTTGACCTTACCTGGAGATTGGTGCTTCTCAGCCTTCTTTCAAAATGGAAACAAACTAAATCAAACTTTTTAAAGTGTTATAAATCAGGTGAGAAAAGAATGCAAAACAAATCTTCACCTTAACCCTGTTTCAAAATAACAAACGTACACAGTGGAAGCACCATTGTTTGATGGCTTAGTTTGCACAGGAGGTGGAAACTACTTGAAAAATGGTGGAAGACCGGGATAAACTTTGTTTCCTGTGTTCTAACGCATGTAATCTACCAATGCAAGTTGCTGACAGGTGGGACTACCAATAGCTCCCCCACCTGCTGGGCAGCCAACCGTTGGTGTTTTAGTTGAGCCTCCAATTGGGCCTTGAACTCCTCTGCCTTCTTCTGTTCACTAACCTTAGCCTGTTGTTCAACTGCCTGTGCCTTTTCCTTCTCCACCCTGCCAAAGACACAACCGAAAGTAAGTTATACCACCACATAAAATCTGTCAAACTCGATTTCATTTTATCCAGCTTAACCGCCCTTACAAGAACAAATGTCAACACTGAAGATCACCAAAAAACTGGTCATGGCTTTAGAAGTATTTACAAATAAACGACTGAAGTTGCATGCAACAGCCCTGAAATATTCTGATGCTAAACTACTGTAACACCTTACAGGAAACTATTAATCAAAATTGGAATTTATAATCATACCTGAGACTGCAAACAATCTATGTAATACCATTAATTTAAAACAATTCTTTCCAAGAGACTCAGAAATGTTGTTCCAACTCTAAGCATGCAATACTGAAAATATTGATTTTACGACTTGAATATTCTTAGGCTAAATTTACCTTTACTTTACTTGTACACATTTATTTTCTTTGTATTATAGAAGTATTTAAACACATACTGTTTAAAGCCATGCCAAAAGTAGCCTAAAGCTGCACACAACAGTGATTAGTTTGCAAGCATGGAAAAATTAATATAATATTAGTTCTAACATATCTTTAAGATCTGCATAAATTAGTTTTGGTACCAGCAAATAGTTCAGCTTTACAACTTTAAGCTTGACTACCATTGTCAAAAGACACATTAAAAACGCAACACAGATCCACTGATTGTAGCTATCAAACTTGTGTTCTCTAGGGGGAACTTTTATTTAACATAGACACACAAATGAAAACTATTTTCTTTAAAAGCTCATTTGAGTTCATTTACCTTTCAGCAAATGCCCTGATCTCCCATAGTTCCAATTCCTCCTCTGCCACCCAGCTTTCAATTATAACAGGGCCTGTTTGCTTGGGTGTTTCTGGCCTTTTTGGCCTTAGTGCACTTGATCGCAGTCCCTTCCTCTGGGGTGTTGGAGTTTCTTCAGAGAACAGTCAAAACACAGACATTAAGCTCAACTATAAAACAGAACTGAAGGTAAATCAAAATTTAATGTCTCTCTCACTCTCATTTTATAAACAGGAAGGCCTTTCTGCTTCAGATAAATCATGTCAGTTTGTTAAACGCTTTATTTGTTTCAAACAGGCAAATGAACAGTTCACGTCAAGCTGTATTTGCTCCCATGATGGTCTGAATTAACATAAAGATCCAGTTACCTTAAATTTCTGCAGGAGCTCATGGGAAGGGGAAAAAAAAAATGTATAAACAAACATACCTTTTGGAGCCTCTGGTACACCAATGGGACAAATAATTTTTCTTATACAGTACTCTGACCGGATTCCATATGGACCAACATCTCTTCGCTTGATTATTTCTGTTGTTGTAATTTCAGTTTCAGACGTTTCTACAACAAATCAGTCCCAATGCATTAATAACAGAAAATAAATAAAAGCTAAGTCTCCAATCAACCCACTATACTCAAGGTAAAGAAACAGCAACCAGTACTAATTGTTGACCTAAAAAAAAAAAAAAAAAAAAAA
>Ga0065711_1008811_pt1 | contig 12875 bp, 4 predicted proteins | sample Hoacrofraction12_FD_59098 | JGI IMG/M metagenome (GOLD analysis project Ga0065711, IMG submission 59098) | Hoatzin crop microbial communities from Cojedes, Venezuela - Epithelial fraction 12 v2 (version 2) | ecosystem: Host-associated > Birds > Digestive system > Esophagus > Crop | place... | reverse complement strand
GCCTTCCTTTTGCTGCTGATGTAGTTGAAGAAGCCCTTCTTGTTGTTTTTGACCTCCCTTGCCAGCTTCAATTCCAGGTGGGCCTTGGCCTTCCTCGTCGCATCCCTGCATGCTCTCACCACGTTTCTGTACTCTTCCCAAGTGGCCTGCCCCTCTTTCCACATTCCATGGAGCTTTCTCTTCTGCCTGATCTCTGCTAGAAGCTCCTAAGCTCATCTAGTCCTGGAAACAGTGATAGAACCAAATCAAGCATTCATTCCTGCAAAAGAGGCAAAAGTACAGGCTTATTAGCTGTGACAAAATCAGCATCAGCTCTGGTGTGAGGGGGATTACTAAAGGCAAAACAAAGAAAAGTATTCAGGAGCTGCATTATTTGATTGAGATCTTGAAGGTGCATTACAAGTATTAGCAATTTTTTGCAGGCAGGTATAATGCATCCTTCTCACATACACTAGTGTAATTACAGTGATGAGGAAAAGATTTTCAGCTCAGGTCCTTAATTTAGATAATTCTGTCTTAATATTCAAGGATAACAAACCAAAAGATTAACATTGTGAGTTCTGAAAAGATTTTTGTGCCTGAAAACGTTTCACTCCATCCACCTTTGTTGCGGATCTTTTAAATATCTTTCTTGCTTTATAACATGAACTATGGTCTACAGAAATGGAATTAACGTTTTGCTTATTTCATTCCTTCCTAACTATCACTCTTAAGGTGGCAGCCTTTCTGAACTGCAAATCCGTATTTCAGCACCCTGTAGGGGTGGATGCTCACTAAAGGAGTTCAATAGTATGGGCACAGCGTTTCACATATCCCCTTTCTCTGCTATGCAAGTCCTATGTAATATCAGGTAGAAATATTTAAGTCATAGTAATATAGTATTATGTTTAGGTCATAGTAATATAGGGCAGAAATGCTTACGTCGTAGTGACATTGTTTAATTTAGGCCCGACTACTTTGTATAAACAATGCATGCCTTACTAACAATTATGCCCTGAAGAGGCGCTAACAGACTGATAAAAGGGGAACAACCAGCCCAGAAGGCACCAAAAGCTGGATAATTGCCGATGAAGCATGAAGTTAACAAAAATCTAGGGTAACTAACAAAAACAGAAAGGTGGCAGGGGAAGATTGCAACCACCCACTCAATTCAGAACCAAAAAGACTGCACCCCCCCAGCTTGTGAGCATGCATACGTAGTTAAGTAAGGCAGGAGTACACATTTAAGATAAGCATATAACACAATAAACCAATCAGAATGTAATGAGTAATTTCTTTGTTTTTGTGAGACTGTGTAGTCCTTGTGACTCTGCTAAGCGGTGTGCTATCTTTGTGGAATTATCACCTAGCGTCCATATCCAAACAGATATACAATAAAGACAATACCTCTGCTCTGTGTGTATATTGGCGTATCACACACCGGGTAAGTGACCCCACTTCGGGACAACATATGGAGCTGCAACCATGCACCCACCCATGTGCCTCATTTCTATCTGAAGCCACAGGGTTCACATTACAAGTCTTTCCCACTGCAGCAGAAAATACAGGTACAAAAATGGTAACCACTGACACATTCCCAATCTTAAAACATACTTTCCTCTGTCTGAAATGACTGTTATTGAACAGTAAAAGAATAAGCTTTGCTTTGCTTCTATTCGTCAACATCTCTTCCCCTTTCCCAGAAATTTGCTCCGACTTGACAAAATATATGGTTATCTGAGTAACAGCCTATATTAACAAACACAAAGGTTAATAGAATTTGAGCATCTTGAAATGTGATTTAATTTGGAAGACTATAGTCTGTGAATATTAACTACTGCCTAATTAAATTATTCGATGACAAATCACATCAGGCACCTACATAATATCAATAGGTATTGTCATTATAATAATTCTTCCAAACAGTAGGACGCAGGCAAACTCTGCATTAGTATTTTGGCTCAAGGTGTTCATTTGCAAATGAACAATTCATCAAGTGAAGTAAAAGAGAAATAGCTCCAGATTTGTGTCAGATTGCCCTGGTGTTAACTGATTCTTTTTGATGTGACATTGTCTAGACCTAATGCCAGTGGGAGTAATAGAGGGGGAGAGTGGCCATTCCATTATATTGGATGAATTAAACTATTGGCTGCCACTACCCAAGTATAATGCTTCTAGTGATCCATATCCATAACTTGCATTAATGAAAAAATCTGATATGCTAGGTGTTTGCTTCCAAACTTTAAAAATATATCGTCTATATAAATACACCCTTAGGCAGTATTTTATAGTTATTTCTTTTTTCTATTAAAAAAAAAAATCAGAGTTGGTCTGAGCCAGTGCCTGCTGAAATTAGCAGGAGTCATTCTTTTGTTTTCTATTGACTTTATATTAGCTTTTATAGGAATGCATTACTGAACTGCCATCAGGGACATAATTTGTTCTGGCAACTATAGAATAAAATTAACAGCTGGAGGGTTATTGCATAGAGCAGCACAAAGCGAAAGAGATGCATCCTTAGTCACATATAACAGTATACCTTATTGCCAAGACTTATGCAGACAGAATCTATATGGTACCAAGGCACAAGTTTGTACGCCAGCTCACAAAAAACGAGAGGAACAGACTTTAGATTTACCAATTCTGTTGTAAAGAACTAGATTTTAGGATACATCACTGTTGGTTTGAAGTCTTTTGTAACTGACTATTCAATAGAAGAAAATCTCTTATGATAAAATGTAGTTTCTGTGTACATAATAAGAGACTAGACATATTAAGATTATAAAGAATGTTCAGTCTCTATCACAGAATGCACAGCATATGCAGAATATGATGGATTAACATCTAACAAAGTCAAAGATATATTTTGAATGTCTCTATTAAATCAATATTTTGATTTTTTTAAAAATACTGAGCATTTCTTCTATTATTAAATTAATGTCTATTGCAGGGCTACATGCCAGGAATTAGATATAATTTGTTCATCTTATTTTTGAAATAATGCTGTACACTGTTGAAACAAGACACACAGTTTCTTTCTTTGACCTTTTTATGTTTTAATAGGCATTCTCTTTCAATTCTTAGGCAGTCCCTTCTGAGATACTCTTTGCCCTTTTCACAGATATCAACAGCCTCAATATAAGAAAACTAAATCCAATCAGAAACCTCTGTAAGACCCTGAAGGTTTGTCTTCTCCATTGGGTTTCATAAATTTAGAAATAGTTTGTCTCAGATGAAAACCAAAAACGCAATCTGCTCCAGTTACAAGCTGTCTTTGAGTAGTATCTTCAGTACTCTAACAGAATATTAACATTACATGGAGAAGACATGCTAGGTTACCTTGACCTGCCAATATGGGATTACAGCTGTATTAGTATATTTGACTTCTTTGCCTACTCTCAAATGACCAAAGAGACTTTTGTTTCTTCTCCCAGGAGCCATCCGCACAGTACAATAGACTCAGGCTAGACTTTCTTCCTTATTTATTGCTGAGTCTTTTGAGAATAGCAATTATTTGTTAACATCATAAAGAAGTCTTCTACCTCCTTATTATTCGTTGTCCTGTGATCTGCCTCTCTTTCCTGCCTTGGATGGTTTAAACACATTTAGATGCTTTTCACAGTCTCCGCATTCTAACCATAACAATGTGGAAAGTCAGAGCAAAATTCAGCTCCTGCTTTCTCAGCATTGTCAGTCTTGCTGGAACTCAGTCTACAGCAGTGTCATGTCAATAAGCACTTCACATCACAATGGTATGACATAAACCTGGAGCTATTTCCTTTCTATTTCACATGATGAATTGCTCATTTGTAAATGAGCACCTAGAGCCAGAATATGAGTCCTGACTTTGACTACATTGTAGTGTTCAGACTCTCTCCTAGTTTCCAATTCACTGCAAACTTGAAAAATCATACAGTGCTTACTGACAGGTTAATAAAAGCTTTCTAGTCAACAAGAACACAGTTTACAGAGTTGCACTGAAGCACTGGAAAAATTGAAGCTTACCCTAATGTTGAGACAAAGGCAAATGAAACTCAAATGGTTCAACTACACTTTGTTTTAAGGTCTAGGATTTGGTCTAGCACAAATGTGAGGCCACCTACATCAAAACTTAAGCTTTTTTTTTAAGTAAAAAGGCCTACGCCTATGGTTGAGCCATTAATCTTTTCCAAGACATTCTTTTAATTTTCAGGCCTCTGACTGGTGGTATTACATGAAATATCAAAGCACTGTAGAATATTTTAGTAAATATCATGCCATCGAAAACTAGAAGATAAAATATTTTACCCTAAGGCCTGGGAGTTTAAGACTTTAGGTATAGTAGAAGCAGATTTGCTGACAGAACAGCCATGTTTCAGTGTAGTAATAATTATTTCTTCTTGTTTTCATGAATGGGCAATATGCCTATATGTATAAAACCCCCATTGCTTGGAATTTTGTGAGTAGAAATCGTATGCTTCTAAAGTTACAGCCATTTCAAGATTCTCAGCTCAGTTTTCATGGGAAGCCAGCATTGCAAAGATGGTAACAGAATAAATTTACAAAGATACCTAGCTTCTTAAAGAAGAAGAGAGAGTTTTGTAAATGCAGCCTTTGTGCTACCATTCACAATCTCATAATTACATTGACTATACAGGCAATTTTAGTACCCTCTATCCAATACCAGAATGGAGAGCTGTTCATGGAATTTGTCATCAAGATCACTAAAATTCTACACAACTAGGGTCAAGGATTTTAAAATGTCAGAGAGTTTAAAATAACTCTCAGTGATAATTGTTTCTTTATAACCCTTTCTCATTTCTGTTTGACTATCAAGTCAAAATTCCTATCCTCATGAATTTATTATGACAGAATTCCAAATTCATCATGTTACGACTGCTTCCTGTACATGTGACCATACAAGATAGCACCAAACACTACGTGCAGATATAATTAAACTACAGTAGCAATACTAAAGCTAAGTAATTTAAGACCAACTTTCATTCTGCTACAAGCTTAAAAGACCTCAGCAGTCTATATTTAACCCAGCCTCAAGCTTCTGTGTTACCATTATTGATATGTTTCTATAGAACGGACAAACTCACAAATATGGCTAGGTAAGCAAGCAAAAAAAAGTTGGAACGTACTCCCAAAGAGCATAAATTGTTCTCTCTTAATTAGTGTAGTTTAGTAATGTCCTTCTGAACCATACTATGGCTGTGACTGTAGGTCAAGGTAACTCCCAGCACCCTAAGAGAAATTATTCTTCTCACTCTTATAAGATTTATATTTCTCATTAATGAAATGTCAAAGCCATTTAGGAACCATGTAAGTCAATGAACTCCTTGCGCATACAAAAATATAGAAGATAGTACAAACATCTGTTTCTTTTATAATTTTTTGTATTAAAAGTTTTTGGCTTTTAGAAGAGAAATGGTGTAAATTATTCAGCTTTCCTGTCAACAGCATGATGAAATATTTTGGAATGTTCTCAATTCTCTTATTTTTATTTACAGCACAGGTAATGTCTAGATTTTGTTATAATAAGGAAAAGGAACCCAAGGTAACCTGGCATGGGTCCCCCACAGAAAATCATTAGCTAAGGTGAAGAAGTTCTGTGTCAGTAAAAAATATCAAAATCCATCCCAAGGAATAAAGAAACATCAATGACTCGTATGACGCCATACTGTGTGCAGCTCTGATCATCTGACTGCAAGAAAGATGGACTCAATAGAACAGGCTCAGAGGATGATAACTGGGATGCTCAGAGGAACAAAGTACCTGTCTTAAGGGAAGACACTAGACAAGCCTGGCTTGTTGAGCCTCATGAAAAGAGGGCTGGGAGGAAAAGGGAGGAAAACTCCAACCTATGAATTTCTACAAAGGTAAAGAGAGGAGACATCAAGGGTGTTGTGAAAAACCCTGACAGAGGTAGCCAATTAAACACACATTGGGTTAAGAAAAAGTAGTCATTAATAAATTAGAAAAAAGTTCTGAACTATAGGAGCAATGACATTCTGGAATAACCTTCCAGGGAAAGTTGTAGGGAAAAACACATAACCACATTCAAAATAGAGCTTTAGAAACTAATGAAAACAATTATACGAAAAAAATCTTGTGATAACTGGGAATCTGAATCAATGAGCAACATCCCTTTGTCTCCTGTCTCCCCTGATAATATCTTCTGACTTCACTGAATAGTCAGGGAGAAAATCAGGTCCCCATGCCCACTGGGAAAAGAACAATTCTGCATTCAGAGCTTGTGTTTGATGGCAAATAGTAAATGAACTGTACTGGCTGCTTGCTGAATGATGGCAATATAATGTAATATTAAAAAGTAAATGCATATGTGTATGTAAAGTGTATATATATATACTTTATATATAAGTATATAGAAGTAGTAAAGAGTACAAGAGGGCAGAAATATCATTATGAGGGCATCCTGAACGCTGCTGTTTCATAACTTTCAAGTGCTTGATTTTGCAATATTAATGTGAGTCTTCTTTTAAAGATCTTTCAGAACTCCAGTATGTAATACTTTAGTGGTCCACAGCGAATATCGGTCAGCAGTGGATGTATAGGGATGAGAGTAAAAATGGACATATGCAGAGTGATACTTTCCTTCTTCCAGCAGACATAAATTTAGAGAGTTCAGGATAAGAAGGAGACAGACCAGAGGATTACAAACCTTGAGTTTAATTTGTTCTTCAGTACTGCTTAGAGACAGCTATATTTGTGGCTTCCACAATACTGTGTGGTGCTCTGAAATTTTAAATTTATTTGAAGTCTGCTGCCTGATTATTTGTATGGGTAAGCACTACTTCTTGTATCATGCCAACAAGCAAATCCCTGTCTTTCAAGAATATTATTGTGGCCTGCCATATATCATCACTTTTCAGACCTGAAGTGATAGACTATTTATTCTCTCAAAGTGAAGAGATTCTGTACTTCAGATCATCTTCCTAATTCTTTTCTGTATCCTTTCTAGTTCTGCTATGTTCTGCTGCATTCCTCTTTAAGTTAGTGTTATTAGAATTTCATTCAATATTCAAAATAGAGGGATGTCCCTGTAACACCAGGGATGTACTGTTTTCTTATTTGTTCTCATTTTTTTCTCTAATATTTAACATTACTTGCCTTTCTGGACCTATAACAGATATTTTCAGAGAACTATCTGAAATTACTCAAATATTTTTTATCCTGGTAAAAAAATTTTAATCCCATATTGTAAAAGCTAGGGTTATGGTTATAAATTGCGATAATCAACATCGCATTTCATCTGATCACCTGAATAATTTGTAGCACCTGGAAACATTTTATCTCACTGTTCACTCTCTTTTCCAATTCATACATAAATATGCTGAGTAGCATGTGTTTACAAAACAGACCCCACTGGACCTCTGTGGCAACTGTCTGCCATTGTCAATATGGGCTATTTCTTCTTATCCTTCTTTCTTAGTCTTTAATGTGTTACTGATCTGCAAGGGAACCGTTGTCCTTTGTTCTGTGAAATTCCTTCTTCAAGAACTCTGTCAAAAGCTCTTTTTAAAATCCAAGGACAATGTATTGACTACACTACACCTATCCAGATGCTTGTTGACTCCTTCAAAGAACAGTAAGAAGGCTTGAAGGAAATACTTTACACCTACAGAAGCTGCATGACTTCTTCCCTTACGGTTATCCGAGTATCTGCCAGTTCTAGTTTTCATTTTGATTTTTAGCTATTTGCTGGAAAGTCACAATTACTTATTTATAGTTTCTTGTATACCCGGTGGAGTCCCTCTCAAAGGCTAGGGTTGCATTTGCTGCTTTCCATTTCTCAGGTGCTGAAGAGGATTTAAGTAGACAGATCGTATGACACCACAGTTAGTATAAATTTTGCTTCCTGCTTGAGTGTATTCAAGTTCTCTCTAAGGACATGACTGCACAGGAGAGTACAAAACAGTTGCTTAAATGCTGCATTTTATTCACCTCTTCACAGAGATAAGAGACGCTAATTTTTTCATTATGGTGTAAATCAAATAGATTATTCAGCCAACGTGACCTTATCTGCAGATTCTGAGTATCTTCAGTCCTTGAGACTTTGTTTAGTACAAATGGATCATATTCAGTATTAGCTGGAAGAAGATCAAATGTAAATACTGACTTACTGGTTATAAAAAACTTGAATGATTTATTAGGTGTCAATAGGATATTTAGCATTTACTGTGTTCACAACGGATAACTAAAAGCATACAATAATCAATACAAGGGGAAAGTCTTTATTCCTTATTTCCGTGCGATGCAGTAAATAAAAGAGTAAGAAGGCTTTATACTTTCATTAAAATATTTCAGAGTAAACAACTATCCACAGGGACCTTTACTTTTATAACACACATCTTGTCAGAAGAAGCAGGTGGCATGAATTTTACTAGAAGCACAATTCTCTTTATCAGAAACTTCTTTTTTCTGGGAATAATTCTCAGTTCAATTTAGCCTGCTCTCACATGACCCATGTTGGCTCAGTGATTTGAAACCTGGAGGGTTTTCAGCCCTTTTTTGTTTATCTCTTCTAAGTCACAACTGTCTTTTTACATACCTTGGCAATTGTTGGCCAGTTTTATTTACGCTCACACTGTGCTGGCCAATCTGCTACAAACCAACTGCAAGAGATCTGTGGATTTCTTTTTGCTTTTTTTTCTTTTTTTTCCAGCCAGGCCAAGGTATTGTTCAAATGACTCAGCCATTTTTTCTGAAGAGAAACATGGCTGTGCTAAGGTGAGCTTGCTTTCTTTATTTAAAAAGAAAAATCAGGCATGAAGAGCATCAGTCTGATTTGTTCGCTATTATTTTTTTCTCTTCCTAGCGGAAAGCCCCATGTAGCCAGAACCATAGCAGGGGTGGAAGTAGAAAAGCTCAGCCTGAGTTTTCCTGCTTCTGTAGCTGGAGACTGACACTTTTTAGTGAGAAGAGTTCCCACCACCAGCTTTTTGATGTCCTGCATGCTTTCTTTTACCGAGGGACTAGCTACATTCATTCATACATTCATTTCTGCCAAAGATCAGCTAGTCTGAACAAGTCGTTTACTGGTGAGACTAAGTTATGTCTCTTGCTGGAAAGAAAATGCTATTCAAATACTATTACAATCACACTTCATTTAAGAGAAATCAGAATAGCTTCCCTCTAAAACTGCCTGCTGCCAGCAGATACTTTTTATGTCAATATTAATCAGAAAAAACAGACAGTATTTTTAGAAAGTGTCTACCGTATTGTTTAAGGTCACAGTGAAGTTGCCAAGTCCAGAAACCCACAAATTGTGCTAGATTATATTCTCAGCTTTTGGAAAATATCTCAGACTTTACAATCTACATATTTTACTCCTTTAATATTCTAGAAGTGGCTTTCAGTGTATTCCTGCAGTGCTGATCCAACCTTTCTCCCAGTTACAGAACCCGCTGTCATCCACAGCTTCGAACTGCATCTGTCTACCCTTGGTCCTTGGAGTTAGCACCCCAATAACCCAAGAGTTTTTCTAGTGTGGCAGCAAAATCCATTAGATTCTGCAAGAAAAGCTTCTTTTTCTTCATTATCTGGAAGATCTTACTATGTATCTAATTTCTACTCTTCTCAGCCATCTCCTCATCTCTGTTTATGCTGAAAGGTTCTTGCTAGCTGGAATTGTTCCTCTTCCTCTCTTTATGTCCTGTTTCGCCCTTGTGAGCTTCTCTCCTTGAGCATGATCAGTTACCCTCTGGAAAGGGACAATCTCTTTGATTCCTCATTTAGCCCTCATCCTAGCTCTAGATCTTTCAAGATCTTTCTTTTTCTCTAAGAGTGTATTATAATATTAGAGTAATTTTAAAAGTTCTGACTCTCCTCATCGCTGAATGGTAAGTGGGATTAGAAGAAGTATGGAATGGATCATCATGCTTTAAAAATTCAGGTCGATTATTAAGCAGCTGTTGTCAAAATGTCGTGAAGAAAATGTACTTGCTACTGGATAATACATGTTATTGTGAGGGATTAAGAAACACTAAATACAAATAGAACATCATCTGTAGAGTGTCTGGTAGCAAAACCCCTCTATTCCCAGAACATCACTGGTGTAAGCAGGAAGACTTGGATTTACACTCAGCTGCAAACACATGCTCATAGGGAAATCTATTCTACTTCTCTTTCTCTGTTGTTCTTCTTTATCTGACTATACTTTCCATCCTCTGCAGTGTATTCACAGTCAGGTGAAATTTTTATTTTCTGGCAAGACTTCTGCTTTAAGTATTGGAAAAGTCTAACTGAGATGTTTAGTGAAGAGCCAGCAGAATTCCATGGGGACTAGGCTATAGTGATGCTTTGGAGGAGACCAGCAGAAGACTTTGAAGGAGACAAGTCATATGACAAAATATCTAGAGACTGTAACCAGAAACAATACAAAAAGAATCCAGGAGCTCCCCTTTGCTTCACAGTCTATCCCAATAGTGCATTTTGAGGTTCCATTGCTATTGCTTCCAGAGAAGTCAGTTGTTCTCTACTGGTTTGTACTAGACCTATTTAAAAAGCTGAGTGAGGACAAGAGCTTAAGTACTGATATTAAACATTTGACTTCTAGATTCCACAAAAGGTCAGTGGGAAGAGTTAGGAGCCTCCAAATATTCTTCTTATTCCTGAATGCATAGACTCTATAATGTCTATGCATTCAGGAACAAGAAGATCCAAGTGGAAAAGCTAAATCTCTGCCTCATTTTGTGGTAAGCACAAATCTCCAGGCTGCAAAATCAAAACTTTTGCTGAGTCTGGAGTACATACTCCTAGACTTCGGAGACTCTGTTGCAACAGGCTGAAAATGCCCTACAATGTGTTGCTGTGTTGCACTATATTGGACAAGGTACATAATATTTAAAACCCATCGAGCTAGAAACCTACCAAGAGTTAACTTACATCTGCAGTGATACTACCTATTCAGGCTCTGCTTCCAAGCAAATGAGAAGAACGAAACAGAACAGGAAAACGGAGCTAAGCCATTACAAAGACTAACACAGGGATTCTGTTAAAAAAAAGATGGAAAAAAAGTTCAGCACAAAAAGTATCACAGAAAGATCTATTATGTTGAAAATACTAAGCTTTAAAAGCAAATCTAAGCCAAACTAAAATTACATGTTCCTTTTTGGTATGTGCCTCATGGAAATACTGTTCTGAAATTGGTTTCCTAAGTGTAGAACAAAGACTACGCTTTATTGTCGAGCTTTTGATATTATATTAATAACCCATTTCCTTCCCATTCAAATTATATGTCCCACTGTGGATGATACTTTCTATGTAATAATATTAAAATGAAAATAGCACAAACTAGTTATAACTCAGTTATGGCTCTTGCCAACTGTTGGAGTCTTCACTTCTAACCATTCCCTATGCCCTGCCTATCAAATCTGTTCACAGCAGCAAACACACTTTGTGCATTGCAGTGAACTTCTTGTTCTCAAGGAACATGATATTTTTAGCAATTTGTAATATTACAATGTTGATAATATGTAGGCCTGTAGGAACATGGACTAGAAAGGAACTTCTCCAAATAAGAAGCAATCTGATACACTTTATGCATAAACCAGATGGCTCCACACAGACTATGAAAAGCAAGGAAGTAGAGACCAGAGGAGTTGGGTGTTATAGCTGGTTTCAGCACAGTAGCACCTGATAAGTTTCCTGCAGAGCTTGAAATGTTTGTACTTATATGTAAGCCAAAGTCCAAACTTGAGTAGAAAGCGTGAAGCAATTAGTTCTGGTCAGTGGGATGGAGTAGGAGGTTCTTTGGCTTTTTCTCCCCCTCTTGGCTAAATTACTTCTCTGTGGAAAATAAAAATTTGAAATGGGTTTATATGCAAATAGCAACAATCTGTTTGTTTGAGTTCACAATCCAAAGTCTCTGCAATGTTTTTTTCAAATTTGGTTTGTAAGTAGAATCATACGAAGACTTGAATTCTCCACCTGCTCAGATATTCTACAATAGTGCAGTATACTTGGCAGCCGGCAACTAGGATCACACAGCCGCTCACTCGCTCCTCCCCAACCCCAGTGGGATGGGGAGGACAATGGGGAAAAAAGTAAAACTCGTAGATTGAGATAAAGACGGTTTAATTAGACAACAAAGAATGGAACAACAACAACGATAGTAATAATAATAATAATAATAATAATAATAATAATGAGTATATGAAACAAGCTATACAGAATACAGTTTTTCTCACCACCTGATGACCAATTCCGTAGCCAGTCCCCAAGCAGCAATCATGGAACCTGCGGGTTTCCCAGAGCACACAGATTTCACCAAAACGGCAAATTTCGCAGAACTTGCCAAACTCATGGAAAAAGACCAAACTCCTGGAAAAGTTCGAACTCACAGAAAATGGTCGAACTCATGGAAAAAGAGAGTTCCCACCTCCTGGCCAACCTCCATTTTTAAACTGAGTATGCCATCTATGGTATGGAATATTTCCGTTGGCCAGCTTGGACTCTGTCTGTGCTCCTTCCCAGCTCCTGCACACCTGCTCATTAGCTGAACATGGGAAACTGGAAAAGTCCTTGATTTCTTAGCAACAGCTAAAAACATCAGTGTATTATCCTCTCACACTAAATCCAAAACACAGTAGCTACTGGGAAGAAAATTAACTCTATCCCAGCCAAAACCAGGACAAGAAGAAATTTAAACCTTTCAATTAAAAAGCAAATGTAAACAAAACCATTCTGTGGAAAAGCATCCCCGTGTAAGTACAGGAGAGAAAAAACTGTGTTTTGGTTTCGGCTGCTGCCGGCAACAAAAGCGCCACGCGGCCGCCCCTCCCCCCGCCGGCATGCGGAGGAGAATGAAAAGAAAAAGGCAGAAACCGGTGGGTTGGGATAAGGGCAGTTTAACAGAACAGCAAACAGAGGGAAACAGGAACAACAAC
>Ga0065711_1046475_pt1 | contig 12876 bp, 6 predicted proteins | sample Hoacrofraction12_FD_59098 | JGI IMG/M metagenome (GOLD analysis project Ga0065711, IMG submission 59098) | Hoatzin crop microbial communities from Cojedes, Venezuela - Epithelial fraction 12 v2 (version 2) | ecosystem: Host-associated > Birds > Digestive system > Esophagus > Crop | place... | reverse complement strand
GCTGCGTGCATTTGTGTAGAGGCATTTCATCTGAGCTGTCAGCCTCGTTACCTTCATAGCAGAGCACCCCTTTTTTCCCTTGAGGTGTTTCATGGGTATTTTCTTGTTGGCACTTGATACCTCAGGCGCCTCCAGCTCCCTTCCGCAAGACTTCCACATTGCTACAGTGTCCCTTGCGTGCTGCTGGGCAATGGGTTGAGAGCTCCTACTAGCCCCCCATCCCTCTAACCATTGTGTATCCTCCCCTAGCCTGTCACTGGCAAGCCTGATAGGTTCCCCTTCCCCCTTCACCTCTATTTTAAAGCCCTGTCAACGAGCCCCGCGAGCTCCTAGGCAAAGATCCTCTTCCCCCTTTGAGAAAGCTGGTTCCCATTTTATGCCAGCAAGCATGGTGCTGTGTATGTCATCACATGGTCAAAGAACCCAAAGTTGTGGCGGTGACACCAATCACGGAGCCATGTGTTAATAGACTGAGTCTGCCTGTGTTGCTCAATGTCTCCGCCCACCACTGGAAGGAGCGATGAAAAGATAACCTGTGCTCCAGATTCCTCTACTAATCGGCCTAGGGCTTTGAATTCTCTTTTAATTACCCTCGGGCTACTTACTGCAACTTCATCTGCACCCACGTGGAAGAGCAGCAGAGGATAATAGTCTGAGAGTCAGACCAGTCTAGGAAGTTTCCTAGCAATGTCCTTGACCCTTGCTCCCGGGAGGCAACAGACTTCCCTGAGAGGAGGGTCTGCCCAGCATATCGGACCCTCTGTGCCTCTCAGCTGGGAGTGTCCTACAACTATGACTCCTCTCTTCCTCCTTGTGGAGCTGGTAGTAACAAGAGAGGGAGGTCCTTCTGATCTTTGTGCCTCCTCCGACGTGGATGAGTCAACCCCTGCACCATCCACCACCTTGTCCTCCACATCTAGAGCCTCATACCTATTATGCAGAGGCACCTGTGGAGATGTGGTGAGCAAGGGAAGGGTTTGCCTCCTGCCCCGATTGCAGACCTGCTTCCACTCGCAGTTTTCCTTTGCATCCCTTCCTTCAGCCTGATGGGGGGAGGTTACTAGTGCCCTTTGGTCCTGGGCCTTTTTTACGGGTTGTTCCTGGGTAGACTCCTGGGTTGTCAGGGCACGGCTCCACCAGTCGATCTCCTTCTCGGCCTCCCTGATGCTCCGTAGCCTATCTACCTCTTCTCTTAGCTCAGCCACCAGGCAGAGTAGATAGTCTACCTGGTTGCACCTTATGCAGTTGTTCCCTTTGCTGTTGTCCGCCTCCAGTGCTAGCTGGTGGCACTCGCTGCAGCCAGAGACCTGGACAGCTGTGTACTTTCCAGGGACCTCAGTCTGGATTGCGGCTTCCTTTCTGACCAGCAGAGAAGAAGCAGCCTTCTGATGGTGGGATGCCATGGCTGGGCTTCCTTCCTGCAGATGAGTTTCTTGAGCTTGCCTCAGGAGCTGGGGGAAGGCCTCCGCCTTCCCTGCACGCCCTGCCTGCGCGAACTACCGCGCAAACTGCTGCGCCACACCCTTCTGACGCGCCACACCCTGTTTGCCCACCCTGTTCGCAGCGCTTCTGCTCGCTCGCGCTCCCTAGGGTCTGCTCTTGTACTCAGGAGGGTCACGCCTCTGTCACCGCTGACTCCACCCCCGCTGAGTCAGAGCTGCCCGCTCATTAGCAGCTGACTCCTGCCTGCTCTGAGGGGGAGGGGGGGCTGGGGTGTCTTCTCTCTCCCTGCGCTTTTGACTTTGCGATTCTGACGCTTTAGAAAAGGGTTCCCCGGCGCGGTTGTCCACTCTGGAGCCCTTTGCCTCAGTGGCTTCTCTGAAATAGCGAATTATAATAATAATAATAATAATTATTATTATTATTATTATTATTTCTTCCTTTTCTGCCCCATTAAACTGTCTTTATCTCAATGCATCAGTTTTACTTTTTCTTTCATTCTCCTCCCCATCCCACTGAGGAGGGTGGGAGTGAGCCAGCAGCAGCGTGGTGCTTAGTTTCTGGCTGGGGTTAAACCGTGACAGCATCACAAACAACAGTCCTGGAACTTCATTCCATGTAAGTAATATTATCTTTCCCTGGGTGAAATTCTGGCAAAATTTGTTATCTTTATTGGGCCCAGCTGGACTTAAAACCATGTTTTTTTGGATACTTGAGCTTTCTTTAAAAAAAACATATTGATACCTCATTCTAGGTGCCTTTTGTTCTTCACAATAATATTTTCAGAGTCACTCTTCCAATTAAAGCAAGGCGCAACCAATAACAGAGCTTTGATTTGGTAACTGAGGTCAACTAGACAGGATGTAATGTGCACACATCATACTCTCATGAAAGGCTACACTAAGTGTAAAACAACTTCTTGCAAGGGGTCTTGGTAGGGGGTCTGTGTGGACTCAACAGGATCAGGGCCTCACCAAATCCTGTGTATGACAAATTCCTCTGAGTAGATAGAATGAGGGTCATCACAGTGGAAGCATTTTGATGAACAGCACAAAAAGCAATGGCCTGCACAGAACCACATGAAGACCTGAGACCACAGCATGGCAATGGCAACTCCCTGCTGCACAAAAGACAAATCACAAGCACAGTTTTATGGAAAATATATCCCTGATGCTGTGTATTTTTTTTCATGTTTGTGTTTGGATCTTTATTCATTTAAATTTCATTATCATAGAGAAAGTATCCCAGATTTTAAAAGATAATTTTTAAACAAATTCTGCTCAGTTACTTTCCTGATGATGGCTGGATATTTAATTATTGCATGAATTGAAATGTCAATCAGTTTGGAAGTCCTGAAATCATTATCCTTTACCGCAAGGCTGCACAGCATCAGTATTGTAGTCAATGCCTAAGAAAGGACCCTGTATGTGTGAAGCTGAAGAGACTTCAGGGCAACTCCATCTGTATACAATCAGGTAGAGACTATGTGAGAACCAAGGAGCAAAGCACATGTTGCAAGGATATTGTTCCTAACAGTAGTAGCAGGGAATGATACTTACTAACCAGACCCCACATATAGTGGAAATGTGGCATTTCTGTGCTATTGGAAGATTCCTGATTTTTTAAAAAAGACTTTGAAGCCAACAATCATGAAGTCCTTCTTAAAGTGACATTTGGGGAAAAAAAATAGTTTTCAGGTCAGTGTCGTAAATCCTGGTTTAGGAACCTGCCAACTACACCAATTTGTTGTGAAAGAGTCGTTACATAGAAAGGAAAATTGAGTTGTGCTGGAGTTAGAATGATTCACAGAGAGACTAGAGATGAAAAGGATAAGGAAGACCCTCCTGTTGAGTCACGAGGTTCAGAATGGACCCCCATGCTTTCTAAACTCCTTCTCAGAGAGGTGTGGCTGGATCCAGGCTTGGTCAATGATTTATGTCTAATGGATTATATATGCAAAGTTTATGTAATTGTTCATTAGTGTCAAGTTGGTATGCAATGAAAGTTACCAAGGCAAATTCAAAGTTATCATACTACAGGGTTATGCACGATGTTGGTTGCTTACCAAAGATCTGGCGTTTGTAAAAGGTCTCTCTGCCTTGAGGAGCAAACTTGAGGGGTGCCCCAGCTCAAAGGGAGATCACCACCATGCAGCCACGCTGCCTAGCAGGCAGAGCTCAAAGAAGGCTCCCTTAGGCTGTCATATTTATGGGATAAAGTGGTTGGCTCATAGTTATGTTACATGTAATAGAAAAGATATGCATGAGACTCCTTGTACCCACATCTTTCTTTGTTCCTTGATAAGTGGGTCTTGAAAAAGCCAATGGCTCTTCATATGTTAATTGCATGTGTTCCAAGTTCATATGCATGGATGCTCACAGTGTCACTCTGTTCCTTTGTGGGTTTTCAGAGAACAGGTGCTAACTAGAGGAGTCCAGGGCCAGGCCATGGCTCAGGCCTTTACCTCCTCCAGAACCTGCACCAAACCACTGCCAGTCTGGTCAAGGGGTCGAGTGCACCCATCAGTCAGTCAAGCCATTCTTTCCCCATCAAGGTGACTGTGTTCTGCTCCCATTTTTGCAGAAATTGCTACATCACTTCATGATAAAATGCATACTACGAACAGAAACATATTTCTATTTAAAAACTGAAAGCCAAAATATTACATTTCAGCCCTGTTAAAATACATTCCACCTAGTATTATTGGAAAATAAACCAGACAAAGCCTGATCCCTATGAGTGGACATTTTCTTAAGAAAAGAGTTGTGGCACTGAGATATTTTTCATCTTTTTTCAGTTGCTGAAGTTTGACTGTCTTCTGCATTTTCAATGACGAGAGTTATGGAAACTTCTGTACAGTCCTTCTTGCCTTCTTACCTGTTTACAGAGAATTCACCATCAGTTGTGTCTATACACTGCACTATGTGTCTGATCAGGTTTGTTTTAATGAAAGAAAAAATATAATAAATCATGGTGGGTATCGTTCTTCAGTAATATCACTTGTGATGATAAATGTCATAATTTGCCCAAGTCCCTGTGTACCTTACTTTCCCTCTCACTGCTAAGAATCTTTTGATCTAAAGAACATCCACAATAATTTAAATATACAGTTTCAGATTGCATAAAACATTAAATTCCTTTTAAAATTAAAATTAAAAAAATTTACGGAGCAATCATGACTCAATTCCAGTTAATAATTATATACTTTAATCAAACATCTGTTCCAAAACTCCAGCAATGGGAAGAGAAGAGGATTTTTTTGCTCTTACATTTTACATAACTATCTATCTTTGTTACAGATGGATTTTTAAAACCTGTTCTCCATTTAAAATATCAAATACTGGTCGCAGGGTAGCACAGGGGTGCCCAACCCTGTGTCTTTTTGTACGGCTGTAAACAATAGGACATATGATGAATTAATGAGAGAGATGATTTAAGAAGAGTTCACAGACAGGAGATGACAATGGCTGATCATGGATCCTATTTTGGGAATTGGTGAGGCTATGCCTATAGTCTTTCAAGGTCACCCAATGATACCAGCTTCCTTAGCCCCTGCTGGCTTGGTACTTGCTATTAGCAGGAGAGTCTGATTATACTCACAGTCCCTGTGCCAGCATGGCCCATTAATCCTCTTCCTGCCATGTGATTTAGCCCTGGCATGGAAACCTTACTTGAAAATCTCAAGAGGTACATACGGCTCAAGAGGCACATGTTGCTCACTTCTGGTCTAAGCCTATGAAACTAAATATTGGTTTGATTGTCTCAATATTCCCTACTTGACATGTGTCTGCAGACTGTTTTTTAGTACATCTTTGATGGAAATTTTTCCTCTCAACAAAATCAACAGTTGTTCAGAGAAAATCCATGTGAGAAGATTTGATTTCGTTTTTATATGTTACAGATCATGTGCTCTTTCGGAAAAGATAGGTTCTATCAGCTATTGGTATAAGTGAGCCCAGTACCTAGTGGCATTAGTAAGGAGGTGATGAACACATCCAAAAACCTTTCAGTGCTTTTTTAATAGGAGTTTAAACTAGAAAGTTCCCTAATCCATCTAATTCATCAAGAGTACTTTGGAAATCCTGTCAGTGGTAGTGGAGGCTTAGATGTTCACATATAAAATCTTTATGCTTCTCTTGAAGCCATTTTGTCACATAACAAGTACGTTATCAATTCATTGACCAGTAGACAATGCATATGCAAATGTGTGCCCTTAAATTGTGCGAAGAGAAATAACATTTTTCTGAAAAATAATTTATTCTGAGTGCAGTTTTTCTGGGATAAATCATGTTGCTGTGGAGACTCAAATATACTTGACTGGCTCTGCTCTACTCCACTGTTGGCTGCTAAACCAAACGTGTACTCCATGACTGAATTACTACTCCAGCATTTTTGATTTCCAGATGGACAGAGTTAAATACTGCCTGCCTAATAAATACTCAGCTGAATAGCAAAGTACGGAAGCCCAAGCTGCAGCAAACAGTCACTCACCCCTGTTCTTTTGCATGACAGTCACCAGCAGAATGGAACAGTGATAATCTCTTTTGATAACACTGCTACGGCTATTGCATCAGGAATACTGATATTATGGATATACTCCAGAGTTTCTGATCTTCCAGTGAGTGTGTGTGCATAACACAATAGATACGACTCCTTGGCTATGTGGGATTAGGAAAGCAGAAGGCACAATGTTACCAGCATGGGCCAGACTGAGGTGTTACTCATAGAATCCACTGACGTCTCTTCTTTCAACTGCAGTGTTGTTGTTACTGTGGGATTGTTCAAGTGCTCAGGGTTAAAGCTGTGTGACATATTTTTAGTTGGTGTAAGCTGGCCAGTTGCCCATCAATAGACCTATACTATTACAAGCTTGCTGTTGGCATGGTTCTGTGATTGTCAGCCCTAAACTTCTGTCTGGGCTGCTCTGGTCTTAAAATTGTAGGAGAAATAGGTTTGACTTAGCAACTTAATTAGGAAAATTAATTTAAGAGCTGAATTAATTAAGAGTTAATTCACTGATGACTTGGACAAGTCATGCTGAATGCATCTGTCCAGAGATGTTGAGAAGTTTTAGGCTTGTTCCCTATTTGGATGTGAAACCACCTCAGTAATAGCTGAGGACACCTCTGTAATAGCTGAAGACACCTCTGTAAACATTTCCTTGCACAATTCAGAAACTCATCTCGGCACCCTTGGTGAGCTAACATATAGGAAGGAAATATATGATAGGCACCACTCAAATCTCCTGTTGGATCTTCTGCTTTGTTGTATTCAAAGCAAACAAAGATTCGTGTCTGAACATTTTGGGGTAGAACTGTTCAGTAGTCTAATTCTAGAACAGTGACTAGAAGTAAAAGCAAAAGGTAAAAGCGCAGGCAAGCAAGCAAGGAATTAGCTGCAGCAGGCTGCCAGAATTAAGTCATAGCAGTGAAGTCCAGCAAGGAGCAGGAGTGCTTCTTTCAATCTCAAAAGCAACCATATGCCTAAGTGTATAGTCAACACAGTGTACCATCAGATCTGCTAGTAGCAGATATGCCAAGTTCTGCATCTTGCCTTCAGTGAAGTATACTATTTTCTAAAAGAACATGCACATTGCCACTCACTTATGCATACTCTAAGCTGAAAATACTGGCCAATGCAGCCAGTGGAGCTGAGGAGTAACAATGGAACTGCAAAGAATGTGGTCAATGAGGAAAGTGGTGAATTTTCCGAGCAGAGGGTATGAGGAGGTCTGGTGTAGATAAATGTTAGTGTCTGCGAAACACCTGAGAATGAGCTGGACAGAAGATTACTGGATGAAATGATTGAAAACTTGCTGAAAGAAGTCTCAGACAAGTGTGGAGAACCTGCTAAATGTTGAAGAAAGTGCTGGAAAATGGCTCTGGCACTTTTCAGCTCTTTCGCTTTTTCTGCTGGGTGGTACTGCCATCTACTCTTCCTTTCTTACTTTGGACTGAAAAGGGACAACTTCCTTGCTTCTTCTCCAATAGGTATCATAAGAGTCCTTAATGGCCATAAACCTTAATTGCAAGCAATTGTTGCAAACAAACTGAATATAAACCTAAACAGAAGTGTTACTAAATGCATATGGTATATGCTTCCCGGACAGCCTTCAGGCCAAACTTTTTTGTTGACATTTTCTTCCTTTGAACTTCGAGTTGTTAAAGTTGTATAATGTCTGTCCTGCAATAAGTATTCTGTTTAAATGGCTATTATTTTAATTATTTTAATTAAATGCTGAAATTCTGCCTGGGAATCCACAGATATTTTTGAATTTTTAGGCTTTTAGGCATTTAAGTAAGATCTCAACGACTCAATTTTTGACAGGTCTTTTTGAAAATCCCAGAGAGGATAGTGTTATCTCAGGCAAATTAATTCCTAGAGTAATTCAGTTTGATTCATTAAGGATTTAGTCCTTGTGAGGTTTTTTTTTGGCATGTGAATTGCCTTAGAGACACAATTGTACAATTCAGTGTGTGGAGACTTTTGGTCATCTACAAATTCAAATTTATCATTACTAGTGGTAGTGTTGCTTTCCAAGCATTTGATTATTTGTGTAATAGTATCACTGTGCTTTAGAGAGACGGGAATTTCATACATATGCCTTTTAAAATGTTAGGTCCTTTTCACTTTAATCTCTGAAGCAACCAATTTCCAGCCCTGAACAAGGCATACATCCTAATTTTACTTTCTGATGTTTTTGAATTGTTAGATGTTCAAACTTTTTTTTTAATAAGCCCTTATTTGCTTTTCTCTCTCCTCTTCATGGGGCCAGAGGCAAGGAGAGCAGGTGAAAAACAGCTCTGCTAAGGGATGGGTAGGCAAGCTCCCACTCAACTGAACTCAACGGGAGGGTTGTTACTGATGTGAGGGCTCTCTCTGATACACACAGCTCTGCTGTTACATTCAGCCGGTATCCCAGCAAGTCAGTACAAGCTTTGGGCACAAATGCATAACACAGAAATAATGCATTTCTAAAATACTCCTTTCTTTTTTATTCTTTTAAAATTATATTGTCTATGGAAGGCACCAGACAGGACATACAGTCTGTTCAAGAAGTCTGTGTGAATGACAGCTGAGATTCCTGCTAAAAACACTCAAGCAGCAGAAAAGCAAGAACACCCTGATAAAAGCCCTTTAATTTTCCTTCCCCGCATTTTTCCTCAGAGTGCCTTTATGTTCTTATGATGGAAGTAAACTGGAACTAAATATTGAAAAGATTTTTAAAAATGGGAAACTTCTCAAAGAGAAAAGAAAGAGAGAATTCAAATCCATGAGAGACAATTTTCAGGCATTTAGCTTGAGATTTGTCAAAGTACAGGATGTGAAACTTGGGCTTGTCCACCCAGTAACGACATCAATAGCCTCTGCTGGATCAAGGTATAGCTTCCACAAGGACAGCTTCTCTTTATTTGGAGCCATTGGAAGATGTAGAAACCACTACTTTGTTTGACAGCTGATTTCATTTGCTAGGTTATTCATATTCTTAGAAAGTTGTGCCTTGTTGTTAATTTTATCAGATTTATCATTGCTTTGAAAATGGGTACTGTTTATATACTTTGCTATGTGACTGTCTTCCCTCTGAGTCTGAAGCCTAAATTTGAAAATGTCTGTGCAGCAGATTATCCATTCAGGTCAGGATTTATGGAGATCATGTGGGGTGCCGGTTTCTGATAATTAGCATGGGAGTCAGAAGCCAGAGAAAACCAAAGGCTCAGCCTGTCCAGCTGCTGGAGTAGAGAGTCTCCTTTTCCTCACATTGATGCTGAGCTTCTCTACTCCTGGAGACTCTGTCATTACCAAGTCACAAAAAGCTGATGCTTCCTCCCTCATAGGCTGAAATCTTGTGAAAATGGCTCTTTTGGCAGATTTGCAGCCCACTTAAACAATTTTCTTGTGTGACTACCTGCTGCCTTGCAGTGCTGGGGGAGAAAAGGTAAAAATGAGGTTATGGTTGAGCCAGAAACAATGGAGTTTTGAAGGACAGCATCTACCTTATTCCTAGAACCAGTATTTAAGAGCTCCAATGGGTCAAATACATTTTGCAAAGCAAAGGGGAAAAAATATTTTACAGGCAGTTGTGCATGGCCTAAGATCCCAAAGGGAATAATTGATTTCTACAAATCAGGGGAAAAAAGTATTTTTCAGACTATAGTTTAGAAGAAAATAGGGGAAGAGGAAATCACTTTTTCCACAGCTGAAAACCAATAGGTTTTTCTGGTGACTCTTTGGAGTATAGGGTAAAACAATTATTTTCCTAAAAAAAACAGGAAGCAAAACAAATATGTTAGGAAAATGCTGGTAGAAGTGGAGTGGGAAAAGACTTCATCCCGAACTGATCTATGAGGACTCACCTGACCAGAACAGAGTGATGGAAGTGCTAGCAGGGCATATCATAGAGACCTCTTATCGGTCATGGTCTGGCACAACTCAGCATAGAACAGGAACTGCTCCGTATCTACTCTGCCTGAGATAGACAGCCTCAGACATGAAATGGAGAGGAATATTGCTCAGCCTCATTCACTGTGCATATAGTGAGAACATAAGAGAGAGTAAAGTATTAAGTGTATGGTGTTGAGGAGGATGCCATCCTCCCAAAGAGAAGATGGAAGATGATTATGATACATTTCCCAAAAACCTTAGAGGCTCTGCAGCATCTCAGGTGCACATCCTGAGCTCTGAGTTGCCTTGTCAGCATTACTTCCTTCTAGTATGCGTGTGAACTCCTTCCCTGTTGAAACCTGAACTATCCAACAATGTTTTTGGGTGGAAGGTGAGTGACTGGCTGCTGTTCACTGTTACTGCCCTCAAAATGGCAAGAGGTGTGGCTAGCATCTCCTGGTGGTCACTTTTCCTTCTTACAGTGCTATTCAGCCAGGTCCTTTGGCAGAGTTTCCTCATCACAGGTTCAAGTTCAAATGTACCCAGGGTGATTTGTCTCTCTACAGGTAGGAGTCAGCTTTTGCTTACGTTCATAGCTAGATGAAGCTTCACATCTTTCCTGTTCTGGTGCTGCCACTAGCTGCTTCATTATTGCTATTGACAGGTGATGTGGAAGCTGCAATTACAGTCTGGGAAAATACTCCTTGCTAGTGTTGGTGGTAAAGCACTAGCTAGAAATGGAAGTAACTGCTGCCATGTTATGATTTACACTTTTTGTATTTGACCATCTCTCCTGGTGCCACCTTGGTCTATGAGCATGGGCATGACCCCTTCATCATGGCTAGCCCTTGAGATAATGCTGAGACTTACTTAATCACCAGTCCCTTTCCTGCCACAGCAGCTACTGCACTGCGGTCTTAATAAAAATGCTGCATAGTGATATATATATGTCCAAGACATAATCAGGGCTCCTACTATGTATATTGTCATTGCCAGAGGGATTTCTTCACCAGAATACCCTTGTGATGGCTGGGATCATGCTCACCGTTCATGGCACCTGTCAGTGATAATTCAGCAGCTCCTGCTGATAAGACAAAAATCTGGTCCAAGATAGTTAATAACAGGGCCACTGCAGCAGCAGTGGAGTGGGCCTGGCAGAAAAGTCAGGCCTACAAAACTATTTACAGAAAAAAAGAAATCGGACTATTCAGTGGCTGAGCAAGAACTGCATAGTGCAGTGCTCGGTGTTGGTCAAGCACCAATCAGATATTAACAGCTGAAGTAACCTATGCTCTCTTTACCTACATTTACCACTAAACCAGTATTCATTATTGTTATAGCTCTTCATTAGACCCTTTCCATGTTCTGAAAGGTTTTTGAAATTTGAGCAGTAGCTGAGTGGTTGTTAATGGTTGTCATCTGGTAACCATCAGTATTTTATCAAACCATGTGGTAGTTTAACTGGGAAGAAAAGGCAAGTGAGTTGTAGTGATGAAGCATGGAAGTGGATGGGAAAGTTGGTATGGGAAGGCAGAAGGTGCAGTGAATGCTTCATCAGTGGCACACTGTAGGTAAGGCAATACTTGGACCATGCAGATGTTAAGCACTGGCACAAATTCCTTCTTTACAGAGTCTGTGATTTCAGGCGAGTTGTGTGTCCCCTAACTACAGCTCATTGCTATCTTGACTTCAGAGGTCTTGAAATGCTGTCCCCTACTTTCTGGAGACCATATCTCTTACTGCAGGTGGGAACATGTCTTTGAGTCAGTGTTTTGCATGCAACCTAGGAGATGGCTAGGACTCCTTTCATGGTCTGGATGGAGATGCTTCTCTTGCTGCAGCTGCTGCTGCTGCTGGTAAAAGGAAGACCATCAACCTCCCCTTCAGACTGGAATTTTCATAATTGTTCTTGAAAAAGTTCCCCAAATACAATAAAGTATCCTTTTTCCTCCCGCCCCACGGCCGCCTGTACTCACTAGATTTAATGAAGCTTCATATTTCTGCCACTACCCCTTGTAGAACAGAACAGAAGAAAGCAGCATAACGCTATCTAAGCATGATGTGAGCAGAACACATTTATTTATGCCTGTTTATTAATTAGACTTCTGTAATGCACTCAGTTTCTCCTCCAGTTTTTGAATAGTAGAAGCATGGGTTTCATTCATCTAACCATGATTTTATGACTTGCAGAATGGCATAGAGTAAAGCATCATGTGATAAATGTGTCTGCCTGCCTTCTTTGGTGGCTTGAGTTTCTGGATACACAGGAATAGAGAGAACCCAGTGGAGAAATAAACTTGAATTGTTTGGGTCTTGGCTACAAGCACGAAGCTGGGAGCTCATTCTGTCTGGCTTTGTGTGCCTGCATCATTCTTTCTGATTCCTATTGGACAGTGAAACCAACGCAAAATTTCAGCAATCCAGAGAAAAGAGAATGTGTACAAAAGAGAAGACAAACAGAAGAGCCGTTAAAATTTCTTTACATATTTGAAGGTTGAAAATGGACTTGGTCTAACTTCTTATATATTACAGCCAGTTACATTTCAGCCAAGTATTTCACCATCGAATCCAGGAGCTACTGGTGTAAAGCACCCTCCAAAGCATATTTTCCACAAATGAAACAAGAGATATAAAGCTGGTACCCTTCATAGTCTGTTCCAATGGTTAATAACACTCACTGTGCTTTATTTCTCCTTTGAATTCATCTGGCTTTAACTCCCATCCACTGATTCCTGTTATGACTTTCTCTGCTAGATTGGTTTAATTTTACTTCCCACACCCTCTTCCTTTCAGATTTATTGGACAAGTTCTTCTAAAAATAAAATAAAGCAACAACAGTCTGCAGAGGGGGAGAGAGAAAGAGAAAGAAAGAGACAGACAGAGATAGAAAGAAAGGAAAGAACTGAAAGCATGGAAGGAAGGAAGGAAGGAAGGAAGGAAGGAAGGAAGGAAGGAAGGAAGGAAGGAAGGAAGGAAGGAAGAAAGAAAAAGAAAGAAAGAAAGAAAGAAAGAAAGAAAGAAAGAAAGAAAGAAAGAAAGAAAGAAAGAAAGAAA
>Ga0065711_1046471_pt1 | contig 12876 bp, 5 predicted proteins | sample Hoacrofraction12_FD_59098 | JGI IMG/M metagenome (GOLD analysis project Ga0065711, IMG submission 59098) | Hoatzin crop microbial communities from Cojedes, Venezuela - Epithelial fraction 12 v2 (version 2) | ecosystem: Host-associated > Birds > Digestive system > Esophagus > Crop | place... | reverse complement strand
CGCCAGTCGCGGGGGGCTGGCCGGGAGAGGCAGCTGCCGCCCGTCGTTGGGTCCCGCCGGCTGTGGGGGTGGGAGCTGGCGGGACGGGTGGGCCCCGGTTCTGAGCCAGGGGAAATGGGCTGTTGAGTAACTTGGCTGAAGTGGGCACGAAACTGTTAATTTTTTTTTAAAAAACCAAACCTAACTCAGGAGGCTGCCTGCGTAAATATTCCCCTGGTTCTCCAGCTGGCAGTCCGCGGCAGCGCCTCGGCCCCGCGCAGCCGAGGCCGGCATCCCCTCGCTGTCCGGACGGAGACGTGCCGCGTGCACCCGCACCGCGGTGTTGCGTAGCTGGGAGTCTGCTCAGTCCCGCTAGAACTGTTGAGTAAGGGTTGTTTTCTTTCTAATCTGTTACCCTGGCTCGACAGGGTTTGGGACGGCGACAGCTGCGAGCGGGCGGCAAACCCTTTGCGAGTGGTTTTGTTGCAACCGGTTTGCTTCACCCGCGAGGAGGGAGGTGGCTGTTGTGAGCACCTGGCGGGGTGAGTTGGCGTCGCCCCGGTTCGCGGCGTGGGGCGGAGGGGTTCCTGGGACCCTGCGCTGACCGATTGCAGATCGAGCCGTTCAGTACTTCCAGCAGAAGTTCTCTGCTTACTATTTCGTTCTTGAGTTTCAGTTGGGGATCAAACTGAGCCGAATACAGGTCCTGAACAGGAAAGAAATCTCTAATGAAAAGTGAAGGAAGTAAATACCTAGAGAAGAAAGAGAGTGCAGTTACTGGATTCTCTCTTGGGTGTCGTGAGCGACCTGCTTGTTCTGAAAGTTGGTGTGGTGCAGTGACTTGTGAGACCAGTCTGTAGTGAAGCCTGGTTCTAGTTTATTCTTGGTTGTGACCCTCATTTGAGCATTGTAGTCTTTTTCAAATGTTTAGCCTTCATAAAGTGCAATTTGATGTGTTTTTAAACCCTGTTGTGATTCATGCCTTGTAAATATTTTAGATATATTTGTTGTTTCTTTTTTTGTTTTTGACAGAAATAAAAACACCAAAATGCCCTTTGCTCACTTGACCTGACACCTCTGTTACTCTTCAGAGTTATAGGAATCTGGGTGTGACACTGGTAGCATGAGCCTCTTTATCTATAGCTGTGTTTACTGTGCCAGATCGAGTCAAGAATGCCCTTTAGAAGCAAACACCGTGATCATGACCATTCAATATGCATCAGCTCACAATTTGGGATGGGCTTGCAGAGTACGAAAGAAACTAAACCAGAAAATGTACGCTGGGAGCAGACCTAATGCAGTCCAGCTCCTAACAAGCATTCAGTCAGTGGTACCAAATCACAGCTAGTCTGACATAAAAGCTGCTGAAGCATGTAGAGTGTAGATGTTGGACTGTTAACACCAAGTGCTTAACTCTGCAGGTCGGTTTGTGTTGAGCTGTTTATATTGCTGATATAGGTAGTTTTTGCCTTTCAGTAGTGCATGTGATTTTAAGAGTAGTAGTAGGTATGTAAGTTCAAGATAGTAAGATTTTGACTGGCATTTCACTTTGAAGAAAGAAGTTCTTCTAGGAAAGACACTGATCACAAGTATTGGTTTTTTTGTTGTTGTTGTTTTCCAAAAAGTGCTGAAAAGCAAAGGCTTTTTTCTTTTCAAAATTCCATGAACTCCTGCATGAACTTCACCACATTCTGAGATGTTGGCCTTTGTTCCTTTGCTGGTTCAGATTCATAAAGTCATGTAGCAGAAGATGATAACCACTTTTTTTAAGATTTACGGATCCTTTGATTTGTTGCAAACCTGGACTCAATTGGGATTTTCTGTTTATAGGGGTTTAATCCCACACCTGCCAAGAACATAGCTGGGTGGGGCATTCTGCAGGGAAATGCTCTCAATGCCTTGTGCTGGTAACATGGAAGAGTCACTAAAGTGGCGAGTGAAAAAGGAGTTACCTTGTTCAGTGTTTTATACAGATGAGAATATTGCTAGAGAAAACCTACCAGAGAATACTTTATATCTTGCTATTTCTACCTCTACTAAACAATGTTATTGCAAAGTTTATTGTTCAAGGCAGAAAACAGATTCACTTACTGAGATACAGGTGGAAATAGGGATTTAGATCTTGGTTGAGCTCCAGAAGAATGTCTTGTCTCCAAGACAGCTGTGACTTGCTTCTTTCAAACTATGTGAGGCTGAAGCAGGTCAGCTGTCTGACACGTGGGGTTAAGGGACACAACCAAGCACAGGACTGTGCTACAATAGAAGCTGCTGGGTAGCCCAAATTCTGCACCTGACCAGCAAAGTCAGTCAGCAGGGGTTTACGATATGGACATTTCTGCTTCTTTGGATGCTGCCGAGTGTCCGGTGTCATCCCACGGTAAAGCAGAGGTGCTCCCGACGAGCAGCTGCCAGTTTGAAATTGTTCTTGTTGGTCAAGTTCCCTGAGCTTTCCCTGAGACATACAGTGTGTGATGCTGGTTCATTTCGTATTTATTTCCTTATTCATGTTCTCTAAGATTTATTCAGAGCAAGAGAATGAAAGCGTCCCTTCACCCTGGCAATTAGGAAGCTCGTTTGGTTTTTGCTTCAGTAGATGATTGATTATGTATATGAAATGAATCAGGCTGACCACTTCCCATTTCACAGCTGCCTACAGCCTCATGGTTGATTGGCGTACTCTTGGGAGAAACAGGTGGTGACTCAAGTCCTGTTAATCCAAAGAGGTGGCATCTGATTTGTATCTTGCAAGAACTCTTCTTTGGGTACTTTTTACAAATGAAGAGATGGTGCTTTTTTGGCAGTTTGATACTGCTGTCTTAATTTTCTTTTGCTTTTTTTAAAAATGTGCACACACGCACACAAAAGAATAATTTTGGCTTAAAATGGTTTTCTTGAAGAAAAAGTACTAGATCTTTTATATATCTTTTTTTCCCTGAACTTTTTTTTTCCTTTTTAATCTGCTGGAATGGAAAACTAGCTGCTATTACAACACTGCTTTTGATGTGCCTGCTTGTAAAACTTAATTGCTCCAATTCAAGCTGCAGAAAATGTGCCCAGTTAACATTGTTACAACTGTCTGCAGCATTATATGCGACAGAGTTGTTTTGAAAAAATGTTTCGCCTTGAAAACAGATCTATTATACTTCAGTGAATATGTAATATATCCAAATATGTTTTCCACCTAAGTCGTTTACTGTGTTGTCTTTTGATTCATGTCGTGCATGTTGTTGTATGCATGTTTGGCTCATGTAGTCTGCTCCGGACATCTTACAGAAGAAATTCTGAAAAAAGCTGTGGTACTGTTTATACGAAATAGTCACTAAAACTACACCAGATGCTTAGATATGCCTGAAAGTTGCTGACTTTTTCAATAAAACAAAATAGCACTTAAATCATAAAGGACAAAAAGATTTTTCTCTTTTGTAATCTTACTTTCACTTTCTGTCATTTTAATTTTAGTAGCTGTGAAAGGCAGAGAACTCCTGTAAAGCTGTCCATCAAATTGTAGATGTATAATTTAAAAGCAGCGTTTTATATGAAGCCAAATTCCTTGTGAAAATATTTAACCATCCATACTGCTATGTACCATTTCAATGCTGATATAGATTCTTCCAAAGCAGTATCTTAGTGTTGCTTTCACTTGAAAATTATGACATTTTCTGTCCTTCACTTTAGGTACTGTTCTTGAAAGAAAGAGAAAACATGGCTTATACGGTGAATGAACCTTAAACTTCTGGACCGAAAACTGAGGTTTTTTTTCGTGAAGGATGGCAACACCATACGTTCCTGTTCCTATTCCTATCGCAAGTTCATCATCCAGCTTTACAAACAGAAACCAAAGAAGTTCTTCTTTTGGGAGCATCTCAACGAGTTCCAGCTCCTCAAAAGGACAACTGGAGGACTCTACAATTGGTAGTTTTAAGAAGATGAGTGTGCCTGACCAGACTGGTTCTACGTCATCTGTGTGTAGTAGTCCGCTTGTTAGGACTAAATTTACGGGCGTGGACACATCCATAGAATACTGTACTCAGCCCGTAGAAGAAATAGAGGAGAATACAGATTCCAGAAGCTGGGAAGATCGACCGTCCACGCCTACTATACTGGGTTATGAGGTCATGGAGGAAAGGGCAAAATTCACTGTAAGTTTGGAGACAGTGTAGTTTGTCCTGTAATGACAACATAATGATTGAATGTACTTTGTATTCTCTTTCAGTAATTAATCCTGCAGTTCAGGGTTGTTGGGGTACTTTATAAACAGCAATTTAGCTTCGAAGTACTGCCATCTGACAGGAAAATATTATTGCCATTATACAGGTGGGAAAATTGAGACTCAGAAGTAGTTTCTCCTGTGATTGTGTACATGGAATAGAAGGATTCATTCTACTCCAGATAACAATTTCTGCTGGAAAAATCAGGAATTCCTAGCAAAGTTACAATTCCTTGTGAAATAGAACTTCTGGAAGTTCCAGATAGTTAAACACCTTAAATAAAATGTGGTCTTTTATTTGAAATGAATGATAAATACACTCCGATACTTGCCTTTTACAGTTATGGATAACATACAACATTTGAATAGAAGTGCAAATGCATAGTTTGTATCTTGCATTGCTAGGTCTAGTTTCTAATATGGGGAAATCCGTTCTGAAAACATCAGAGTGAGATGTCACATATGCAGTATCTCATGACCGAACACCAGCCTAACTGATTTGTATTGATATTTCTCAGTGTACTGTAGCTAGCAATTCAGGTTTTTTACATGCCATAAATATATTAAGGTATTTCTGCATTTGTTTTTGTGCATGTGGTTGAAGCATTTCTTTGAGATAATTCAGCAATGTTTGTGGGACTGATGGAAGTTGTTTGTTACTAATCATTTATTATGCTACTTCAGGAGAGCAACATTAATCTCAGATAGGTGAGGAGAAGGAAATAGCAGACAAATTTTTTCCTGCTATTTAAATTAGAAAAGTGTGAAAGCTAATGCCCTTATGACAGTTCAAATACTAGTAAAATCATCTTTCTACAAAGAATTAAACAATGCTGCTTTTTAATTATTTGAGAACGATAGCTTGTCTTACGCTTTTCAGTTTCTAACATCTTTATACATGATAGCTTAAGAGAAGAGCCAAAATTTTTTGACAAGTAGATTAAAAGATTTGTTTTAAGTAATACCTTCAAAACTAAAGCAGTTATCACTATTGTTATATTGACACGATTTAGTCTGAAAATATGCCAAGGCATATTCCAATCTGTATGGAAGGTGCTCTTCAACTGTAGTTAAAAAAAGGAGTCAAAGTTGTCATTGTATGTAGAAGGCCAGGTTAGAGTACAAATGAAACGTTCTTTGTTGTTAAAATGCTTGGTTGCATTTTTGCTCTTTCTGAATTCACTTCTGTTGATGTGTTTGTTTCTGAATACACATAATTAACTGTTTGTTTTCAGCTGCATATTGAAAATAAGCTTGATATTGTGCATTAAAACCAGTACGTAATTAGTCCTAGAAATTTTGGTTGCTTCTGCAATGCAGAATCAATGAGATGGAAGACAGTGGAAATTTAAGTCTGTAAAAGAGAAGAGACTCAATTGCTTAGTTTTTTTTTACTGGTTGTTAGCACCTAGTACTTCTCAAAAATATGAATCTAAATTATTTGAGCTGGGTGATGTACTAACTTCAAGAGTTAAACATTAGTGCATGTTGGAGTCCATAGCTGCTGAAGCTTACAGGAGATAAAACCTAGGCTGAAAAATGTCTCTGTAACCAGTTGGTCTCAAATGTTGGCGGTCCTGGAAATGTTCAGTTAGAACTTTTAAGCCAACTAGAAATGATAATAGCATGCTGAATCAGACAGAGATTGTTATTAAATATTGGCATATTTTCATTGAATATTTTGTGTTTGTGGAATAAGGCAATTTAGGATCGACTGAAATCACTTGAATTTGTTGAATTCATTTGTACTTTTTTTTCCCAAAACCTTGTGTGAAGGAACTGACAATTGGTTTTGTAATGATCTGGTTTTTCTTGTTTATTAATTACAAATGTTAAAAAGGAGAAAAAAAAAACAACCCACAACTTTTGTCAGCTTTGGGAAGACAGCCATAAATAAATGTTTCAGGCTGACCTTTTGTTGTTGTCTGGGCCAGTAATCACGAGTTAATTGTACTCCTTATGACCACAGTTTGTGAAGACTTTTTTTTAAATTGTCTAATATTTACTTGGAAGCCATTCAAAGTGAGGGTTAGATTAGCTGGATTTTTTTCACATGTGCATTTGTAAGCAATGCCTTTACAGAACTTTAGTGGAATAAAAGAATGCAATACTGATCAGCAAGTAAATCAGCAAGCATGTTCCAAAGCTGCTTGTTCTATGTTTTACTGTGTACTAGCAAAGAGTCTTCACAATTTTATATAGTAGTTCTGCTTTATGAAATTTTTGTAAAATTAAACTGTTTATACTTTTATTATGACAGGAAAACTAAAGCATTTGGACAAACATTTACACAAAAAATGTAAGAAGAATTACATATTAATACTGTCTTCACAGGCATGTCTTGCAGCATGAATTTTAAAGGCTAATAGCTTTTTGTTAATGACTGAATTATTGTCTCTGTCGCAGTACATGAGTTCCACAGATGCTGCTGCTTGGAAGTGGAATTCGGTGTTTAAAAAGTAAATAAGAGAAATACTTGCTGAAAAATTGCTTTTAATTTGCATGGTAGTTATCTGTAGTTTGTGTAACTGTCTGCAACTTAATACGTTATAGAATACAAAATTGCTATAAACAGCTTCGCACGTGTACAGAAGTTGGCTAGCACTGCAGTTATCACATGCTGGCACTGCAACAAGAAAAATACGTTTATTGGCTAAGACAACCTGCTGTGAAAACATGAAATACTGGGAAAGATTTTACTATGTAACAGATTAGAAAACGTTTTAAATAGACTATGGTTAAACTCCTGTAAGGGACTGTTTATCATTAGAATTCCAAAAATATCTTTTCATTCCTTGTGTTTTATTAATTTTGACTAGAGAATACCTAGACTGGGAAAGCTAACCTGGTAGAACTGCAGAGCCTGTTTTTCCTTTCTTTGGAGAAAGTAAGGTTGTTACATGAGAACCCTTCTTTCCTAGACACTGTTTAATATTTTGTAGTTCAAGCTGTGTGGTGCTGGATTCAGGCATTTGAGTATCAGTCCTGCTAAAAGGTAATTGTTTGATTTTATTGTTATTATTGATGTATTTATTTTTCCATTTGGTTTTAAATAGGAGAATGCTACTGCTGTGCTGTTGTCTTGCTAAATCTGATTACTTCAGTTCTACAGTGCTAGTATACTTGTTCTGATGCAGGTATCTAGGGAAGTGGTCATATTTTGCCTGGAAAGACAAAACCTAATGTTCAAGACAAATGGAACCAAAGCAGGATGTTATTTTTTATCCTGCATTGCTTTTCCTTGTGAACCAAGTCAGCTGAGACATTTTAAAACAATATAACACTCAGCAGCTGATTATTACAGTCATATTAAACAGATTGGCCTCAAGGATTAATGAGTAAAACTGTAATTCAGCAAAGGTTAACGTAGATCACTACAACGTACTTCACCTCTTTGATAGCCGAGACTTGTTTTTTCCTGGAGAAGAAATCTGGATGCAGTTTCACAAACCCTTTCTTGCAGACAGAAAATAGGTAAATGTATTTAGGAATTACAGAAACACCTTCCTTGAATTCTGAAATTAATTTATACTGTTTATACTCATAATGGAGTTTTTTTAAAAAATCCAATTAAGGATATTTTTTTTATCCGTGAGTTTTGTTTCATTAAGAAATAAAAGGTAATACCAGCCTTCCAGCCAATGCAGCATGAAGTTCTGCACATTTCTCTGATATTCCTGGTTTTCCTGGTTTTCCGCACAGGTATACAAAATACTAGTAAAAAGAAGTCCAGAGGAAAATTGGGTGGTTTTCAGAAGGTACACTGACTTCTCCAGGCTTAATGACAAGGTGAGAATTGTACACAGGTAAATTCTCAACTAACTTGCCTCACTCTTCTTTCATGTTTCATTTTCTTTGTCTCGCACTTCTGTCGCTTTTTTCTTTTCTTCGTTTTTTCTACTCCATAGAAAACATACACTATATTCATGAATGAAAAACATATGATTCTTAATTTTTTCAAGGATACATGAAATAACTGCAGCTAGTGTAAAGAAGATATTTCTTCGTCTAAAGCTGGTAGTGTGCTGCGTACTTTATTCCTAATCTATGAGATAAAGGAAATTAACTTTTTAATGGTTGTGTCCTCTGCATGGAAATAGAATTAGGGGCCTGTGTTCTTTTGCAGGAATGTTCCAATAATTATTCAGTCCTTCTCAGTGCAACAAACTCTGCTTTTTTCATTATAAAACTGAAGTTTCATGAACAGAAGTTCTCCGTATGTTGGTCCGTCTTTAGTTGTTTTCAGTGTCTTCGAAGTTAATTGTGAAATACTATGATCAGATCTTTGAAGACAGAGACACCATGTAAATTGGAGTTCTGGGTCAGGAACTTAATATTTTTAGAACATTTGAAAGCAAAAAATGTTTGTCCAAAAAGCCCAAGGTTTTTTAGTAGGTAAATAGCGTTTGGCTGTCCCATTTACCGTTATATCTATAGAAGCGTAAAAGTAGAAAAACAGAATTACACTTTTCTTTGTTCTACCATCCGCTCCTAAGAATAATCTTTCATTGCAAGTTTAACATATCTTCCTCTGTTATGTTCTTTCGTGTTCGAACTTGTAACTTTTTAACACTGCTGTTTTTAACCTGTAGTAAGAGATTTTTTGTATACCTTTTGTTCTCCTTGGATCAATGTGCCTGATCAACTAAGAACGTAATTCCAGCAGGAATTTTGAACATGGACTTGAACATTTCTCTGGGTTTGACCTATTTAGATATCTTCTAGGCTACCTTTAAAACGTCAGTGCAGTCTAAAACTACCACGAATTGTTGAATGTGAATTAGTTTAGAGATTTCTTTCTGAAGAAGTATCTGTGTTTTAATTCAGTCTATCCTAAATGAAAGAATGCCTTGGTATTGGCAGAAGCCTGACTTTGTAGATGATGATGTTCTGGAAATTTCAATTCAAATTGTAGAAACCAAGTCATACAACAATTTGCATTTTGAACAGCTGTGTCAGATATAGGCCTAGAACTGGCTTACACGCATTGACTTTTAGCATGGTTATCAGTAGTATGAAAAATTAGAATGCCACGGGTATTCATTTTAGAATATATACATAGATTTTACAAGTGAAGTCCGTAGTCTTTGGAGTCAAATCTTTGTCAAAAATGTTTGGCTTCTAACACAATTTGTAGGTATTAGGATTTCTGTTTAAAAGGAGGAATGTTATTTTTCCCTTGTGTCACTGACTGAAGCTTTTTCATCTTTCAGTATACATCTAAACTTTTATGTTGCTACTATTCTGTAATTCTCTGGAAGCTTCAGAGTTATGGTGCATTTCAGTTCCTGGAGCTGGCATTTCTGTGTTACAAAAACCATGATGTCTTACAAACTGAAGGGTAAATGGTTATATACATGCATTGGTGTTTCAAAAGGCATGGTTCAACACTTGCAATTCCTTCTTTTCTAGTGATAAATATAGACATGAATTTCCATGCACGTATACTTTGAGGATTTTCTGTACCCTATCTCCTAGAAATCCCATATAAACGAGAGAAATGTACTATCTTATAAATTATTTTCCTTGTTGTACTTCTTGAGGTCGGTGGCAAATTACTCATTCTCTGAAATGGTGTTAGAAACTTGGCATTAAATGCCAACTGAATTGAATCATTGATAACTACGTGAATCAGTTTGAAGTATTAACAGAGGGGAAATGGCTTTTCAGGAAGACCAGGTGAAGATAAGAGCATCATGTTTTGTATGTGTCACGCATATACTTATTCGCAAGTCCAAACTGAACTGAGAGTTGGACTTTAGCAATGGAGAACGTGTGAGAATAGGGACAGTGGCACAGTGGGGACATGCGTAGATAGAATCGGGACTAGATGAATGAATGCAGCTCAGCTAACTAATAGAAGCAGCTAGTGAACCTAGTAATAGCATTCTTTATTTGCCGTGATCCCTCAAAGAAAATAAGGCAAAATAGATAGCAATAGGATCCTAGGAAGCTTTTTGTACTTCTACTAGTTTCTGAAATATTGTTAGTAAGGAAGAGCTAATAAAATAGAAATGAATGGGAGTGAAAGAGCTCAAAACCATGAACTCTTTATGAAGGAAAAGAGTAAGTGCAGCAGCAGGTTAAGACTTGGAAAGAACAGATTTAAAGTGTGAGCAACAAGTCCTTTGAATGTTAAAGCTATCTACTTTGCAGGCAATGAAAAGGTTATGAAAACTCCATACCTACTGAAAGCAGACAAATAGAAGATGATGGCAAAATAATCCAGTGTAAAGAAAAGATGAGATATTGGCAGTGTGGGTACACAGGAAGCAACATGGTGATCTCAAAGTCAAAAGTAATTTAAAAAAAACAACAAACACAAATAGAGATTAGCACAAGGAGAGTAGTACAGACCTCTAAAGACTAGGGCAGAAGTGCTGCGATGCAGGAGACAGATAAGGGAAGGAGGCAGTAAAATAACAGATCCATTACTTGAGAGCAAACTGTGGGAAGCACATAACAAATGATACAGCAAAGACTGAAATACTGTCTTTTGCTGTAATATTAACAAAAATTTTAATCTTAGTGGATGTTGGAACATGACAGAATTTGAGGGGTTAGGAGCAAAGGCATTTGCCTAGATGCATAAGTTTTGTTTGTTAAGAACACCTAGTGGATTGGAGAAGTACGTGAGGAGTTCTTTTCTGTCCCAAAAAATGGTGGGAAAAGAACTTTGCAAAGTTTATTACTATACTAGTAGAGATGTTGAACAAATAATGAAATGGCCTTAAGAACCAAGAGGTTAACTATTTCTCCCTGAGACTGTGCCTCATGTGACGTGTGTCATCTATAACATGATGATGTAAGGGAGAGACATCTAGAAATGACGCTGGATCCACGCAAACAATCACAGGCAGCACAACTTGTCTGACCCACAGTTTTTCCTGCAGTGTCTGAGGACTGTTCAGGAAAGAGTGCCTCGGGACTGTGCTGTTGAAAATTAGTCTGCTGACAGCAGCTAGCTTTCTCATGCTCTCCATCCACAAAAGGAGTAATCTGTGGGTAGGCATGCTCTTTCCTTAGAAATAAATTACATGATCTACATAACCAAACAAGTAAAATTACCACTAAGTAAAAACTGTGTGGTTGAAATGCTTTCCCAGCAATGGTTATCTGTGGTCCTTTCTACAACCAACACAGGAACTAATTTTGTTGTCTTTTCTGGGCTCAGTTCTATTCAAAAAGGGTATTTACATACATGGTATTAATGATAACTTGGTAAGAGATGAAGGAACTTTGGATGAGCAAAGATAAACTTAAAAATATCAAGAAGAGTCTAATATCAAGCTGAAATTCACTAAGAAAAGAGGAAAACATGTACTTAAATAATTAAATGCAGAAATAAAGAGCAAGGCTTTGACAATGAACCATTGTATAAATAAGAAACTAATAGTTATCATGGGCTATTTGAATATACAATGTTTGTGAAGTTAAAAAAGCACCCTTTTTCTGCTGTGAAATGGTACTTAGATGAGCAAGGGTGATCCACTAATGCGGTTCTTTCTTTAAACCATAGAGAGATTCTAGCTGAAATGCAGGATCTGTGTTAACTTTTTAAAAAACTTAATCTGCTGAACAAACTACCCATTAGCTTTTTCCAAGAATCCATAAGGAGTGTTAAATAAATAAAGTTTATTGTCAGAAGGCTTAAATTTTGCCATGAAAGCATCAAGACACTCACTGAAGAATTGTCTGGCAGCTATGGAAACATTGAGTGCTCGGCTGTTTTCAAGGCAGATTCTGGAATCCTTGTCATTGGAACATTCATACAAATAAGTTAAGTGTATGCAGCACATCCCTGAGAGAAGTTGGCTTGATCCTGTCTTCAGAAAAAGATTAAACAAATCTTGTGGCAGGTGGAGGAACGTTAGATTTTGTAAGACCTGTTTGCTTTTCCTGTTGGTTGTAAATCCTCTTCAAGATTTTTGCGTCAAGTATCCCTTCTAAGAAAAGGCATCTAAAATTTTCTTTTATGAAAGCATTGATTTTTTTTTTGATCTTCATGTATATTAGAATAAATAATTAATTGGCATCCTTGGACAGGTCCATTGTATAATTTCATGCTTCCATTCACTTGCATATTTGATTTCTGAATTCAAAGAAAAATTATAGGTATTTCTGACATTGAGTATACCCCATTACTATTGAAGTAACTCAGAAATACAATTTTGCATGTTACTACTAGGGCTTGAGGGTTTGAGCCATATCCATGCATATTGAAATTTTAATATTCTGGGTGTACAAGGACCTACTCTTTACTAGAAGTATGTTATGCGTGTGTTGTAATGTGTTCTGCTAGCCCCCCCAAAAAGACAAGTTGCAGAGTTGTAGGTCTGTAATGGGCTCTTACATCTTTTATTTATATAGAACTTCTTATCCCTAAGTGCTTTAGCAGAAACACCACTGAAATGCTTACTCATCTGATACTTTTTATTTCCATACAATTTTCTTATATTTACTGGCTCAACGGCATTAAGTAACAGACTCGGAGACAAAGCAAAGTTTTTCATTCCTATTTTTATATGGTGAATTTGGGAGGTCATTTTGTTGGCGCAGGGCAACACAGCAAGTGACGAAGTGGGTAGACGAAGGGAGAGCCGTGGATGTTGTCTACCTTGACTTCAGCAAGGCTTTCAACACAGTCTCCCATGATATCCTCCTAGGGAAGCTGAGGAAGTGTGGGCTGG
>Ga0065711_1010927_pt1 | contig 12876 bp, 13 predicted proteins | sample Hoacrofraction12_FD_59098 | JGI IMG/M metagenome (GOLD analysis project Ga0065711, IMG submission 59098) | Hoatzin crop microbial communities from Cojedes, Venezuela - Epithelial fraction 12 v2 (version 2) | ecosystem: Host-associated > Birds > Digestive system > Esophagus > Crop | place... | reverse complement strand
CACCCTCAGAGGGAAGAAGTTCTTCCTCATGTTCAGACAGAACTTCCTGTGCTTCAGTTTGTGCCCATTGCCCCTTGTCCTGTCGCTGGGCACTACTGAAAAGAGCTCGGCCCCATCCTCCTGACACCCACCCTTCAGATATTTGTAAGTATATATTAGGTCCCCTCTCAGCCTTCTCTTCTTCAGGCTGAACAAGCCCAGCTCCCTCAGCCTCAAACCAAACTCCCCCAGCTCCCTTCCCCTTCTCCTCCTGCGAAAGTGCCTGGAGATTTGCTCGGCAGCAATAGGTGTTGCTAAAAGCAGGCGGCTTGGCGAGGAAATGAGAGTTATACCCAGGGGGCTGAAATTGCAGCAGGAGGGGATCCAGCAGCGGTCCTGAGCGGTTTGATCCAAAACACAAATGAAAAAAGAAAGGTTGCTCTGAAGAGCAGCCTTGGAGATGCAGACGGCTCCAGTCCGGAGGGCTCCAGGGTCACATCCCCAGCGGACATAAATCGATGTGTTGCCATTAAATCCCAGGCAGCTTTTCGCCTCCCGGAGCTCTGACCCGCTCGCCTCCCGGCTGGCCGCTCGCCTCCCAGCCTTTATTAAAAACCTGCCTCGGGAGATGGGAATGGCATGAAATATAGCTGGAGATTTGCATAAATAAAACTCCTTGAAACAAATTACTTTCGCAGGGCAAAAGTTCACATCGGAACGGCCCACAGGGCAGCGAGGGGACTTTGGGAACATTTCAGCATTGCTTAATGCCATCAGCATCACGCTCCGGTTTTCCCAGTGACAAGGCAGGAGCAGGGCTGTGCCGAGGGGACCGAGAACAGCCTCTCCCGAGAGCCAGTCTGCTTCATCCCCTGCTGGGTACCAGCTGGGCAAACGAGCCTTGCCATGGGGCTCGCGCCAAAGCCACCGGCGAGCAAAGGCAGGACACAGCGCGCAGGGCTGCACCCCTGCATGGGTCCTTTCGGGGCTGCAGCAGGACCCTCGTTGGCTTTGGTGACACCGTCCAAGCGGCACCTCGGCTGGTGCATGGTCAGCCAACCCTGCACGGACACCCAGACCCCGCACGGAGCAGAGAGCGCCCTTCCAAGGGCTGAGCCCAGGAAGCATCCCTCCGGTCCCGCTGGTGCACGGCTCCCTCCGGGGCTGGCTCGATTCGTGGTTCAGCATCGCAGGATCTGCCCGGGCAGGTCAGAGCCAGCTCTCAGCACCTGGAAATAACTCCTCAACTGCTATTCCATCAATGCCAGCCTCAGCACAGTCGATTGCTTTTTGTGTTTCTTCCCAATGCACTGCAGCACATGTACAGACACACAAAAACACAAACTAGTATAAATTACCTTCCAGGCAAAGCCTGAGGACTTATAAATTGCTTAAAAATCAAAGCACATTCCAGGGGGGAAATGCGGTAAATTGGAAGGGGGAAAATGTGCGTATAGGCTTTTAATAAAAACAGCGTCATGGAGGAATCTCACAGTCCTTTCAAGATGTTAATTAACTGAGTCCCAGCACACCCCTTCGAGGCAGAGAAGAGTTAATGCCCCTAACCATTTTCCAGATGGATGGGTACGTCAAAGCCTGCTGAAACACCCCACCCCACGGAGGGGGGAGCATTTCGGGGTGCCCTCCTGGGGCGGTGGAGAAGCAGTGATTCCGCAGCTCCGCTGCACGCTGAGCAAGCCAAGAGCCAGCGCTGAATGCAACTCTCCCGGCCCCGCGAGCCAACCACGGCTACTCCAGGGGAAGGAAACAAGCTCAGAGGGAAGATAGTTTAGAAGAAAAGCAAAAACACCAACCAAAAAAAGGGGCTTTTCTAAAGGAAAAATATAAATTTAAAGTGCAACCCCATCTTCTCTCATTTAAAAGCGATGAGGTTTTATTGTCGGAAGCTGGAAGACAACCAGCAAGTGACGGAAAGGAGCTTCAGCCTGAATATCCCCGCTGGGGAAGCAGAGACCTTCATGCTCACTTGACTTCAGGATTTGAAGCCGTGATCAATACACCCAATATTGCAAGCCGGGTTATCGTAAAACATTTGCTTTAATTACTGACATACTGCAGCTGAACAGCAAGCCCAGATTAAGGACATGCAGCCCTGCTGGGGCTGCTGGTGGGAGTCTTGGGAAGGGCTGCGGTGGCTTTGCCGGGCAACCCCTGCCCACCCCAGCGTGGCCACCACGCGTGGGCACTGGCCCAGGGCTCCCGCAGCCGCCGCACCGTCTTTCGCTCCCGTACTCGCCCCGGATCCAGCCCGCTGCTGACCCTCCCCAGCAAGCCTTCGTATTTTCCCGGTTAATCTTAGCGAAGTCTGAGCCGGACTAGGGATCGATGTGTGAAATGGAGTATGTTGAGATATATGCTGAACAGATAGCCGGGAGCACTTCATGATGTGAAGCCAGCGATGACTCTAGCAGTGTTTTTGCCCAGACTCAATCTTGGCACACTTTGGCTTTTCCTCCCAAGGACCCATTAGTCACTCCTCGGAATATAAACCAGGCTCGCGCGTAGCAAAGCACCCGGTTGCTTCAGTCTTTCAAAGATCCCCTACTTTGTAATTCCAAAATAACATCGCACTTCTTTAATGATCAATAGCAATTACTAAGTCATTTATATCCAATAAAGGCTGCAGCAGGAGGTCTGTGTGATACATTACTGTATAAATTCACACTATGAAACAGATTAACAAAGCATTATGAAAAGCAAGCTTATTATTTGCATGAACACGAGGCTCAAGAGCTAATTGAAGCAATCCAGCAAAATGTCAATGACTTCTTTTGTATATGAAATATTCATTAAAGGCGAGCACTTACTTGTGAGCGATTGTTTATTTATACCTTTTCATTTGCATTCTGCCATAAAACTGGCTGTCTTTCCATTAGGGCACAGCCAGCACCACTTTCGTTGCTGGGGCTTTAAAATTGTCTTGCGAGAGCGGCGGGGGATTTTTCCTGAGCGATGGTCGCATCGAATGCATCCGGGCTGATGGGGAGGGAAGGGGAGCAGCAAGCCACGAGCCTCCTCGTCCCTCCTCGTCCTCCCTCCGCCCTCTTCCCCGGTGCTGCCCTGCTTGTTGTGGCGTGGAGGCGAGCGTCGGAGGGGCCTCGTTTAATGCCAGGTTTGACACCCCAATCCTCAGCTGGAAGACCTGGGGGAAGTGCCACCCTCGCAATGTTCTTTCTTTCCTGCAAGTTGTCTTGATATTTCTATGCATTCATTAATGCTAACGAGCATCGTTTGCCCCACGCAGTGGCCGGGTGATGTACTGAGCCACTCCGGGCAGGGAGAGGCATCAGTGCGGTGATGGATCTGCCCACTCCCTTCGGACCCCGCCAGGCACAGCCCACGGTGATGCCCTTGCAGCCCCTGCCCCACGGACCCGCACCCCACCAAGGCTGGTGCAGGATCAGGCACTCATGGTGTCACACACCCCTTGGCATCTCCCTGTGGGGTGACTCCGAAGCTGGCAGGGTGCAACGGGTTGGGGGGGCCATGCTCAGCCTAGGAAGAGGGCTGGTTCCCCTTCCCTCTCCCCAAACCCACCGAGAATGGCTGGTTTGGTTTTTATTGCTCTTGGCAGTGTGGCCAAGTGCTGAGCAGGGCACAGGGGGCCAGGGAAGACCCCGCAGAGCCATAGGGAAAAGAACCCCGAAGAAGAGAGCGAGCTGGAGGCACAGCCCTGGTTCTGCACCCCGTGGTACCCGCGTGCCCCCGCGGAGGACGAGCAGCGGGACACCGAGGGTCCGGGCACCGTGCCCTCTCCCCGTGCTTGCTGCTTTCTCCATTTTAAGCCGCAAATGAAGTTTTTTCCGAGCCCATCTATTTGCAAGGACAGCTCTCAGACTACAAATCAATGCGCCACCGTATCTGATTTGCTTTGCAGCCAGCTGAGCAAAACAATGTAGCACCAACAGAGACATGAATCTCCTTCATTTATCTTCGCGCTCGAAAAAATCCAAGGCTGAAGCTTTTTTTGGCTATTTGGCAGCACTGTCAGGAGCAGGATGCGTTACAAATGGCTGGATGGGGGCTCCGTATTTGTTTTCTACGTGATTTCCTTGGTCTAAATTGCAGTTTTACTCACACACATTCCCAGTTACTGGAGAGACAAATGTTTGACCAACAGCTTAGGACAGGACGCGAGGATCAATCTTGCATCGCCTCTTGGAGGGAGGCTGCAGGGGAGATGAAATTATAATTATCCCTAATAACGCCGAGGGGAAATGCCTGTGCAGGCACCGGCAGAAGACCCCATGGCTGAGGACCAGCTCTCCAGGGGCTCGGGGAGTCTTTTCCGCCGTGGTGCCGAGGGTGCGGGGGTGAGCTCTCCCGGGGGGAGCAAGGTCCATTCCCCTGCCCCTGAGCAGAGCTGTCCCTGAGCTGCAGCTCTCCCTCTCCACCAGACCACCGGCAGGACCTGCTGTACCTCCCCCCCAAAATCCCATTGGAAAACCCCTTCACGGCAGCAGCTTTTAGGCTTGCAGCCACGGGCATGTCACCGAGCATTTTGCTGCTCCCCTGAGCCCCCTGCCCCATGGAGGGGGGCTCGCCCAGACCCCATCCCACCACCCACCCAGCGATGGGAGCAAACAGGCTCTTGGCTGGCCCTTCCCAAAGCTCTCGGCACGTTACCGGAGCAGCGAAACCCCGGGGACCCCATGGCCACATTGCACAGACGTGTCCGGTCCTCGCAGGTGGGATCACAGCCTCTGTTTCTTGAGCATCGGCAGGAAACACCAGACAAACACAGGCCATAACCCGCCGGTCCCGCAGCCCCCACACGTCCGTCCTGCCATTAACGGCAGCTGTTGGTTTTATTGCTATTTTATTAGCGGAGATAGTGAGGGGCAGAGACTTCATTTATTTTTTGAAAGCGCCTAGCAAGCTCCGCTCGATACTCTCCACAAAAGTGGAAGTCAGCAGGGCACATAATGATGGAAAAATACCTGATCCTGTTGCAGGAGCCCAGCCCCGGCTGCCCCAGAGAGCAGCAGCGAGCACGAGGATGCACAGGATGAGCGTGCACGAGACGAGTGTGCCCGAGGATGCATGGAATGAGCATGTCCAAGGATACACGGCACGAGCGTGCCTAAGGATACACGGGATGAGCATGCGGAAGATGAGGATGCACGGGATGAGGGTGCCCAAGATGAGCATGTCCAAGGATGCACGGGATGAGCGTGCCCGAGGATGAGCATGCCCAAGGATGTACAGGATGAGTGTGCCCAAGGATAAATGGGATGAGCGTGCCCATGATGAGCATGTCCAAGGATGCACAGAATGAGCGTGTCCAAGGATGCACGGGATGAGGGTGCCCAAGATGAGCATGCCCGAGGATGCACGGGATGAGGGTGCCCAAGGATGCACAGGATGAGGATGCCCGAGGATGAGGGGCTGCAGGCTGTCCCTGTGTGGCCAGCTCATCTCAGCCCAGCTCGCTGGAAGCGCCCGACGGTGTGAGAGGCAGCCGATGCCCACACCGCAGAGCTGCGGGAAGGGAAGGCTCCGAGTGCTGCTGAAGCCGTACAGCAGCGCGCAAATGGCTTTCGGAGCCGCGAGCAGCACTGGGAAACTGCTGACATCAGTGCGCTGGCTGGGCCCTTTAATGGCTTTTAAATCACAGAGGCTCAATGGGGAAAAAACAACCCCTAATGTTTACTCACACTTGTGCAGTCTCTTATTTGCATATAATTGCTTCCTATCACAACACCATCCAGCGCCACCTTAATTACAGCAATCAGACCTCCCACGGTACAGGGTGTGCTAGCAGACAAGTCCCTGCCATCCAAGGAGCCGTGGCCATGTCCTGTGGCAGCCCAGGGACCCGCGGGGACACGGAGGCAGGGGGGTAATTCTAGAGAGGGGCACAATAAAAAAACGAGGCAGGTGAAAACAGGGGATCCTCTTTTTTTGTTCATTGATCCCTATCAATCATGGAGACCCAGGGACACCCATCGCCAGCATCCAAGCACAGCTCACTCCCACAGCAGACTTTTTCTTCCCCATTTAGCATGCAAACCTCTATCATTTCACTTCAAAAGCATACAAAAACTGCCCAATAATCACATTAATTTGGGATGATTACATAGACTTGCTGCACGACCCAGCTCAAACCCTCACTGTGCGCACACCCCAGCATCCGCCAGCCCAGACGTGGGTTTGCCGGTGGCCTGGGCCAGCTACAGGGTCTTCTGTTGCTCCTGTTTTTCAAATTAGAAGATAAGTAACCTTACTGCACTGCCTCTGGGGCCCTTTCCAGGAGAAACAACGGCTGGAGCCCCCCCACCGGGGCTGGATTTGAGGTGAGACTTGGATGGCACGGGACAGCTCAGACGGTCCAGGAGGTCCTCTAAGCAGCACCAGCAGCCCAGCGCTGGCGGGGGTAGGAAAGCGTGTGGCACACATCGTGCCTGCCCTACTTTCCTCCTCATGTGATGATGCAGATGATGATGCACTCGCGATGCATTTTTTAAAAACCCAAGTCTGTCTTGAGGATTGAACTCTGGAGATGTTTTCTGAAGATGATGCTGAAGATGTTGGAAAATACCATTTCCAGGGAGGGCTGAGAACCAGCTGAAACCAGTCCTCTGTGGCTCTCTGAAGCTTTTAATTAGACAAGAATTAACACCCTGGGAAATATTTGACTCCTAACAAGGGCATGTCTCCGTTTCACCAGAATTAGCATCACCTGAACTCCTCCAGCTCAATAACATCCTCCAGTACATATATCTGCTTTCCTCTCTCCCCACCTCTCTTAACGCCTTGATATTAACAGGGCTTAGAAGCTTCCTAGGGCTCTCAACCTCCTTTTTATCTTTACACAGAGCATTTGAGGCTCAGGGAGCAATTTGGGTGGAGAGAGCACTGTTACAACAGGGACTGTGAAAGGCTGTTGTTATCCTCCCCCCTTTGCCCCCCATCCTGGGGCCGTGCTGGTGGGCACCCTGCCCCAGGCTGGGGGAGGGACCGCAGAAGAGCGAAGGATGGTGCTGGAGACGGTGGGATCTGCTCGGTCTCCGTGGCCTTTATTATGTCCTGTGCAGCATGGAAAATGAGGAGGTTTTTTTAGAATCACTAAAATTATTTTCCTTCCAGCAAGCAGCCCACGGGGAGTACGCTGGCCTCTCCAGGCAGGGTGGAAATAAAAACCAGATCCCTCCCAGGTCAGTTTTGTTACTAGTTTCCACTTTTACACACAATGCTGATGCATATTAGCAAACAAAGCAGTCTGTTTCATTTTTCAGTTAAATATTCACTTCTGCCACAACTGCCTGCCCTTCAGATGAGCTGGAAGGCAGTCAAACACTGAACAGGGGTGGGTTTCGGGTCCACCTGGCAGCCCGTTGTGTTTTAGAGCATCTCTCGAACAAGGTTTTGAACACGCGGTGTTCTCTGTGTGTTGTTTCTGCCCGCGGTCCCCCAGCTCCGGGCAGGCTCCATGGTCCCAGGACTGCGGCGTTTCTCCTGACAGGCCACTGGTTACACAGAGACCATGAAATTTTAACCAAGTGCTGCGATTTGCCAAGGCACGCTGCTGTTCGGCGGTGGAGGAGGAGGGCACGGTGGATGGGCTGATGAGAGACAAATGAGGGAAGAGCTTTAGGCTGACACATTATAGGAAGTTGAGATGAGCTAATTATTTCACTAAAACGATCTCTTAGGGGGGAAAAGTACCCCATATTTTCTTTTACTGCATTTTGTTTTTCCTCTTTCCTAGCCCCACGATCTTCCCTCAAAGACATCACTGCGAGCGAGCACATGTGTTGGCGCCGATGATTTATTCAGAAGCCAGGTCGGCTCTGCCTTCCACTCTGATGGTCCCAGGATCTCAATATTTTATATGGAAATCTCCAGCTATCTGCCCCTATTTCTGGATAAAGCTGCTTGTTTTGTACACTCATCTCCGGGGTGCAAAGATGTAATAGGTGCCGCGCTCCTCTGCTGCTCCAAAGTTTTTTTTCCTGAGTTTTCTGGATGCTTTCGAATCTCTCCTTCCCCTCGGTCCCTCCAGCAACCCGGCCCGTCAGCAGTGTGACAGAGCATGTGACGAACCCGGAATGGCACCATGTCCCCTGCCAGTGCCACCGTCCCCGCTCTGTGCCTGCAATTCATCCACGAGCCGCTTCTCCAGGTGACAGCCGCGGCGCGGCGGCAGGCTGCAGCCACCCGAGCTCGTGCCTGGAGTTCACTGGGTTTTGCCTGGCAGCAACCCCACCTTCTCTTTTGGGTGAAGAAACTCTCTTTCCTGGAGCTGAAGAAATGGCCGTTTTCAGGGAGTGCGCAGGGGGTGGAGGGCAGATATTTCTGTGCTGAAACGTCTTCAAGGATTTGCTCGGTCTGTGGAAAAGCGTGGCGTATCGGGCTCCGGCATCGCAGGCAGCGATTCTTTCCCTGCCCAAAGCCACAGATTTGCATTTAGTATTAAAAACTGTTCCGAGGAACAAAACAGAGAAGCGTGTACAACCTAATTCCTCCTAGGGAGAGGGTAATAGTCTTGATTAATATTATTCTCCATGAACAGTTTCAATCAGCCTCGCAGAAACACTTGGCAGCGGTGCCGTGTGACCCCTTACAAGCAATGAGTTGCCCGAACTCCGTCCAAACTTTGGGAGGGAGACCTTCACCGGGTGAGGACGTCTGATGGGATGAGCTGGTCTCTCCCCCTAAAAACCAGCACAGCCCTGTCCCAGAGGGAAGCACAGGTCCCGGCGGGAGGAGAGGGGATGAGACGGTGTCTCCCAGGGCTCTGCTCACCTCGGGGCAGAGCCTTCTTAAGTCTGGCTGAAAGCTGGGGACTTTTTAATGTTATGGGATGCATTGCTTCAAAAGCAAACAGAAAAGTCTCTTTTCAAAGGCAATGACAAGCCCACCCCTAATCCTTGGTCGCTCAGGCCAGCTTTTGAGCTGCTTGGCACTTTTTTAACTTTTTGACCCCAAATTTGGGTTTCAGTTGAAAGGAATGAGGGATGTCAACCAGCTCAACGACAGCAAGCCAGACCAGGAGGTTCAACGAACTGCTGTTCTCCCCTGGAAAATATCCGAGATACGGGAGAGCGGGGTGCGCGGGTGAGCGAGGATGCACGTGACTGATTTCTGCTCCATATTTACATCCCGCTGCATCCCACAGCATCCATATGGAACAGGGCCGCTAGCGAGTGAGAAGAGAGCTACCAGAAAGTTATGGTTCTATTGGAGAGAATAAAGGAAACAACCGAGATAAATCAATTTCAAGAGGGGGAAAAATTCATATCTTTTACTGCTCTCCCAACAAAAACATAAACCACAAACAAATCAAAGGGCTGGAAGTGCTTCCAGTCCGGGACATGACCTGACTGAACAGCAGGCTTTAATATGGAAGGAGCTCCCACGAGGATTAAACTGCTGATAATAAATTATTGAGAAATATTAGGCGACAAATAGGCCTGACGCCAGATTGATTCACAGCGGCGTTCGCGAAGAACAAATGTAAAAAAGCTAAAAAAAAAAAACCCCACCCTGAAAGCGAAGCAAAGCAGTGACAAGACTGTGAACTTTGAGCCGAGAAAAAGGGGGCAAAAGCCTCACCCAAAGGTTCTTTTGGGGCACAAAAGAGACCTGGGCAGAGGCTCGTGTTCACACGGGGGATCTTCAAATCCCTAGGGACAAACGGGCAGCAAAGCCCGGCTGGGAGTAACTCAGTGGGGAGCAAAGCGGGGATTTTCCTCCATCCTCATCCTCTCTACCGTGGCCAGCCCCAGCTTTGCTCCGCAGGTGGCTGTGCCCAGCTCTGGGTTCTCCTCCGTTTGGCTGCAAAAGGAGGAGCAGGAAACCCACCGGGCGCCCGCGCTGCCGAGCACGAGCATCCCGGGGCCGCGGGAGGGAACAAAGCAGCCACCCGCAGACACAGCCATTCAAGGCGGTTCGATGAACTTAATTTAATTTTTTTTTTGTTGTTAATGCTATTAATCACCATAGGCACACGTCAGGAGCCTTATGCATATTTAAACTGGGCCAGGAGCCAGTGATTTCTCGTATGCAATTTCCTCATGTTAATAATGTTTCCATTAGCCATATTCAGGAAATCTGCCATTTTTTGTCCCCTTCTGGCCCGTACTTTTTACTTTTAATTATGACCCAGTGTCAGCTATTGAATAGGTTGACGTATTTGAAGCGTCTGCAGAGATTTCTTTTTAATAATGCAATTTCTTGGCTGTAATAGCCCTATAACTTGCGTAATTAATGAACCACACAGGCAGTGTGCTCTCAGATGCTGCCCATTCATTTGCAGCAAAACTCACTGGTGGAAAAGATGCTCCAAACCAGGAGAGATCCAGGAAAAGAAAAATCCGACAGGGACTGTTGCTACCCCTTTCCTTGGAAGAGCAGGGCTGAGTGTCACTGCTGCACCCTTGCAGATGATGCTCAAGCTGCGAAGTGGGGTCTCGCCCCTGTCCCCACCACTTCTTGCCCGAGGGGATGGCCCCATTTTGCTTGGGGGTCTCTCTCCCCCCTCAATCCCATTGCCCCTCAGTGCTGCTGCCCTGGCAGCACCGTGCCCCCCGGGGGATGGCAGCGGGGGGACCGATCGGAGGGACACGCTGGCAGGGCTGCCCGACTGGTTGGGAGCAGGCTGGGCTAACCATGGAGCATCCCCAGGAGAAGGGAAGGGCGTTGGGCTGTGGGACCCAGCCTGCCCAGCAATGATCACCAGCCCCTGTCACACAGTGTCCGTTTGTCCGCAGAGCTGCTCGGAAAAATTACCCTTGGTACACGAGGAGGTTCCAAAACGGGGCCTCATCCTGCCCCACACACAGCCCTGCCCAGCCATGCTCCCAGCTCTGCAGGAGCCGGGGGGCTCAGCGGAGTGATGCCCCGAGCTCAGGCTCCTGCCATCAGCCCCTCGTGTCCCCTCGTGTCCCCTCGCCTCATGCCAGAGGCATCCCTGGCTGCCACCAGCCCTGCATGAGTGAGTGAGTCAGGATTAAATGATGACAACAGTCCCTCCTGGTTTGAAAACCCATGGATCTGGGCTTCAGGGAATTATTGCCCAGGGGAATCTCTAATTCATGGATGTCCCAGTTGCCTGATTGCACTGTGTTGTGTCACAGTCAGTGATACATGCAGAGATTTGGGGGAGAACTGGGGTTTTTTCCCTTCTCGATAGCCTTGGTCCCTTGGAGCACCGCTGTTTGCTGCTCTCGGTGCTGCTTGTTTCGGAGCTGGTTTACATTGCCCCAACAGAAGCTCTCACCGAGGAACTCGTGTAAGGAACAGAGCGAAGGAAAATCTATTGCTGAACGTATCGATCTGTATATTTTTTTGAGTCGAGGCAGGCTGAGACGGCGGCAGCTGCTCTCGACGTCTGCAGTGCCAGGGGCTGCCGGGGAGAAGGCGAGAGGGAGAGGGGCACCGGCAGAAACAGCAGCCTGCCAGGAGGGGCTGGGATGCTGAAACGCAGCGTTTGTCAGCCTCTGTGTCCCCGTCCCCATCCCTGGCCCCTTCCCCATCTCATATTTACAAGGCGTCACTGAGGGTCTGACGGGTACATCGCATCCCGGGCAGCCCCTTAGCCTTCAATGACAACCTGAGGCCACCTTCCCCACCCCCCACCACTCTGAAAATGAAGGGTCAAGAAAACAGGGCAGCAGAAAAAGCGCATCGTTCATTAGAAGCCGACTCCACCGTAGCAGGATTTATCATTCATTTTGTACTGATGTGGCCGTCCATTGCGCTGATGGGATGCAAGGAATTTCACCTATCACTTTGCTACTTAGAAAAATATCTATAAAAGCAAGCAAGGCCCAAAAGTGAAAGGTCTGGGGGCTCGGAGGGGCTCCCGCTGTGCCAGGCAGGGCGGTCTGGGCTATGGGGCTGGGAGCTGCCAGCGCCGATGCTCCCTGCTGTATCACACACCGGTTCTCTGCTTCTCCCGTTTTCCTCCTGACCGCTCAGCCGTGTGAGACAGCTCATTAGAGCGGCCGCAGATTTCAGCAGAAGAGATGATCAAGTTGTATGGGGGAAAAAAAATAAACCATTTTAAAAGTGCCTGGTTTCGGTTCACAGCTGTCTGTGGCGTTAATAACATAATCGCAGCCCGTCTCCCCGCTGCCCGGGCACGCTGGCTGGACGGGAAGGAAAAGTTTGCCTTTTCCAACGTAGCGCAGCCACATCTGGGGCAGGAGCTGCAGAAGCAGCTTTGGGGAATAATACTGAGGTTTGACTGATGGAGAGGAAGATTTGGGCCAGAGCTCAGGATATAAAAATCTTTCTTTCTCTCCAGGGCACCTTCAAGTCTGTACAAGGGCCTGGGAGCCAGAGCCTCAGCTGTACAGCTCGGCACGGGCACGGCTCGGAGCGGAGCCGGGCTCTGCCTTGGCAGGCAGCGACGCGGCGTGTTTCTCGGCTGGCTGCCTGGGCAGCATCGGGGAGCCGGGCTGGTGACACCTCTTGGCTGTCACAAGAGGCTGGGATGTCCTGGATTAATTTTTAAAATGTGGGGGAGGGAATCAAGCAACTACTGTTGGCTCAGGTCTTCTTCACCGCCTGGACGCCACAGAAGTCCTGGGGACATTCAGCCAAGGCTTGCACTGCCATCAGCACTGAAGTCACCAGCCAGGGGGGACACAGCCACCAGCACCCGGTGCCACGGGCGCCAGCGCTCGTGGGCTGGTGCCTTCCCTGGCACTGCACCCACACCAGCACTGGGAAATGCTGTCCTTTCCCAGACCATCCCTCCCACCAGCTCTGCTCCCAGCAGATGGGTAGAAAAACTCTGATAAACACATCAAGGGTGAGGAGAGGCCAGGAGAGACACTGCCAGGCCCCTCCATCCCACCGGCCCTGGCATCCCCCCAGGCTCCCGCATCCCGCCATCCCCAGCACCCAGCCCACATCCGCGGGTCT
>Ga0065711_1046472_pt1 | contig 12877 bp, 17 predicted proteins | sample Hoacrofraction12_FD_59098 | JGI IMG/M metagenome (GOLD analysis project Ga0065711, IMG submission 59098) | Hoatzin crop microbial communities from Cojedes, Venezuela - Epithelial fraction 12 v2 (version 2) | ecosystem: Host-associated > Birds > Digestive system > Esophagus > Crop | place... | reverse complement strand
TGTTCAGCCTGAAGAAGAGAAGGCTGCGAGGGGACCTAATATATACTTACAAATATCTGCAGGGTGGGTGTCAGGAGGATGGGGCCAAGCTCTTTTCAGTGGTGCCCAGCGACAGGACAAGGGGCAATGGACACAAACTGAGGCACAGGAAGTTCCATCTGAACATGAGGAAGAACTTCTTCCCTCTGAAGGTGACGGAGCCGTGGCACAGGCTGCCCAGGGAGGTTGGGGAGTCTCCTTCTCTGGAGATATTCAAGACCCGCCTGGGCAAGATCCTGTGCAGCCTGCTGTAGGTGACCCTGCTTCGGCAGGGGGTTGAACTTGGTGACTCACAGAGGTGCCTTCCAACCCCTACCATTCTGTGGTTCTTGGTCTCCTCTCAGGCTCTGGAGGTCTCCTGACCCTCCACCCTTGACTTTAGTGAGCAGAAGGGCCATGACATCCCTTACTTTGCTGCATCTCCCTGCGAAAGCTGGTCCCTGCAGCCCACCAGCCCCATGTGCAGCCCGCAGCAGCGGGCACCAGGTCTCCTGCTCCTCCGGCAGGGCTGAGCCAAGGGGCTTCTGCTTCAGGGCCTTCCTGCAACTCTAATAACTTCAGGAAAGCGGAGGAAAAAAAAAAAAGCAATTTCCTTCTGGGGTGGAATTTCTTCAGACTTTACTCAGCTCACCAGGGAATTTGTCAGGAACACGGACTGAGGTTTTATTCAGCTATTCCTGAGTTATAACAGCACAGGGAAAATGGTATGTCTCGCAGCTTGATGTTTTTCTGATGTCTTTCTTTGCTTTCAGATTTAAAAAAAATACCAGACCCCAAAAATCTCTCTTCAAAACGTAAAACTTGCCCTTAGCTTAATTCAGTGGAGACTCTCGAGCAGCTGCTCCTGCATCTCGGAGAAAAGACGCCTCGTGCTATTAACATGTCTAAAGAAATTTGATGTAGAAATATGAAGGTCCCCTGCCTTTCAAGAGCTGCACTCTGTGCCTCCGGCTCCTGGATTTGCATGCACCGGGCGGCAACGTGGGACGCAAATGGGTTGCAGGAGCAGACCCTGCTGGGCTTAAAGGGGGGGCTTGTGCTCCAGCCCCTCGAGGAGGGGGTCCCCGAGCTGGGAGAGGTGATGAGGGGCTCTCTCCCATCCCACCGCCTTTACGGCCCCATGCAGGTTTATTGTCAGAGACTGGGCTTCAGTGCTGGGGGACCGAATCCTGGAGGTTTGGTGCCAGAGCTGAGCTACAGCTGCGTCTGCAGCCTGGACCTGTATTTTGCAGAGTGCTTTGAGCTGAAAAGTGCTTTAGTGGTGTAAATATAACCTAGAAGGTTCTCACACACTCCAGAAATGTTCTCCGACAAAATACGCTGCCGTTCCCCCTCCCTTCCCTCGAACGGGAAAATAATTCCAAATTCATCCAAATGTGCTTTTCTAATCAAAGGGGCCACTTTGTACTTCTGAATCCAAGGGGAGGGGATCAGAGCACGAACAAAACAAAACTCCTTCTCAGCGCTGCGTTTGCGAGATGGATCTCCCGTGGCTAAATCCATCTGTGCTTCTCCTTTGGCGTGAGCAGGAGGATCTTCCCACTGCAGCTGGGCACTTCACAGGCTGAGCTGCTGCATGGGGAGGAGGAGGGTGAAACGCTGGAGTAGCCCAGGTTTCTATGGCAGTGTTTGCAGCAGCCGCTCTCCTTATCTTTCCAACTTGATCGGGAGAAATTGCTTTTGTCAATTTTAATTTCAGCTGAGCTGAGCAGGATAAACAAAGGGAGGTGCAGGCAAAGCAGATGGTTTGTCACAGAGCATGGAGCAGGCAGGAAGACTGTGCAGCTTTTTATAGCGTATAATGGCCTTTCCTTGCATCTAGCTATCCATCACCATATAATTCCCAAAATAAACCGGGCTTGTGCGATACATGTGAAACACCCAAATGTTACAGCAGGTCTGGAATATTCAGTTTGCAGAAGTTTGGGCAACGCTAGGAGCATCCGCACAAGAGCTTTCTGCTGGTTGGTATCCGCTGCTTGCTTGGAAACCCCCGCGGTGGCTGCTCGTCCTGGGGCTGGGAAGCTCCGCTGTGCCTGGGGTGAGACTTCCTTCAGCAAGACTTCCTTCACCGACACTCCTTCTTGGTGTAACCAGGGTCGTCGAGGGGTTTGTGTCTTACCCCACAGTTCTCTTATTATTACACCAGCTAGGGTCACCTCAGATCTCCTGGCCGAGGTCAGGCAGGCGGCTGAAGAAGCAGGGAAAGGAAATGACTCATAGTCCTGCCCTGTATTCTCCTGGCTGCGCAGTGGTCTCGTGTGGAGCTTTGCAATCCATGCAGGTATTGATGGGAGCACGGAGAAGCTGCGCTTGGTGCCCACAACAACCTCCCATGCCGCTGCCCAGCTTGGGTGCTCCCTCCGCACGGGGCATTTCGGTGATGGGGTGCCCTCCGGCTGCATCCGCCCCCCTCCTCTCCCCCAGCAGCGTGGTCCCATGGCGGCTGTGGGCCGGTGGCTGGGACGCAAGCCCCACGGCGCGGGCAGGGCTGGGGCAGGAGGCTGCCTGCAGCCAAGCAGCTGCGACACGGCTGCCGTGACACCGTGTCCGAAGCAGCTGGGCAGACGCGATCTTTCCCGGAGCTGGTGCGCTCGGAGCACGGCGCAGATCGGCGGATATTTGTTTCACTAAGAACCATGCTGGTGTTTGCAAACCCTTTTAAATTGCTCGCAGCAAGCGCTTCTGTGTCTGGAGGAGAGCCTGCTTGCAGAAAAGCCTGCGGAAGGTCTGGGGGGTGGCGGCAGGAGCCTGAGTCCTTGCCAGGTTTCCGTCCCGCAGAGCATGTCGGGGTCGGAGCGGGGACGTGCGGCGGCTGCCGCCTGCCTGCCTTTGAACAGCCCCCGCTCCGAAACACCTCCGTTAAAGCATCCCCGTGCAACTTCAAGTGACGAGCAAACATGAAGAGAATCAAAGCATGTTTGAACTTCATTTTAATGAACAGAAAGAGGGCTAAATGTTTCCAATAAACGGTTTGCTGTGAATTCGCAGAATACCTAAGCCAGCCCCGTCGGTTCCAGCTCCGCTGGTGCCCTAAGCCGTGAAAACCTCGCTACGCGAGTGATGGCACCAGCCGGAGCCCGGTGGGCAGAGCTGCTGGTGGTGGCTGTGATTTCTGGAGATAGGTGGCTTATTCAAAACCCGAGCAAGTGTGTCACGTTTCTGTATGCACGGGCAGGAACGTCCCCTTGGGGAGAACAGCGGGGGAGAAGCCCGCCTGCGCTGCTGGCCTCGATAGCGGCGAGGAAAGGGAAGGTGCGGTCCCGGGCTTGGAAGAAAACGGAGTTCAAAGGAGGCTTCCGGGGGGAACCGGCTTTTATTAAAGAGGATGGTCCTCACAGCATCGGTGTGCATTGCGAGAGACCTATTTAGTATTTATTTCCCTGTATTTGTAGTTTGCAGGAGGCTGAGCGGTGGTCTTGCTGGCTGCGTGGGGTCCCCAATCCGGGTGCGGGGCGAGCCCGACGTCGCAGCCGCGCGGGCAGGGCTGGGGCACCCGGCCCAGAGGCAGCCGCCGGCTTTGTTTGCGGAGGCAGGCAGAATTTCAACGAGCTGCGTTTTCATTCTTCAGGGCTGGAAACCTGATCTCGGTCACGGGCTGGTTGCTCAGGCCTTCCCCCGTGGACAGACGGATGGATGGAAGGACAGACGGTTGACACGAGTCCTGCGGTGCCGAGCCCCCCACTCCCACCCCTCACAGCTGAACAGGGTTTAGGGATGCCCTGTGTGGGGGGCGGAGGGGCTGCGTGGGCGATGGCTCACGCCAGTGGCTTTCTCCATCAGGACCCTCAGCCATCACTCAGTGCCAGCCCTGGCTCCACAGCGCCGTCAGCTGATTAGCTTGCTAATTAAAACAATTTGTGATGACAGGGTTGGGGTAAATGTTAAAGCTGTACCAGGAAGGGTGTTTTTTTTACGTAGTGTATCACGTAATTCTGCCGCGTGGTCCAGGCTCTAATTGCTGCTTTTCCCTTTGAATGTGACTTGCCCTAACTTTAATGGTTATTTATTCCCTGGCTGCAGGAGCCCTGAGTCACAGCCTCAGCTCGGCTGCGGGAGGGTCTCAGGCGCAGGGTGGCGAACCAGGGAGGGGACGGTGCAGGAGGATGTGCACGTGGAGCTACGCTGTGGGCTGGGGTCCCGGTGCACTCCCCACCAGTCCCCCAGCCTGGGTCCCTGGTCCCAGCTCTGCGCGGCGTCTGGGTGTCCGTCCCCAGGCTGCCGTCACCCGCTGCACCTCGCTGCTCCGTAAGCAGAGCTGCGGTGACGGCAGCGGTGTGTCTCGTCATCGTAAAAGCTGGCTGGCCATCTCGGCGCGGCACGCTTTGCTACTCCTGAGCGCGTAACGCTCTTGCTTAGAAGGCAGCTCCTCTGCCAGGTAGGATGCCGTCCCCCTGCATGCCCCCCTCGCCTTCAGGGGTCACGCACAGTGGTGGAAATACGGAATGTCCAAAAATGCCCTCAAATAGCAGACCAGTCCCTCGAGATCACATCACCTGTAAACAAGATGAATCTGGAGAACAGATGCATCTTTTACCGTTAATAGAATAAAATTATAGATGATCACAAAATAGCAGCGTACAGAATAAATGCCTAGCTGATGTAAATGACTTTCTCCTCTCTTTCCTTCCATTAGCCACCAACCATTTACCCCAGGCGGAGCTCTGTCCGTGGGAAGCGGCCGAGCTGGATGTGGAGCGGCAGGCTGGGTAAGTGCTGGGTGAGATAGCACTCCTGATGGGCTGAGATGAGACGAAGCGTGAAAATCAGAGGGACTGTGAGATGGAGGATGCTACCTGTCATATTATCTCCAATTGTTAAAGAAAAAAAAAGGCAGAAAACTGTTCCTATCTGATTTGTGCTCTGTTCTGGGCATCGCTTGCTCCAGAACATGATTTGGCCTGCAGACCAGTGCGGAAAGTTTGCAGCACTGGCAACAACACTGTGAATCAGGAGCAATCCCTTAAACAAGATTACTGCTCATTTCACCAGGCACAGCTATCCATTATGGTTAATAAAACACCGCATAAGTGATTCTCAGCCTGATCCAAACAATATATCTTGTGGCCCAGCTGGACTCGCTTTTCTCCTTAGCCGCACACTGGCGGGTGTGTTGCCATCAGCAGACACGGAGACGTTGGTACCCGACCGCGCGGACAGCCAGGCTCTGCCTCTTGCTTTCCAAGGGGACGAGCGATGCGAGATCTTGCCATCTCCCCGCTGTGTCCTTCTCCGAAGGAGAGGGTCTGTGTTGGTGGTGGTGGCACATCAGCCCGGGGTCCCGGGGGGAAGGCAGCTCGGTCCGGGCTGGGTGCCCCGCACACCCGCTCCGCGGCAGCCGGGCAGCCTCCCCCGCGACCACGCTTCGTGCTTTCGCACCGCTGGAGCACCGGCTGCCGATTCGGCTGCCCGGAGTGTGGTTTCTCATCACCCTGGAGCACATGAAGTCCACGGGCTGGGGAAGGGGAGGAAGACCAGCCTGGCCTGCGGGAGGAAGGCTTCATCCTGGCGCTTGTGATAGAAATGAGGTCCAGGGATTTGCTGTGGAGATGCACCTGACGCAAGGGTGGTGACGAGGCTGCCTTCCTGTGCCCGCGATGCTCGCCAGCCTGCGCTGCCGGAGGACGGGAGCCAGCAATCCCGCCTGCACGCTGGCCTTTGCATCCGGCATTCCGCCTGCTCCGCCAGGCACCGGGGACAGCTCGAGGAGCGCCGGGGCAGCGGTAGGACTCGGTCCCTGCCGGGATGCAGCTACCCCGCAAACAAGGAGCGAGCACCGCGTGGCTCGGGGTGACCGCCGGCACCGGCGATGCCAGGACCCGCTGCGTGGCGTGCCGGGGGGCTCTGCTCCGGGCAATCCATCTGGCAGCTTGCTGAGACACCGCGCTCGGTTTTTCACCGTGCCAAAACAAATCCTCGCAGACTATTAATCACCGGCTTGGAACAGCATCCACCCTGGGTTCGGTGATGCTAAGCTGTGCCAGCCCTTTCCCCCGCGCCGTGTCTGACATCGTGTAGCCATTTGAAGAGGCCGTAATTACAGCAACTGTTAGGCATTTTTCTAGCCTTTTCTCCCTTCTCTCGTAGGTAATGTTATGTGACAAATCGCTTTCGCTGACATTCACATCTCCAAACGCTCTGCCGAAACACCACCGGCACCCCGCCTGCGCTGCGGTGTGGGGACATCGGGCTCGCCGCAGACGGCGCAGGCAGGGTGCCATAACGTGCGCATCTCGGTTTGGGGGGTGAAAATGACCCACGCGGCGATGCTGGGGGAGAGCTGGGGCTTCGGCGGCTGTGTTCTGCGATTTCCCTGCATCTGCAGTTGCAGAAGTGCGAGGGGAGGAGGGAAGCACGCCGGGGCTGGTGCCTGGACGGCTAATTGCTGGGTGTAGGATACAGGCAGGCGGTGTTTGAAACGCCAAGCTGCGGGATGCTGCTAGGTCAACAGCAGGGAGGAACCAGAGCCGGGTTCCCTGATGCGGGCCCCTCGGTGGGATGGAGCCGGAGCTCGGTCCCAGCCCTGCGGCTGCTGCTCAGCTGGTGCCGCTCGTCTCCATGGGCCGCCCCGGAGCCGGGACAAACCGTGCCAGCTGAGGAGCGCTGCCGAAATCTCCCAGCTGGCGTTCAGCGCTGCGCAGGAGGCTGTATATCCCCGAAACGCTCTCTCCTGCCTGTTGGCGTGCTGGGCGGGAGGCTCGCCGCTCGGGTGTAAAAGCGAGAGAGCATTTGGGAGCTGTCAGCTCTCCGCCAGTGCCAGGTATCTAATTTCTGCTGGAAAAGGAAAGCATTGCAGTCTCTTTCCCATCCCATGGGGTCAGCAGCAGACTTAGCAGCGTGCTGGAATAAAGGGGGGAGAAAGGAAGAGAGAAAAATTGTAGTGTAAGAGATTTAGTTGTATTTTAAAGGCAGAATGGATGTTGCTGGAGCGGCTGTGGAGAGTTTGCTAACCTCTGTGCGTTAGCCATGCAGCCATCTAGACCAGAAACACCGTGCTGCTCTCTTTCTCTAAATCACTGTCGTTCTCTAGGTGTCTTTATTCCCCTGACCTTTGCAATCTGTTTGTCCACGCAAGGGCCCGGAGACTGAATTAAGACGTGCTGTTTGCAAGCAGGGTGGGAAGAGCAGAGATGCTCCCATCACCTAGGATAACCTTAGCCAGCAGGCTGGTCTCCTGCAGAGAGAACTTTGGTTGCCTCTTAACTCAACCATGGCATCGCTGTCTTGTAAACCCTAGGGCTGGCTGTTCTTCACCTCTGTGGGTACCAGCACGCACGCTGTGTGAATCCAGGCAGGCGTCCACCGCGCCGTGCTGAAGGTCCACCACGCAGCTGTGCGCTGAGCTGCATTGCGGCGCTGCCCGCGCTCCGCTCCCGCACGCGCCGGCGGCACAGATTGCCATCTCCTCACGCTTCGCCTTCTACCCTCCCTCTGCTCTCCTCCTCGCATTTAATCTTTGCTTAACTTGTTGTGCCGGCAATTGCATGGCATTTAGTGCACGGTGATGTGTGTTTGGGGCCTGTGCTGGAAATACAGCTCATTATCTGGAGTGGATAATATTAAGCACTTTTCTCTGTTGGCCGTTTGATCACAAGGTTATCCTGTTTGATGGTTTTATACTCTGGAATTGATTGCATGGGAAATATTTAGCCAGCGCAGCTGAAACCTGTATCTCCCCGCTGGCTGCCAGGTGCCGGCGTGCTGCAGCACCCGAGGGGCCGGGGCAGCGTCTCAGAGGGTCTCCAGCAGCCCCGGTGCCCACGTGAGGCTGGTGGTCCTGCCCAGCCCCCCGGGTCGGGACCAGGCAGGTGTACACCAGGGGCTCGCGGCATCAGCAAGGCTGAATTCGCCTTCCTTTCGCCGCTTTCTGAGGTGCTGCAGGGACTCAGCATGGGGCGTCTTGGTCAGCGCGGTCCTCCGTGACGTGAGGCACACCGGCGTGAGCGGCTGAGCCCGCACGGAGCCGGGATCTGACCCTGGCACTGCCATCACTCCTCGCAGCGAGGACATACACCAGGACCACGCTGCCTGGGAACGCTGCTGCTCTCAGCACCTCCAGGTGCCGCAACGACCCCCGGCGCAGGCTCTTTTCAGACCCCCAGGTCAGCTTTTCGTATAAAATATGGGATTAAATCAACCAAGCCACACAGTTCTTTGGCGTGGCCCTGCAGCAGACGGCGGGTCGGCTGTCAGCCCCCTGTGGGGATGCTGTTTGGTGCTCGACGCTGACCCTGGCCGCGGTGGGGCTGTGCCGGCTGTGGGACCGGCTCGCTCGGCAGCGTGCCCGTCTCTTGCTGTGGGTCCCCTGCCCTGGTGAGGACACCTCCCCACCCTGCTCAGTCCTGGCCTCTCAGCTGACGCAGCTGGCGGAGATGCCAATTCCAGCAGTGGTTTTCATAACGTGCCCTCTGGGAAGTGGCCTGAGAACCAGCGCGCTCGTTGGCCATCCAGTAGCCACTGGCTCATGAGTGCTGGCAGCCGGCGGTGCGGCGCGGGCCAGCGAGGCAGGGCGAAAGCCCGCGTCGCCTACCACGGCCCCCTGATTTCTGCAGCACTTTTTGCTTCACATCTTAACGTACCACATCGGAGAGAGAGCGGCTGCTGATGGTGGCTGCCTTTTGCCCTCGGATTGCCCCCAGCTCCTCGCCGTGCCCTGCGCTGCCTGCGTTCGCCCGGGGTTTGCCTGCCTGGCTCCTCAGGTACCCCCAGAAAGCACCGCCCGGTTATTTCTCGCCCCGTCCGCGTCTCGCTGTCAGGAACTGGAGCGGCTCCAGCGGGCTGCCTCTGGACCGACACCAGTGCGGGAGCGGAGAATTAGCCCGGCACCTGCCACTTCTTTAACATCGGCTTTAAATCTGATTAGAACTGCCTGTCTGGCTCTGCATTATGCGTTTCGTGATTATTCAGCATTATGCAATCTTTGATAAAAGATGCTGCTTCAGTAAAAGTGAATTAAACTATTGAGTGATAGGAGTTTATCGAATTCCTCCGAGTGATGCTGTCCTCTCTTTGGCACTTTAACCTCTCCTGTGGAAGGAGCGTGCCAGGCGCTGCCCTTGCTAACAGCCAGGAAACCCTGCTGACTTGGGTGGAATTGCGGGAGTACAAATAAAGTTAGATTTCAGCTTAGAAAGACAGTTTTTTATGGCCTAAAGATGCAATATTTTACAGCAGCGGTGCCTTATCTGCATTATGTGCAAACTGTTAACGGAGTGACATGGACAGATGTCGGCAAGTCCCGTGGATGCTCGATAGAGTTTGGCTCTCAGAGGGCTGACAGGCAGAGCTGGCCAGGCTGTCCTTGCTCCAAAGCCTCTTGAGAGTGATGGGAAAAAGAATTGTGTGTTTAATTCTAAGCTGAATATTTTGTCTTATTTTCCACCACCCCCTAAAAAAAAATATTGTATTTTTCTCCTTTTTAGGTCTTCCCCTTCTCCACACACAGCAGATGTCTGATGGCTGAACGGTCTAGGGATTTTGCTCTGAGTTTTCCTATTTCTTCATTTCCTTTTTCTATGCTATAGTTTTTTTTTTTTCTACTGTGCTGTTATGTTAGAAACATTGCTAGGGGAAAAAAAATCACAAATCTAAACTGTAACTCCCGACACCCAGATGCTTTGAAAAGCTTTCAAGTTTTGCAGAACTGGATAAGCAAAGAAAGGAAAAAATAAACCTACATCATTTATTTTACTTCACCTAGTAACTAAAAGGAAAAGGTGCAGGAAAGGGGAAAAACAACACTTCAGAAATGTGAAATTAAAAGAAAGGTTCTGAAAAATTAAAAAGATAAAGTTCCTCTTTGATGTTTAAAACAAATTTCAAAATTTCAGACCATTTTGTGCATGTTTTCTCCAGTTCTGCACCGCAGCTGGAGAAATGGGGTGCTGGGGGAGCTGGGTCTGAGCCAGCTTCGCTCCCTCCTTGCTGTAGCAGAGGACGCAAGTGGTGGCTTGGGTACCGGCACCGGGGCAGGGTACCGGCACTGCGACAGGGTACCGGTGGGAAGCCTTTTCTATAGAGGGAGGCAGGGTGGGTGTCGAGCCCCCCAAGCCCGCTGGCCTCTGCAGCAGCGTGCCCTGGGCGAGGCAGCGGGTGGGCAGGAGCTGCTCTGAGGAACTGCCCGGGCAGGAGGTGAGTCCATCCCGCTGCCCCGTCTGCTGATACCGTAGTTTTAAATCTGCATGTTTTAGATCCTGAGATTTACTTTTGGACAGGTGCGGGAGAGACAGCTATAAATGCTGGGCTGGAAAGGAAAGCCGTTCGCCTCAGCGCTCAAACGAAGGGCTGCAAGCTGCACCACTTGCTCTTAATTAAAAGCTTTCCTTATTTTACAGCCTGGGCAGAACCAGAACCCGTGTCTTCGTTACATGCTGCCCGTACCCATCAACGAGCTGGCTGAGTGACAGGCCGCGGTGCAGCCCTGTCACTCCGTGTCTCAGCTGCGAGGGGCCGGGGCTGGGCTGGCCCTGCGGCCCCTCCGGACCCCCAGTGTGACGCCGAGGAGGACGAGGCAGCTCCCCAACGGCTGCACGGCCGGAGCAGGGGGCTGTGGCATGGGCCGCTGTCTTGCACGGAGAGCTCTTGCAGGGGTTTGGCCAAGAGAGACGTGGGGACTACCATGCCACCTGTCCCCTCCCTCCCTGCCAGGCCACCATGCACTGGTGCTGGGGGCATCGGCAGGCGCGTCGTGACGGCAGCGTTGGGCTTTGGATGAACTAATTGTGTTGCAAGGAGTGGAGCAAAGCTTTTAGATTTCAGAGCCAACATGTGGCATCTTTATTAATGTGCCTACTTGAGTTCCCTGGGACGCGATGTTTTCTCCTCACCCTGGCCATCCATCTGAGCTGATAATAGGACTATTAATCCATTTTGTTGACAGCACTTGCAGACCTCCAGTGAGGCACGAGACGGGGAGGGGTGGGGTTGCAATCGATCCCCGTTTTGCTCCTCAGGGATCCCGTCACAACCTCCGGCAAACTGAGCATTAGCTCGGGGTGGAAGGATGGAGCGTTAACCAAGGTTACAGGTGCCATGCAGCTGGCCAGCTGTGGCCTGGCTGCTCCTTGGTCACCTGGAGAGCGTCCTGCAGAAAGCTGCTGAGATACAAGGTGATCTACAGAAGCCAAACCTGCAGGAGACCTTGTGCTCCAGGGCACGTCACGCTGGGCAGGGACACCAGCACCGGGCTCTGCCATGGACCCACTCAGCAGCCTCGTGCCAGTCACTGAACCCCCTCTAACCCCCTCCGTAAGTGTTTGGAGGTGAAGCTGCTCCGATTTCAGGGTCTTTTCAGTCCTGCCTGGCTACAAGGTGCCTGGCAAAGCATTAATCATGTCAGCGATTTCCTTCACAGCAGCAGAAATACACATATGCAATAAATAAAAAAATGCAGATCTTCTATATGTGTGATGTACAAAGAAATATTTCATTGGAAAAAAGAGCTGGAAAATGAGGCGCGTCCCCACCCAGCTCTTGCTCCTCCGTGCATGCCCTGCCTGTGGCTCATCCCGGGCGCCTTTATATTCAGACTGATCCCATCTGGGTTTAAATATCTCAAGCCACAGGACTTTCTCCCTCCTGGGAACCACATCGCAGCCTCACAATTCTCACTGTCAGCAGAGGGGATTTTTTCCCCTGTGACATTCAACCTAAATGCTCCATTTCTTCATTTCCTGTCATCCCTTCTGGTGATGCCCCTTGTACTCTATTAAATAACTCCTTCCCTCCCTCTCTATTTACACCACCCAGGTCTGTAAGGCTCTTAGTTTGTCTCCCCGTGGACAGCTCTTAGCCAAGCAATATATGTACTTAAGCCTTTTAATCTTCCTTCAGAAATCAGTCTCTCCGTGCCTTTGATCATCTGCGTGGCTTCCCTCCCAACGTCCGCCAACGCGTCTGCGCCGAGGGAGCCCCGCGCTCCGGCCACACCTGAGCCTCCCAGCACCTCCACGCCATCCCCGGACACCAGCGGCCGACCCCTCCCTGCTGCCCAGCAGCCTCCCACGTCCCCCTCGCTGTCCCCCTCGCCCCGGGCCCTGCACCCCGGCTCCCGCCGCCCCTTCTGCTGTCGGCCTTCGCCTCCCGGCTGCGCTCGCTCGCGTTTGTCCAAGGCTCAGCTCCTTTTCCTCATCTCTCTAAACCCTTTTTGCGTTAATTTTCTATGCTTGCTGGAGCTCACAGCACCTCCCAACATAGCATCACCTGCCAAATTCATTAATGTGTAGTTTACTCCCTCTTTCCAGGTCGTTAATGAGGGTGTTAAACGAGAGCAGACCTAACCTAGATCCCCGCAGCACCCCATAAACACCTCCCCCTGTTTCTAATTACCCTTTGTTTATGAGCCCTCAGCCAGGTTTTCAATCCGCATGGCACAGTTCAAGTCATCACAATTAATTTTTCCAAGGAAGACTTGGCGAACGCGGGAGCTGGGGGGGAGGGGGGTTTGCCCGCTCGCACCGTCCCCTCCTGCCACCTGCCCTCCCCCACTCCCCCGTGGGTCCCGGTGACCCACGCTGCTGCTTCCCGGAGAGGGGAAGAAACTCCGGGCGAAGTGACTTCTCCCTGCTGGCTTGGGCCCCCCGCCCCCCCGGGGTCCCCTCGGGTGTCCCTGGAGCTGGGGGTGTCCCTGGACGGGTGATGTCCCGGGGGGTGGTGGCTCCGGACGGGTGTTGTCCCGGGGGGGTAGTGTCCGTGGAGGGGTGTTTTCCCGGGGGTGCTGTCCCGGTGAGGGGTGTCCGTGGAAGGGGTGGTGTCCTGGGCACCCTCCGCAGGCGCCCCCCCCACCGGGTGGCGGCCCGCGCCGTGTCCCCTCCAGAGTCTCCGGGGCAACGATACCCCG
>Ga0065711_1046467_pt1 | contig 12877 bp, 12 predicted proteins | sample Hoacrofraction12_FD_59098 | JGI IMG/M metagenome (GOLD analysis project Ga0065711, IMG submission 59098) | Hoatzin crop microbial communities from Cojedes, Venezuela - Epithelial fraction 12 v2 (version 2) | ecosystem: Host-associated > Birds > Digestive system > Esophagus > Crop | place... | reverse complement strand
CCCCCCCAAACCCAACAACCCCGTAATTCTAACGCTGCTGCAGTTTCAGGCTGCTGGGATGGGTAGGGGTGCAGGGAGCACACAGGATATTCCAGTTCTGCGCTAATGACATATGTCTGGCTCCGTTCTTGCGCTTACTGATTTGATGCCAAACATTGCGATGAGTTAACCGATGATTTGGACGTAGAAAAACACTTTGTCAGTTTGTGGCTGGAGAAAGTTTCTGAGGAAAGGTAAGGCTTCAGGCTGGAGACCTGCCTTGCGCAGTCAGGGCTGACCAGGCTCTGTCTGGCACAAGTGCGGTTCCCCGGGGTCGCGTCGCTGCAGAGCGCTGCTTCGTTGGGATCAGCCGACGGACCCACGTGGAAGCGTTTGAGGGGCTGTCGCTGTGTGTGTCTGCCACAGTGTTCTTCTGGTTTCATCTTCCTAAAATTTGAGGGAGTTGAGGGTTTTTTTTGCTTTGGGGGGTTTTGTGCCTTTTTTTTTCTTTTCTTTTTTTGTTTTGTTTTCCTTTTCCTTTTTTTTTCTTTTTTCTTTTTTTTTTTTAATTTCTTTCTGTTTTCTGAGCCTACTAGTGGCTTTTTCCTCCCTTATTAACTCTCAAACCGGAACACCCAGTTTGGCTGCGTGCTTGCTGGGGCTCTGTGGCGTTGCAGCTCTTCAGCCAAGGGTGAGAAGGAAGCAGCTTAGCAGTTGGGGCTCCTGATGGTCTGCTAAAGGGCTGCAGAACATCTGTGGCCTCCACGGCTTCAGGAATCCCTCCTGTCTGCCTGCGTTCCCCTTGCAGTGAGGGTGAAAGTAAGACCGGTGCTGACAGTGAGCCAAACCGACGTGCGCGGTCGTTCGGGGCAGCCTGCCTGGCCTCTGCTCCTCTCTTGCTCGCTGGGCACCCCTGCCCAGAGCAGAGGCACAGCGCGCCTGTGCTTGAAGCCCCTTTCTGCCACCTCCACGTCCCGCTTGCTCCCTCCCCGGGGTGCTGCAGCCCCTCGTCCCCGGTGGCAGCCATGGTTGGGCTCAGGTGTGCTTGTCCTTGCTTGCCCTCCCGAGTCCGAGGCGGGCTGGTGCTGCCCTCACTGCCCAGTGCCTCAGCCCCTCCGTCTGCAGGTGACACTGAAGACCACCTCCGCTTTCCCCGCCATCTCTGTGAAGCCAGCTTCGCGGTCTCCGCGGGCGCTTTTGTGCCTGGCCTGGCAAATGCTGCTGTTTCTTTGTGAGCAACTGCGATGGCGCTGGGGAGCTGGGGAGAGCCGCTGTGAGATCGGGTGTGCTGCCCCGCCAGCGTGGAGTCGGAAAGTGCTGGGGAGTCCTTCCAGGGCTGCGCCCGTCCCCGTTAAACGTGACAGGCTGAACAAGCTTCGTTACAGGGCAAGGATACCTGGGTATTGCAAGGGTGCTAGCGTGATGATACATTTTAAAACTAGTGGTGTTTGGTTTTTTTTTTAGTATGTTCTTTAGAGGTGAACTTCATGATAGCTGAAGGTAAACAGACCTAGTTGCAGCCTGTGACACTCCTGATATTTACACTAAATCCTGAAATAGTCCTGAAATAACACTAATCCTGATGTGTAGCATTCCTGCCATGATTTTGGGGTCCTGTTTAGTATGGACGTTGCAACCAAGTCACTGCTAAGTGTAGGGTATTGGGCCCCCGGGGCAGAAGGTTATTTTGCTAACTGGCAGGAGCCCTGGGCAATAGTGTGCATTTTAAGTTGATGTTATTTCTGGAGTACCTCATGAGTTGTATAAAGGTATGAAAAAATTCCACTTAAAAGGTGATAGTTTGATTCTGTGACTCTAACTAGGCTTTCAGAGCTGATGTTAGTCACATTTTCCTGGGGATTTGCTCTTTTATCATACTATCCGAAGAAATATTTCATCGAGTGCATCTGCCTTCTCTCTGCACAGAGTTGTCCAGGACTGGTTGGCCTGCTTTGTTTTCAGAGGCAAATGAACTGAGCTTTGGGTAAGAGTTCAAAAAAGGCACGTGATTTTGTGGTTTTGAGGTTTGATTGCAGCTACCAATAGGGTGTAGCTCGTTTGGTCTCTGAGAAAATCGTTGTTTTAGTTAAGAAGGGCATTAGCGCCTGAAAGTTTTGTCCATTTCTGGGGGCACTTTCTCCCATCAGCTTCATCTGCTGGTCTGATGAGAGAATTTGCCTCTCTCTACAAACCGTGCCTCATTTACTTCTCCAGATCATTTTACCTGCTGCTGCTGCTAGAAGTCATGGACTTGATCACAAGCTAGGACAGATGGTTGCAACGAGTTGTTCTGTGCTTTTGTAAAAAACGCTATTTTTCAGTTAGGTGCTCTTAATGTTGTGCAGTTAAAACCTGTTTATGACCTACTTTTGACATTTTACATTGCATTTACGTCTGAGCTATCTCACTGTAGGGAGAAATAAGCAATTTCCTCTGCAGTTTCTTTTCTTCTAATGGAAGTAGTGAGGGAAGGCCTAAAGCCTTAAAGGTCCGTGTTCTTCGAGTTCCGCTGCTTTGAAAAAGTTCAAATGCAGCCAGATTTATGCAGCAGCAGCACGATGCGTTTTTGTTTGGTGTTACAAAGATTTGAGGCATGTCATGTTGTTCTGTTCGTCTGGATCTCCATCATCTAGAAACACGTCTGCTAATTCAGCTAAATTTGGCAGCGTGAAATGAATTTGACGGGGTGAAATGGTCCCCAATACACTGAAGCCTGACCAGTGCTGTAAGAGTAGGTTGCTGAGCGGAGAGATGGGGAGACCGTCCTGATGCCTCTGCTGAGGGAAGGGCCACAGTACAGGTGCAGCCCTCTCTGGAGACGGGAGCATCCCAGGCAAGGCCGACATGGCAGACACCCCCGTCATGGAAAGCCTGCGGGGGCGGTACCATACTCTTTACGAGACACGAGAGGATCAAACGACAAAACCAAACATCTGCAGAAGAGCCAGGCCGCCTGGTTTCCACTGCCTCCATCCTTATGTTTGCTGTTCCTGTCAAGCTGCCAGTTATTTATGTACGTGTACTCTCATGTTTCGTTTCAGAAACCCAAGCATCCGACAACGGGTCTAATTGCCATTACTCTCGCATTTCACATATGCCATGAAGTTCACCTGGCAGGCTTCAAGTACGACTTCACTGACAGGAACAGTTCTTTGCACTACTACGGCAACGACACGATGTCTCAGATGATGCAGGTAACAAGCGCTTGCTTATGCTGAGAGAAATACAGCTGGTGGCTGGGAAGGATAATTCAGTACAGGTAGAAGTGTGGACGGCAGCTCGGAAAGGCTTCCCATCTTCTCCTAGTTCAGCTCCTCATGGGTTAACGTTGCTTGAATCTCTTCATCTCTGCTTTTGTTTCTGAAGAATGTGGAAAACGATATGTGTGTCCCTCGTGCTACACCATATTCTGCAACGTCTGCGTGAGATACATCCATCTGTATGTTCTGCTTTGCTTTGCTGGCGTTACCCTTCGGCCACGCAGCTGTAGTTCGTGGAGGCATAGATGCTCCCGCTGTCAGCACATGAGTAGCGTTGCTTCTGTCTCTTTCTCTTTTGCCTTGACACCTACTTGCACAGTTTGTCATAATTGCCAAACTTCTTAAAAAAGAGAACGAAGAGCAAAGGGAAATGGAAGGAGTTAAGACCTACAGACTTGCAGCTAGGAAAAGAACTGAATGTCAGAAATTGAAAGCAGAAGAGGAAAGTGGCTCTCAGAGGGGGGTAGGGAGAGAAGAAACTGCTTGCAGGAGGGGGAAGCCACAGCTCGCCAGGGGAGGGAGCAGCAGGAGGGTGGCAGACATCAGGGACGCCGCCTTCTCTCTCCTGCAGTGCTGCGTCCATGCCTCTGTTCTCGTTTATGTCTCTGTACTGTGAGCAGCTCTGTCTCAGCCCTTTACCTCCATGTGGACGGTTTTCTGTTCCAGGTGCATGTGGGGTCAATTTTCTCTCCTCCTCCCTTTCCTGAAGAGGAAGGATGGGAGCAGTGCCCATAGGAGCCTCTCATGTCTCTGAGGACTCCTAGTTGCCTGCTGCTCTGAGATAATTTTCCTCTGGCACTGAACTCTCCCTTCATTTTGAGGCTCCTCTCCGCAGGTGCTTTTCATGCAATGTATGCCAGGCTTGGGGAAGGTCGATCACTAGTTGAATAGACATCCATAAGTTTCCTAACTCTGAAAACTTTAAAACCCAAACAACTAAACAAAAACCATATCATAATTCTTTAGTGGCGTTAAGTTTTAAATATGATACTATCTACGTATGGTCTTTTATGCAGTATTTGTATTATATGAGTTTTACTGGATTCAGTGTCTAAGATTGTCAGTAAACTTACTTCCCTTGTGCTGTCCTCCGCTAACCTCAGTGGTCCCTGGTGCATCCAGGATCTGGATACAGCACAGAAGATGAGTTGGTTTTGGCTCGCTGAAACTTGACTGGCAGGACGCATCTGACTTACAAACGCCTGATGGGCGCTTTTCAAGAGCCTGCACTGAGCTTTGAGAATTAGTCGTTTTCTGACTGCTGGTGCTGTAAATGTGGTCATGCAGCCGTTCCCGCCGGGCACAGGGAGGAGTTGGGAGCATTAGTAATGGAAGGGCTTCTGTGAGACCACGTCTTGCCCGTTGTTGCCACTGAAGGATGGTTCATTTTGGTTTGTGTCCTAATGGAAAATCTAACCTAGTTTTCAGCGATGGTCACTCACCTGTTTTCTTGGGGACTGTGCTACAGCCTTTGCTCAAAGAAGTCTTTTCCCCAGAGCTTTCCTAATCTTAACATCTTCCAGGTATCACAGGAATGAACAAAGAAGTGATGCTTCTGGTAATAACTTGAATTTAATTTTTTTTATTATTCCCTCACATCTCTCTAGAATGAATACCACAACATCAACGCTGAGCAGAAATTTTTGAAGAAGCTTATAGACAAGAACTTTGTGGTCAATTTGACGTGAAAGCTGAATGGAAAATACGATGAACACTATTTGCAAGATTTGAAAAATTTTTATTTTTTGTATGACACGTTTATTTTTTAGGTGCAGCATAACTGTTTACTGTTTAAAAGGAGCACAGAAACCTCACCAAGGCAGAAGCTTCTTCTGAGCCTGAGGGAAATGGACTATTGCAAACAGAGTTAACTGAATTTCTGTGAAGCTATTTAACAGTGGGAAAACCATGAAACTTTCAGCTGAAAGTATCAGGGATATATAAAAATGTGATGCACATCACTTATTTATCAACAAGAACTCTTTCCAAATGATTACTTCTCTGGAATACTTTTGTTTCTGATGATCTCCTCTAAAAGAGTTACACTGTCAAGAGACTGAGACGACCAGTGTTTAATTAGTAGATGGGTGTAAAGTCTTGAATGTCTGTCTTGTAGTATGAAAGAGGCTTTAAAAGGATGCCTATAAATCATTACAGTGTCTTTGGGAGAAGGGGGAACGTACAGCGTGCACAGGCTTTGGCCTGCCCCTGAGGAGGGGCCGGCCATCTTCAACAGAGACGCCACAGCTTTTGCGCTGGCCGTGGGCTCTGAACTGCTGTCTGCCTTTGCCGAAGGTGAGGACCCTTTGGCCTGATTTGTGGAGATGTCGGTATTGACAAAGCTGGTGTCGTACCCAGTTTATGGAAAACCATCCTCCCCGTGCTGGGTGTCCAGTAAATTTTATGGTTGATGACTTGACTTAGAAGGGGGAGTATGTGAAGACTGAAGAGTTGTCCTAGCTGCCTGCCTGTCAGCCGCCTCCCCCAGACCACAACAGAAATGTGAGCCGGGGCAGAGATGTTTGTGCCCGAGTTTAAATTTAGAGCCAGTGCTTGCTGGATTCCTAGATCCCCAGGACAGGAGCTCGTGTATCTTTCTCTTTGCTCCCCAAGAGTCAGGGTGGTTTTTCCCAAACCAGCACAGTTTCCTTTCTCAGCAGCTGTAATGCGTTGCCACCTCTGCAGTGCATCAATGCGAGCAGTGAACGTTCCCCTGTTTGGCAGCAGAGTGTGCTAGGGAAGATCCAAGATGTACCTCAGCTGAATTAGCATCTGGCTTCTGTTCACCTCTCCTGTCTTGACATTTAGGTTTCAAGGGTGTGGCTGAACTAAATCATTTGGAGGTGGCAACTTACTCGGGGTTTTAACTGAAACATTTAATGGGACATTTGTTTCCTGTATTGGTTTGTCTCGGACGAGCGTGCTGAAAAAGTTAAATCTGCCTGGGGATGCCCTTGACAACTGTCAAAAGAAGAATAATGTGCTCTTCCAATTCTCTCATAGGATGTGTATATATAGGTTTTTTTTAAATTGTGGCAGATTTGGTTGAAGATCTTGTGGTAATCTTGACCACACCTAAAGAAAGCACAAAGAAGTCCACTTCAAAAAAAAAAAAAAGTCTTTAAAGTTGGTAGAAAAACTTTTGCTGCTTTTTAATAAAATTATGTAGAGAGTTTTAATACGTTTTGGAGCAGTGCAAGCAATTACAAGATGAATACAAGCCTCTAGCAGGTTAAGAGCACAGTATCGGTGTTCTGAGAAGCTGAGGATTACAGGAGCACTCTACAGCTGTTTTTTTTTTGCTGCAGCAATGTAGAAGAGTAAGCATTGAAGTGACCAGAGTCATCCTTTCTTTTTTCACATAATCACAGAACGTTAGGGGTTGGAAGGGACCTCAGTGGGTCATCTAGTCCAACTGTTTCTCTTACGGAGTGCGATAGGTATTTAAAAACCCCCGCCTTCCCGTAGTTCTCATCTCCCTCTTCGGGTCCTCGGCTCGGCCATTTGGGAATTAGCGAGGGCAGCGTCGTTTGGAGGGAGCCACAGCCGAGGGGGAGCAGGCTGGCGTTTTCACCTAATGACTCCCGAGCTTTGGTCCGTTTCAAGCAAATTTGGCGTATCCGAAATAACTCGGGATGTCCTAAAAGCCTGCGGCGGGGGCCGGGGAAGGGCCCAGGCATGTCCCAGCAAGGGACAGGCTGTGCCACCGTGTCCTGCCACCTGGACGTGTGTCCCTTGGGCCGTGATGCTGCGGGGGTGGCCCCGTGTCAGGGTGGGGGGCGAGAGCCCAGAGGAGGGGGAGCGTGGGAGGTCCTGGGCACCGGAGAGGGCGACTCTGGTGGTGGGATGGAGGAAACCAGAATTTCTTCACCAGGTGGCAGAAGGGCTCTTACTCAGATCTGCGTTTTCTTCTTTGCAGTTTCCAAGGCTTTGAGGAGATCTTTGCTTAAAAATCTGAATGCAGACAGGTGGGGGTTTGCATCGGAAAACAGTGACACTACTGCCTTTGTGTCTATGAGCATTGATTTCTTGGGATTATTTCTGTTAATTAAAAAGGTTTGTGTGTGACCCTGCAGCCCCAGACCTGCGGTGGTTTGGACTGCTGACAACAGCAATTCCGCATGGAAGCGATGCTGAGGTGTGAGGCTTCCTGCGAAGGGCGCGGTGTTGTCTGAGCTCTCTTTGCGTCGAAGCCCATGGCAGATCTCAGACTGCCGCGAGCAGCGCCAGGCAGGAGGGGAGGGCTGCCCCTTCTTTCCCCCTCGAAGCCTGCGGCCGCCCCCAGATCCGGCCTCCCCACTCTCCCCTGGGCTGCCGTCACAGATCGGCCGCATCCGTGTAACGTCGTGCAGTACGCGGACCGAGAGGATTTTTTTCCCGTTGAGTGGTTGTATGTGCCTTCTCCCCACAGTGCCTGGTTCTTGTGATGGTGCAGGCTGCTTCCCTCTGCTGCTCCATCCTTGTCCCCAGTGGCAGGAGATCTAAACTGGTTCCTTCTCCTAATTTTCCTAGGAGGTTTTCTGCTTTTTGGGGATTTTGTTCTGCTATAGTTAGTATCCTCCCAAAATAACTGGAAAAAAGGCTTCACAGGGCAAGCAAATGGTGTCCCCCCAACCTCTTTTACTTAAAATAGACTCCTTTATTTTTTTTTTTACTACATCAGCTTTTGCCTCCCTATAGATTTTTTTTGTTTTATAAAGTTTGGTATTCTCAATGCATTTAATATGCTGTCTATCAGCATTTATCCTTACCAGCTGCTCTTTTTTACTTCACCTTAATAAGCCCCCCCATTTGTGTGACTGAATTTTGAAATTAAGCAGTAGTCCCAGGGTTATTTTTCCCCCCACTTCTGTGCTCCTGCAGGGATGTCGAGTCCGCATGTGCCAAGGTTGCTGTCCCAGGATGACTGAGCAACATGCAGAGCCAGACCCTGCTCACTTGGGAACGAGCCAGGAACTGGTACCAGTAATAAACCACTGGGAACTGGGTTTTTTTGAAAGCACAGCTCGCAGGCCAGTAGCTTTTCTCTTCAATAATAATTGGTGACCCAAGTGATGGATTCCCCTCCCCCCCCGCTAGATATTTTGGCAGGATTCTGCATGCAACAGCCCTGCTTCATCACCTGCTTCATGCAGTCATTTCTGCTGCTCTGCCTGGAGGACAGGCATCACGTTTTCATGCAGGCAAGACCACCTACACGTAGTGGGGGTCTCAGTAGTGCCCGCGGGTCACAGTGTCTGTTCCGCCCGGGCACGCGTTTCCACAGGCGTTTCGCAGTGCCGAGGCCTTGCCTTGGGACTTTCTGAAAGAAGCAACAATGCTGACTCCAAATACTTGGATCTTTTCTGAGAGTGAGCTGCTACTGGGGTTTTCTCTTTCTATTTTTGCCATTCCTGAAAGTAAAATCTCTGCACTGAAGCTTCCCCTTTAAAAGCTACCCAGGTTTTTTAATCACATTTATCAGCAGCAAAGCTGCCAGTTTTGAATCCCAGGGTGCTGCCAGCTTTATTTCCCTGTCTGGTAACGGTGCAACTACGTAGGTACCCAGTTTGCTTCCTGTATCGATTGCGAAGTCAGATGGTCTCGTCCCTTCTTCCTCTGCCCTGTTCTCCGGCAGCCGCTGAACTTCAGGACAGCAGCACCTTACAGCAACGGTGCTCCTGCATTGTACCTGCGACTCCGCTCTGCTGCACCGTCTGAAGGGCCCAGCTCGGCGGTGCCCAAGTACGCACAAACCGGGCAGGATGATGCGCGTCAGCTGAAAGCTCTGTTTGGCTCAGACCTTTAGGGGTTTTTTTTTGCTTATTTTCTGTCAGGAAAGTATTTTTTCCTCTGCTGTAATAATTAAGGGAAGTACGGAGACAGGGCTTGAGAAGGAAGGTCACAAACTATTGCGCCAAGTATGAATCTGAGAGTGCCTAAAAGATACTACTAGAGGACATTTCCGCAGCTGTATTGGTGATCATAATACAGAATCGCAGCTTTGGTGTTTGATGATTGCTGTGTGGTGCCTCTGGTTTCCTACGGCACGCTTTCGTTTGGAACAGCGCCCTTGGAGGTGGTATAAATACCTTAACTTTGAAGTGGAGTCTGATTTTTAAGAATATACAAAGCTCAGTATCTGGTTTTGGTATCAATAAATACTTATTTGCCATTTGTCTTAAGTTTTACATGTCTTTAAGGTGCCAGCGCTATTTTGAAGACCCTTCTCATGGCTGTTTCAAGTGAAATGTTGGATGCTACAAATGGAAAGAGGTTATTTTCCTGTGAATAAATTGTGTTAAAGACGGTGCCCTCAGGCTTATTTTTGCAAGGTCGGTGCTCTCTGTGCACGGATGTGCGAGCCCAGCCCCATAATTAATGCTGTGTAAAGTACACACGGTGTTGTCAGGTGCGGCATCAAGTTTCAGAACAAACTTTGGGGATTAGTAGAGCAAACAGAGCTGGAAATTTTTGCGCCTAGGGAAACTGAGCTGTACTGCGGGCGGAGATCGCGCTCCAGGTGGAGTAAAAGCATGGCCGGGACAAGGGTTTTGTGGGTTAAGATCAAGAGCAGCATCCTCCTGATTTTAATTTTTCATGATTTTTTAATCTTGCCTGTCTTTTTGGGGACCTTCAGGGAAATGCTAAAATAAGAGGTTTAACCGAGAAGATGGTGTGTGACAAAAGACTTTAGATAGAAAGAGAGAGACGCTGATTGCAATGAGGAGCGGGGAGCTGCTTAGCCGGCAGCTCCAGGGCGTCGGAGGGAGACTGAGAAAACGGCTGCCTGGCACAAGTGGGTGTTGGGGGCACTCGTGCTAGTATGGACAGTTTCGGAGTTGGCTGGCGTGGAGGAGGCGTCAGTCTTTGAGGTGAGATCGGGGAGCCGCGCCATGGGTTATCAGTTACTCCCCGCAGCTGAGCCACAGCCGAGCAGCGACGTAGATCAGTGACAAAGGCGTTGCCGCTTTCACACCAAGTTTTCGCTGCAGGCGAATAAACGGGGAGGGAGCGGACTGGGAAGAGCTGTTTTCAGACCCCGGGAAGAGCCGGGGACAGGGCACGCGTCTCCAGCCTGGGCAGCCGGCTCTGGCTTTTCAGGCGAGCGCAAGCCCTTCGCATCGCCTCTGAGACGCCCCGTTTCCCGGCTTGCCCCGGTGCCTCCCGAAGCCGTGCTCCCGCCTTGGCTCGCACTGTGCGGGCGCCGTCCCTGCGGGAGCCCCTCCCGTGCCACTGTCCCCCAGCCCAGCCGCGCTCCCCCGGAGCATGGGGCAGGTTCTGCCGGGAGAGGGGAACTGGAGGGAAGGGATCATGAGGTTTTTTTGTATCAGGTTGTTGGCGGTTTCAGAGCGTCCTCGTGATCTGGAATAGGAATTTGTCGGGTTGAATGTTCCAATGGTTCTGCTGAATGAAGACAAGATTTTTTTTTTTTTTTAAGATATTTAATAAGATATTTTTTCAAATCAGTACAAAAATTTTAAATACAAAATTATTTGCTTTTGACATATCTCATATATTCTGGGAACACACCGAAGTCACCAATGCCTGGTAAACTGTCCGTCCGTTCCTGCCACCGTTCCGTAAAATTTCTGAGATAAAGCACCACATTATATCACTGGAGTCCTTAGTCAATGTTAGACTGTATTAAACTCTGCATTTAAATAATGGTAATGCCAGTTAAATCCAATCTTAGTTCTGCATGAAAAATCTAGTTCATTTTTGAATCATAAGCGGTAGCGTTAGCTAAAGGCATCGAGGAAGTGGCGAGCGTTTAACTCTCCCACCTAGCGTAACAGTGCGAGATGTGCAGCCCTGTGCAGGGAGACACAGCCGCGTGCGCTGCCCTTCGGGAGGCGGGATTAGCACCGTTGGTGAGCAGACAGCTCTCGCAGAGAAGTCGCTTTCCTCACGTGCAGGAAAGATTGAGGCCTGCAGGTTCTCCTCCACAACTGGTAACACATAAATAAGGGTTAGAAACCGGCTTGTGTACAAAATGAAGTTCTCGGATAAATTTGCATGATCAGTAACGCTGGTAAAGCTATCGCCTGATCTCAAACAACAAATTAGTTAATTAGCAGAGTTACTTCTGCTTCGCCTGGTCAGCGAAGAGCAAACAGGTGTAATTTCTGCTGAGTGGCGGCACAGGCGTCTCTCCTGACAAGCCAGACGGGCGCGGGTTCTGTGCACGAGCACGGAAATGGCAGCGAATCTGCGGGGCCCCGCTGCGTCGCCCGCCGTTGGGCAGGGCGTCTCCATCGCGTGGCGCAGAGCCAGCGGGGACCCCTGCAGTTCTGTCTCCCGTCTACCTCGTCTGCTTCAACCACGCAAGCGCAGGTGGAGGCTTCTCCAGTGCTGCGGCGTCTGGAGGTGAACCCAGCGCCCACCGCACTGCTGGAGAAGGCTCGCAGGGAACGGTTCCGCCATCAGTACTCCTTTTCCACCATAAATAAATTGTTCAGGGAAAAACCCATGCCTGCAGGAATATTTTCTATGGGTGGGGAGGGAAATAAAGGTCTCCAGCGAAGAGAGCCTTTGCTTGCCAGGCAGACCTGCTGTATAAAAAACAGAAAAACCCCCACGCCAACAAACAAAAAGCCACTCAGATTTTTCCGTGTGATTCGAGACAGAGCTACTCTGGTTGAAGTCACTGATTTTCGTCTCGTAGCTGTGATCAATGCAACAGTCAAACACGCAGCAGGAGTGAGCGGCGTACGCCGCTTTGGACCTTAGCGCTGAATTACTGTGAATGAAACGCAATAAGCATGGCATCACGGAAATATATAACGTACAGCTAATACGTCCCCCTCGGGCGCAGAACAACTCTGTATGAGCCTGGTGCACACCTGCACATGTGTTCACCACACCTTGTTTTTTTTTTGTTCGTAACTAGCTGTGCATAATGTTAAAATTTGTATTTATTTTTTTTGTTGTACAAGATGGTCCCAAACGGTCATAAAATGCATCTTTTGTGGTATAAAAGTTTGAAGCAGAGAGGAAAGGTTTTGATTTTGTGTGTGTGCATGCGTGCGCCTGGTTTTGGTTTTACATGGGATACAATAAATATCCTGAAAAAGACGAGTGAACGTACTGCCCGGCATAGAGTCCTGCCGCCTGCTCGGAGGGCATCTGCACGTAAACCTTGTCTCCGTGCATCAGCGGGACGACGGCGCTGCCCGACGCCTGGTCCAGGAAGCCCTTCTTGTACTCGTCGTAGGTGTACATCAGCGGCTCGTTGTTCTTGAACAACGCCACCCAGACGCTGGCCCCTTTACAGTGGACGTGGTAGGCGAAGTAGTAGACGCCGGGGATCTCGCAGGTGAAGATGCCGGTCTGGGGGTTGTAGTTCTGCCGGCCGTTGTAGAGGAGCTTGTCGAACTTGACGGGCACCCCGACGCGGGGGAAGGGAGTGAGGAGCTCCGCCGTGAACGCGGGCATCTCGTAGACCACGCCGCCAGCCTTGCCCTTCTTGCCCATGTAGCCGTAGCGGGGCTTGAGGCCGTCGATCCCCGGCCCCACCTCGGGCAGGTACTGTCCCACGGCCGGTGGGGTGGGCGGGATGACGACCGGGGGCCCGGGGGGCCCGGGGGGGCCGGGCGGCCCCTGCAGTCCCGGCTGGCCGGGGGGACCGAGCGCCCCGGGCTTCCCCGGGGGCCCCT
>Ga0065711_1046470_pt1 | contig 12878 bp, 6 predicted proteins | sample Hoacrofraction12_FD_59098 | JGI IMG/M metagenome (GOLD analysis project Ga0065711, IMG submission 59098) | Hoatzin crop microbial communities from Cojedes, Venezuela - Epithelial fraction 12 v2 (version 2) | ecosystem: Host-associated > Birds > Digestive system > Esophagus > Crop | place... | reverse complement strand
AGCCTTCTGGTGTGTCTACCACACCTCCCAGTTTGGTGTCATCAGCAAACTTGCTGAGGGTACATTCTAACTCTTCATCCAGGTTGTTGATGAAGAAGTTAAACAAGGCTGGGCCCAGTACTGACCCCTGGGGAACACCACTAGTTACCGGCCTCCAACTAGACTCAGCGCTGCTGATGACGACCCTCTGAGTTCTGCCATTCAGCCAGTTCTCTATCCACTTCACCGACCACTCATTCAGCCTCTACTTCCTGAGCTTCCTCCCACTCCACGTCAAAAAAAAAATTAATTTGGCAGAAACAAAAGAAACACAGTAAACCTACAGACCTCTGAAAGTAAATGATTACAATATAGCTGGGAAAATACAATTGTTTTCATGTATATAGTGGAAGAATGTCCCAACTGTGTAATATTGATCAGACTGATAATACAGTTAGCAGCACAAGTGAGTACAAATGATTTGGCAGTACTGGTAACTTTATATCTACCCTAAATAGTATAACACTGTTGAGATCATTGGTCTTCTTTACAACAGGTTAATCACATTTTATAAGTTATAGTTTTCCCTTCTGAAATGACCTGTAGTGAGTTTCTACTGTAAGAACATATTACAGATAATATGAAATTGGCCTTTTGAATGCAAGGCTGTGGTATAGGCAAAAATAAACTTAGTACCACAAGCGGGCATTCACAAAGATTTTTACTGCTTCCCTTTCTTTGTTCTCAAACACACTACTGCTTTTCAGAACAAAAGTTAACATAGGTGAAATTAATCAAATTATTTCATTGTCAAATGTACAAAACAGCAGGGGCAAATTAACACCGTCATATCTTTTCTCATCAGAAAGAACACCCAGAATGTTTTACACATTATGGTGCTAGTCCTAAAAGTGTATTCACATAGCTCTGTAAGTCTGTCCCTGTCAGCTCCGATCCTGCTGTTAAAATTTTTCACCAACATTCAACGTGACTAAAATGCTGCAACTCTTCACAAACAATAGCAAGCAAGAATCTGGATATAACTCACACCCCATGTAAAACTGCTTGAGAACCTTCATATGGGAACTGCCCACATGTTAAAAATTAAGACATATGTTGAAATACGTCTTTGGACTGGGCCTGTGACTCAGAAACAAGGATTATACCAATGTGTGATAACAAGCTGTGTCTCAAATCTCACAGAAAAAAATCTTCTGTGTTCCTTTGATTACTTCCCACATGGTACTTAAAGGTAACACTGAACTAGAATGCACAGAGACGATTCCTTACCTTCTTCCTTTTACCTCTGCTACCACAACACTAGAGAAGCCACTAACCTATACAGCTTCATCCTACATCTCCAGAGCCACTCTAAGTCCATGCAGTTATCTGAAACACCAGTTACCAAGTCCTTTTTGCTTAACTCTGCTCTTTCATTTGTTCTGTTTAATGACTTCAAAAATTTTCAATCTAGGAAAAATGTATTCATTCACGACCTTTTCTCTTCAGATATGGCACTTATTTTTTCTAAGACATCTATATATATATTTTAGTGCAAAAGGAAGCAATTTCTCAGCTATTAACGATTCATTACCAATGTGGAAGGTAGCATTTATGCACCTGTAGGTAGATACCCCTTTCAGCATATCCCAACTCCCTAGCAAAGAGTCAGGGTCAGTTCAGATTTCTCTCACTCAGAACCAGGTTAGGAAAACCATTATTTTTGGGTCTTCCAGGGGATGATGTGGAATCTTTGATAATGAGTGTGCAGAACATTTATTCTAAACGCCATCTGGAGGAAGGCAAATACTTCGGGTTTTGAGAGATGCCACTGGAAGGTATTGATTTCCATATGATTTTACATGTCTGTCACAGATTGAGTCACAGGTTTGTTTGCCATAATACAAAAGTTCCACATATTAGAAAGCTTTATACACAGGGAATGGACACAGAACTTGGTCACTTGCATGTTATAAGATCTGTCACATAATGATTAAACACATCCCTAAAGGAGTTCAGCACTTTAATTTAGATCCGTATTTGCATGTTACAGATAAATATATTTGCAGCTCTGGAAACTTCCATGATGAACAAACTCTGCTGACCGAATTTCAGGGAAAGCGCATTTAGTTCTGCAGAATTTTTTCCCTTTCCTGCTAAAAAGCAGTGTTTTCCTTTGTTTTTAAGTACACATAGATGTACACATAGTTTTTAAGTATACTTCAGCAACCCTCCTGATTAATTTTTCTAGCATAAAATTTGGCATTCATGCACATCTGCACGTTAACATTAGTGGCTCTAGGTGTCCCTGCTTGAGCAGGGCGCTTGGTCCAGATGACCTCCAGAGGTCTCTTCCAACCTCAGCCACTCTGTGATTGGGTTATTACAGTGTCTTCCTAAGGACAGAACACGATGCAGGTTAATAATAGCTGAAATTTACATAGGACTGTCAATTTTAAGAGCAGAAATTGTAATGAATTACTCTGCATTAATCAAAGAAAAAGAGGAATTAATCAGACATCTGAATGGCTTTTTTCAGTGACCTCTTCCCTTTCCTTTTACTCCACACAATGCATTGTTATATAAAGGATTTCACTATTATTTAAAGTTCTACATCATGTGCTACTGATATGGCAGAAACAAATTATAATGGTAGGAGTGTTTTCAATGTCAAAAGTATCTTCAATGTGAGAGGAGATCCATGCTTCAACACTAAGTCAAGACACAGGAAGCTTCATGAAAACATATGCATGACTTTCCCAATAAACGGCTGCAACTCACAGGATAAAAATATATTAATAAGGTTGGCATGAAGAAACGATGCTTTTATGCTGAAGGTGCTGGACCAGGCACAAAATTTGCAAGAGTGCCCAAGTACCATTTTCAAATATAACTTTCAGTGGACAAGTTATTTTAAGCCTAAATACTTCTAAGGATCTTTTTTTATGGGTTCTGATCCATTTAAAACAGTACCCCCATCTAGGAAATCTCTATAAGCACTTTAACTATCTTTGAATTCAAATCAAATAAAAATTTTTGAAAAATTCGAATAAGTGCTATTCACATGATGAAAGAACAAAGTTTTTTAAATTTCAGGGCCGTATTTATTTAGAAAATAGGACTGTGAAGATTACGAACATTGCACACCTGGCTGTTTTGCCTCCCTCCCCAGCTTGTAAAAAGAAGGTCAGAAGACAGGAGCATTGCAAAACAAGTATGTTCATTGTCATCCACCACTGCTCCAATACTCTGAATATATATAGATAAGCACATAAACAGATAAAAGAGAACATAGATAAAATTTAACAAAAATTAAACATGTTTTAAGTGAAATTATCAGATGAGGTATATTTCAAAGCAGCCATAAGGAAGAAGGTCCTTATGATCTGTTCAAAGATGTCTCATCTGTAATACACATGAGAATTTCCAGCTTAAGCTACACGTTGGTGAAGCTGAGAAACCTGAGTTGAGAGTAAAAATGAGACAAACTAATTTGATGTTGCTTATAAACTACAAACTAATGAACTGCAGAGTAAAATAGAAAAATTTAAGCTTTGCCTTCTGTCTCCAGATTAACCTTTAAAAGGACTGAGAACACAACATTAGAGACAGTCCTCCAGAGGACAATTAAAACCAATGTCTTCTAATATTCCCTCCATGTACTTTTCAATAATCAATCATTTCTTTGGTCTGTGCATCATTTCTAGAAACAAGAATTTTAAGGTGCACAGTGCTGCAAATGCTTTAAAACAGCTTTTGCATGTATTATGGCTATAAATTTACAAGCCTGGGAGACTCCTATCTTCAGGAGTACTTTATTTGCAGTGAAAAGTGGCTAATACTGACAAATTACACAACAATCTTTAAGGAATATGAAACACGAAAAGAAAATAAACCTTTTTTAAATTAATTTATGAAATTCAAAGGTTACTCAAACTTCAGCTGTTCTCAATTCAGTTATAGGAGAAACACATGACAAGAAATATACAGACCAACATATGCAAATTAGCAGAAGACCTATCATCAAAGTTTTAATGTATTTATTATACATTATAAAAATGGCATTTTTAATTCAAAATTAGAACACTGTACATGTTGCCTCCCTTGCCTTCAGTGCTTGGCTAATGGGAACAAACATTGTTAAAAAACAATTGTTATTTGAATTATGAATTATAAATAATTGTGAATGGAAGTTTCCATTTAAAGTTTTAGACTATTCTGAAGTTACAAATAAAATACCAATTGATTAAGAATCTGTTTCTTTATTTTTACATCCACGTTATACCATTAACTCAGGATCTTATTGGGCCTGCTGTTATCATAGAGATATATCTCCCATTTAGAAGGAACAAAACTAAAGAAAGAAAGGAGATCTTACGGGAAATTATGCTTATTAAAAGGTATCAAACAAACTAACAGCCTGACAATATAAGCACTGAGTTTGTAACATCAGATGCAGCAGCCAGAATAACAAGCTCATATACTTTACACAATGTGCTTAAAAAAAAAAAATTTTGAAATATGAAACCTCTCAAAATTAGCATATGACTGTTAGGTTCTCCCTTCAGGAGATTCTTCAACTAAAAAGAACATTAGTAGGTAGTAAATTTACCTAAGGGCAACATATACAAAAAGATGAAAAAGAACAAGAGAAGGAATAACGAATGGACTTCAGAAGAATGAAACATTAATTCCAGCATAATAAAGTACTTAGATGAGAATCAGAAAAGACTGAGAATTTCATTTACGGTACAGAATTTGGCTGAAGTGCAGTTCAGGCAAAAGCAACTGGTGTGAACACAAAAATCCACGGTGTGGAGTTCTGCGTGCCTAATGCATATCCTATAGAATGCCTATCATTACTGCCTTGCTTCAAACTGACATAAATAAGATTAGTTAAAATTAGTCCAGAAAACAAAACATATGTCAACTACTTCTTGTTTTCAGAAGCAAGATTTCAGGATACTCATTACAGATTTGCGAGAACTATATTTGGTGAAAAAAGGATTAAAATTCGTTTTCCCCATACATTTTAGCATTTGAAAACCGATTCTGGCTGCCTTGATCCATAGTCCAAAATGTCTAGTGGCAACATCAGTGGAGGATGTAAATACAGCAGCTTCTCAGGCATCAGAAAAAACCCTCAAGGGAAATAGCATTCAGCAAAATTGCACTTTTGCAGCTGTTTGGCACTTTTTTAATGATCTATTCTCCTTGTATCTCATTTTGACACTAAACTTTTTGTTGGGTTCCATTCAAGCGTGGCATGCACAATTTAAATGTGCCAAAAAGCAGGTCAGTTCTGTTACAACTTTTTTTTTTTTCCCCAACGAAAGCTGACTCAGTGCCACACACAGGGCCTAACTCTATCCCCTTCGCTTCAATAACAATTACTTTACCCTGTAGGTCTCAGAGGATAGCCCAAGGGAATGAGCTCTAAATAAAAGGCTAGATTCTTTGCAAGAGGTAATGACATGACTTCCTACAAGACAACTGAAAAGGGAGCATTGAAATTGACAGAAACTGAAGGGAAAGTGCTTCTACTGGAAACCACAGTGGATGGGCATAACAACAATTGCCATGAAAATTTTTACAAAGCATAAGAGTTTCAAAAAATAACATTAATCTTCCAGAAACTGATAAATTAAGACCAATGTGTTTGTTGGTATGATCAGGTATAAAAGCATCCTGAGAATCTTACAGCAAAGCAGCTACCTGCAGCCTTGGCTACTCAGAAATATCTCTGGACCACACAAGCAAATTACCACTTAACAAAATTAACAAAATGCAGATTTTTATAGGCCAGTAATGTTTATGTGCAAAAACCATCCTCACTGTCTGTTGCACAGTCAAGCATAGCTGCATGCAAAATGTAAAGGAAAAACAACTGCTGCCCAAAGAACTTGCAGTGTAAGCTACTGATATGGAAGAAATTCTACCATTACATTGTACCCCTTCTCATCTTCTCACACAGTCTTGATATAAAAATAACCTTTCAGTCTGTCAGACAGGAAGAGAGTTTTCAAGAAAATGGTTTTGGCAAGAAAGAAATGGAAACGGAAAGAAATTTCAGGCTGGTACCCTTCCTTCCATTTTCTCTTGGAGTGTATATTGTAGACAGGGATGAAAGAAAGAGGGACAGATAGTCACTGAAAATAATATAAAGCCCACATTAACGTGCCTCAGCTGTGAGCATGAAAATCTGCTTAGACTGAGCACCACATATTACCATGGATGAGAGGAAGGAAACAGCAGCAGCACAACAGAAGAATCAGGATGCAGTTTTATTGAAGAAAAAAAAAAAAAAGGCAGTGTACCATCACACATTCAGTCTTGAAGAGAAACAAGAGAGAAAAACTTCTCATCAAAATCCAGGTGAAATGCCAAATGAAAGTCAAGATGCCTGCATCTGGATGATGGTTTTGGTCTGCTGAAGTGACATCTTAGAAACGGAAAGGATGTACAAAAGCTAAATTACAGAACTCTGTTTTCAGAACCAAATTCATGGACGTAAAATCAATTTAAAAATTCTTATTTTTAAGGGATTCCTACATATGGATAGGATATCCTACATAAGCAAACCAATTTTCATAAATAAATGTTACCTAAACACTAAGTCTTAACTGTCTGAAATCTAATGTATTAATTGTAGGTGTATGTGTATGAAAACAATTTAAGGAGGGGAAAGAAGCAGACCTTAATCTATCACGTTACTAAGTAGGAAAATCTGAAGCAACTTCACATGGAAGGTAAATGTGAGATCTAAAAAACTCCTCTGTTCTTCTGAAACGCTGTCCAGAAACTATTCAACGTAAGTACCTAACGCGACTGTTTGCCAACACAGTAGAAACAATGAGTTTACTGAAAATTGAAACACATTTTTTCATTGGCTTTAAAGAGTGCTCTATTAACTAAGATCAATTTCATCTACTTTTAGTAAAGAATTATGCTTTACAGACAAATAAATGCTACTGAGACTTTTATGAATCTTTTTAGAAACTCATGAAAAGAATAAAAATTTAATTTAAACCAGTGTAGAAAAAGTCTGTCGCTGACTCCAACAGAAGAAATTTATCACCCCACAAAATCTGGGTTCAGTATAGGCATTTCCTTAAGTATTTTGACTAGAGTTATAAAGGGATATATATTATTACTTTCTGGCCACAAGAAGCTGCTTTTCAATTTCAGATTAAAACATTTTGAAACTGAATTAGATAACCTATTTTACATATGCTTAGAAAGGGGAAATGTGTCCATTTTGTATTTTCCATGCAAAAACACGAAGACAACCTATGCTGTAGTTGCCATTTATTAGAAGAGACAAAGGTCCCTTCTGGCAGGTTTGGTCAATATGACAAATGCAATTATGTGGCTCATACATAAACAATCATTAATGAGTCCTAATCTTCATATCAGAATTTAGGTGAATGCTCAAATCTAATGGAACCCAGGGGCTAGAAAACTGCAAAAAGTTTTGTAATATAGTTACTTCATTTCCTTTGCTGTTCTTATGAAATGCTCATGGTAGCACTGCGCTTTAATTCAGCATAAATATTTCACCCTACATACAGTAACATTTTGTAGTTTCGTACAGAAACTCCAAAGTATACCTGTTAGGTTGGACAGCAAACTGATTTTTTTTCATTTTGGCTTCTCACCAAAACATCAGTTATGTGCACAAATTCATGATGCCAGCACAGGAAAAAGCACCATTCAGTCTCTACAGAAAAGGTAATGATCTAGAAACGCTGAATTGCATTCCTCAGGTAAATGGACATACCCTTAAATCTAATTTCCACTGCCACTTATAGGATGGACAGATGTTCTCCCTTCATTCTGCCTAAACTCAGATGTTAGCAAGATAACTAGTTTGCTTCACACACTCTTGAACTTTATCAAAATTTGTATTTTAAAAACACAATATGCAAATAGCTAGATTTTCAATCAAGCTAGCTCTTGTTCCAAATTCTGAAGAGTCAAAGGAAATTTAAAGAGCACAGTACACCTACTATTGACCTTCACAATAAGCATACACATTAGCATCCCTGTTTCCACAGCAAAAGTTGGAGAATATTGGCAATGTCTGCCAGAAGTGGTACTGACATTAAGCTTGACAATGTGCTACCCTTTAGCTTAGTATGAACTAAAGAAAATATTTTCCTCGCAAAGTTTGCTTTTAACCATCATAATCTGATGAAGAATTATTAAAATAATTCCTGCCACCTCTGAATATCTAGTTCTATTCACAATGGATGTACAGCTGAAAAAAACCCTTTTTGGGAAAAACAGATTCTGTTTGTCATACAGATGACAGATTAACTCAACTCAAAAAATTATAAATCTCAACCAATATATGCTAAAAGCTGGTGGATCAGTGAGACTCCACTGTACTGAAGTCTGGGGTCTCTTCTAGGCAAGAGGTCAACAAACTAAGCAAGAAAGCTGTTCACTTGGCACAGGCTGAAAGACATAGAGGACACTAACTTTTCTGTTGGCAGTGCTCTGGTGGTCCTTGTTCAGACCAAGGATTCAAAGATGTGTTGTTAGCTCATGAGCTTTTTCAGATGACATTTTGGAAGACAGTGATTTTCTGCTTCTTCTTCAGCAAATGCACCAGGTGTCTTTTCATTAAATGCAAAATTATCATCAGACTGCAGAATAGGATTTGAATTATTAGGTTGCGAGCCTGGCAAGCAAGGACCAGACTGTTATGGTCCATCCCCCTGTCCGGCCAACAGTCAACAATTAGATTCAATTATGTAGAAGCATAAGAGATAAAGTGACTTTCTGAATTCTGTTTACAAAACTAGATGCTTACAGCACTACTGAAAGGAGAAAATGAAGGAGCGCAGGCTGCTGAGATGAGTTTGCCTAGAGACAATAAAGTATTCTTCAACAACAGGATAAGAAATAAAATACTCCACATCATAGGGTATTGTAACTAGATTGAAAAGGTCCTTTTTAGTCTTTGTTTTTTACAGGATTTGGTAATGACTGCAGACACCGCAACACCATGTGCCTGAGTGGTGACCTTAACAGTGGAGTAGTAAAAGCAGCTGGTTCTTATCCAACAATCCTGGGCTATCCTAACTTACAAACACCTTAGAAGACAGCATTTTCCAAACTACCTCTGATGTTAATTTGTAACTACTTCCTTATCCACTCTTCAGAGGTGGACCACTACTTAGAGTTAGGTAATTTATGAGCAATTGTGTCTGTGGATGTTTGTAACATAGAGAAATCACTTCCCACAGTTTAGCAAATATAAAAATTATAGATGATTTCTACTGTTCTTCACCACCTTGTAGATCAGAAATGAGGAAAGTAACTGAAAAGAAACAACTACTGATGGAGTGGCAGAGAATGGGAGGTGATTATGACAGACGAGATCAAAATACGACTAGTATAAAGAAGTTAAAATGGGAATATTTATTAACATTAACATACTAACATTAAATGAAGTAGCAGAAACAATTTTCAAAACAAACACAGAAAACAGTTTTTCAGAAAGTATGTAGTTAAGCTGTGAAAGTCCTTTCCACAAGTTGTGTGAATGCTAAACTTTACATGGGTTCAAAAAGCAATGGGACAATAAATGGCTGTTGAATACAAAAATATGAATTTTGTTTCAGGAGGTCCTTGAACTAAAATGGTGGAGGCTGGGAAATTCTGGAGATGTTTTAGCCCTGTTCCTTTTATTCTTTTTTTTTTTTTTCCCCACTTCCCCCTGTCCAACCTGTTTTTAAACAGGGACAATCTCCTAATCTATGTGCCCTCTAGGCACTACATGTTTACTCAGTCCCACAGTCTGTCTCCCAAAGGAGTAAAATTTGCTGCAAGTCTCACATGGCATAACTACAGAACAAATCAAGCATCTAGGATAAGTGACCTTTGCCAAGGTACAGACAAACATCGCATCTTGACATGTATGAGACCTGCTGCTCAGAACCCAGTCCTCTGGTCTTTGTAAGCATTTATAAGAACTTCAGAATTCAGACTTCAACTTGTGATCTTTAGCTTGTGCAATATTAAAGTAATTTATAAAAAAAAAATATTCCTGTGAGAATAGGAAACTGGATGGAGAGAAAGTCTGGCACTATAGGCAGTAGCAACGGCATGATGTTTTGCTCTCTAATCTCTCCCCTTATTATTTGTCAACTATGTTGTGATCAGCAAGAGAGTGACCTGCAAATGAGTGCTGGTATTGGAAAAGAACACACAGTCTGCCTCTGAACAGAGAGAAGGCAGAACTAAAATACAGTCTTCAAGCATTAAATGGGCGTTGCAAGTTTGCCCCACAGGTGGAACAGGTGACTGCTTCCTCCCGATCTTTACTTTTGAACTGCACTTTTGTCAAAAAAGGTCATGATGTGGAAGCAATCCAAAGGAATCTAAATATAATTTCTATCAAGGTTCCAGGAGGACAAATAAATGGTGGTCCTTCCATGGATATTATCTTTTTAACAGCCATGAAGGACTCCATTCTTTGCAGGTAAACTTGCCAACATGCAGGCTGTGTATCCCTGTTATTCAGGTTTACAAAACAATGCCACGTTCTTCCTCTTTCCATTACTTTAGCACCCTCCAGCCCTCTCCATTTTCTCCCCACCCTGTATTTTCTTACCACCTTTTTGCTTAATATTAATATTAATTTGCATAATGAAGGAAGAGACCAAAATGAAGGCAGAGTTTAAGACGACTACAATGAAATTGGGTACTGCAATACACAGGTATTCGTTAAAAACGAGTGCCCTATTTCAAGCATATTTGTCCTGGAACACCTACAGCAAAAAACCTTGTCAAACCTAAGAATTCATGCTTTTCACAGTCCGATATAAGTATTGGAATTGTGACCTTAGGATTCTAGCAGCACACATCACTAGATCATCAATCAATTCAGTAACTGAAAAAAATCAAGACAACAGCTTCAAAGTAGCTCATTATGATTCCTAAAAGATAACAATGTAAAAAAGAAAACTTGCAGGTAACAACATAGGTGAATTTATGATCCATAATTTACACACCTCTTCAACCTAAAAAAAAACCCCAAACCTAAAATGAATTAGTGGCAAATTGGTAGAGTTCAGTAAAAAACAGGTTAACTTTTAATCTTTTCAAAACTTGTTCTCTTCGAATTTCACTTCAGTGGTGTACCACTGCCACTTGGGATGCTACACCAGTCTATTTCTTCAGTACAGGACAGCTGTAGAATTAACAGAACAGCCTGAGTTTTTATGCCTAGTTTTATATGCTGGAAGGTTTACTGTGTTTTTCTTAATCCTTAAGTTGCATATTCATTGCTGTATTTTCATCTAACTGCTGTCACTTACATTGTCATGCAGAAGGGCAAATCAGGGTCAGTTTATGTAAGTGGCATCAATCTGAAAAACTTCATCAGTCTTTATTTCAAGACATTATGCAAAGAAAGCTGACATTAAGAGAGCCTTAACTGACAGCAAATGAAATCAATCAGCAAATCACTAAGCCATAATAAACTCGCTCAAGTTGTAGATAACCCTTCCTCTTCCAGGTCTTTAACTACAAGGCCCACCAAATGTAGTATCTGGGCAGAAATGTCTCCCTTATTTCCATTACAAAATTCTTGCACTATTGCATTATTTAATAATTTTTTCTTGCTCTGTAAGCTATTGATAAGAATAACAGATAGTGATATGTTTTATAATAATGGAACACTAAGCAGTTAAGTGAAAAAAGACTAAACAAAAGATTCAGCATTTGAAGAAGTTTCCTTTTTTAGTTTAAATGTAATTAAAAATAGAAAACAGTTTTGATTCTGTTTGTGCTGCTATGATATTCCTGTAACAAAGTCTATTGCCTTATTAACTTCTATTGTTTAGACATACTTGCTCAGCATTTCTTCTTAGTTTTTGAAACAAAAAAGAACCAGCACAAAAACTAAAAGACTCCAGACAATTCCTAATCTTCCATAGTATTTACTTCACGAATTCATTTTGTAACCCACATGACTATCAAGAGTTTAACAGCTATGCTTCTGAATGGGCTTATCTGTGTTACAACAGTACACGCTGCAGACAATATCAAAGAATACAGTCACATCCAAGCTACCCACTGGTTATCTGGTAAAGTCACTCCTTTTCTGAAGATACTACACACAGATAATGCCATGCAGTTCTGAAAGACAGGATTTCTGAAGTAAGAAAAATTGCCTAACAAACAAGGTGCTGTGAAAACTGTATTTGTTATTTTCTGCTACTGAACGATGCTTTATTTTTGTAGTTATAGCATTTAGAGGTCTCCTCTTATTCACTGAGGCAGCTTTGGGTACATATTGAGATCACCATATCTCTAGAGTAATTTTTCTCATAAAAGACTAGTGACTAGAAGTCAATAAAGATGCTTCCTGTTGGGTCCGTATGCTGTAAGATGCAGCAGCTTGGTAACCAGCTGGGGGAAAAAACCCATCCTAGGATTACAAGCAGAAGTAAAACAAAATAAACAAACTTGGTGAATTAAGATCATATTTTACACAGTCCTTACAGAGCTTTCTTGCATATCAGCACAGATCATTTGTAAGAGATTGCCCACATGCAACAGATATAAATGTATGAAAAAGTCTAAGTGGATAACAGCAGATAGCTACATGATTGCTTGCAATGTCAAGAAAGAAAATTTTCCATTAAGAAAGGTTACTGAAAGGTTAAATGATTATATACTAACTTTAGCATTCCAGATGCCTATTTAGGCCTGTAACTAGTGGTGTCCCCCAGGGGTCAGTACTGGGTCCAGTCTTGTTCAACTTCTTCATCAATGACCTGGATGAAGAGTTAAGAGTGTACCCTCAGCAAGTTTGCTAATGACACAAAATTGGGAGGAGTGGTGGATACTCCAGCAGGCTGTGCTGCCATTCAGCGTGACCT
>Ga0065711_1046468_pt1 | contig 12878 bp, 8 predicted proteins | sample Hoacrofraction12_FD_59098 | JGI IMG/M metagenome (GOLD analysis project Ga0065711, IMG submission 59098) | Hoatzin crop microbial communities from Cojedes, Venezuela - Epithelial fraction 12 v2 (version 2) | ecosystem: Host-associated > Birds > Digestive system > Esophagus > Crop | place... | reverse complement strand
AAAATTTCCACTTACTAGAGTGATTCTAATTAAACTAAAGTAGATCCTTGCTGTTTTGAGAAGACAGGAAAGCACTAAGATAAAGAGGCTCCTAAATAACACTACTTAGACAAACTTGACTTGCTGTTTGGGGGGAACAGCAAAGCTCTAAGATAGAGAGACTCCTAAATAATGTTACTTGGACAGCTCAGCCTTGGGAGGGCCGAGGCACCAAGCTACAGAGATAAAGAGGCACCAAGAGAGCAACAAAACCGGAGCAAAACAACCTGGGAGGACACAGTATACGTGATCTTAGAACTGAGTTTGCACAGAAACAAAGGTCAACCAGAGGACACTGTGATGAGGAGTATAAGCCTTCATCTTGAGACCCCCAAAGACCACCTGAGGTCGCTTACAGACATGCGTGAAAGATATTAACTTATGCTAATTAGTTCTTGGAAAAGTAATGAATATGCTAAGCATTTCTCGGAAATCATCCGTGAGTTTGTGCTGTGACTTGATTGACTTAAGGCTAGGTTTGAAAAGAAGCCTGGATGTTAGAAGCATTTTGCTTTTCAACGCTTAACACTTGTGATAACTGCAAAGTGATCCAGAAGCCTATTTGACTGAGGATTCAGTGTCGCCATCATATGCTTGCTTGCAACCTGCTTAACTTAAGGGCAGGGGGAATGGGCCTGCATGGAAGTAGCTGAGAAAAAACGCTGCTTAAGGATGCATTTTAACATCCTTTCTGTAAAGGAGTTGCAGTGGGGTTTTTTTCCTCTGCATTTTTTTTCTTGGATATTTACATAGCGATGGAAGCATGTGTAGACTGATTCAATTCCCTTCTTTGCCTGAAGTGAGCTAAGGGTCAGTTTTCATCTCTCTGGAGAAAGAAACTACCATTTTTCTGGCAATTTTAAGACAAGACTGCTCTGCTTGCTCCCTGCTGACAATACACCTGAAGAGAATTCAACACTTGTTGGTTACCGCCTAGGGAATGATATTATTTCAGTGTTGGTCTCTCGAGTGGCTTAACTTTCAGGTACGCTCGCTATCCACAGTGCCTGACTGGTTGAAGAAATAGGGGATGCTGGGTAACTTTCACACTGTACTTGGAGTAAGACGTCAAATGCAACTGGGTTAGCTGCTGGGTAGTGGAGAGGTAGGTGGATTTCTGAACTAAGGAAGCCTGCAGATGAGGTCAGCCTGTTTAGCTTGAGTTCTGGAAATACAATATCAGATCTTTTAGCTTAGTTTGGCAATAAAAAAATTAGCTTCCTTTCAGGGTTTTGTGAAAGAGTAGGTACCAACAGCAAAGCCTGTCTTAAAACATCCTCTCTGTGTTCTACTGAGACATCTCATTGTGTCAGAGTTGCTGGTTCCTTCTCTTTCTGCAGTGTATTTTGTCAGATTTTTTTTCAGACTAATACAGTAACAAAATGGGCTTGTCAAATCTCCTCATCATGGTTTAGAAAAGGAATAAATTTAGTAATTGTTAAGTTATTTGAAGATTAGTCAGTCTCTGTGGTAGTTTAGTATGTTCTGCCAGCAGAGTAACATCATTAGCCAAATTTAGAGTCTTTGTTTCATTCATATAGCCCTCACTGCTGTGAGCGGAGGCACACAGCTGTAGCTAAGAAGAATAACTTGAGCCAGAATACGTAAAACCAGAAGTCATATGCGGAGAACTCTAATGGCGATGCTTTTTTATCATTAAAGAGTATGTAAATTTTAAACAGTTGTGGAGTTTTCGGTTGATTTAAGGATGCACGGCTGATGTGGAAAATTTGCAGTGCTGTGCATTTTTCTTCTGGTGACATGACAACTGGCAGAACTCGTGTACTGCTCTGATAAGACTTATTTGGGATAATTAACTTGGGGGTTTGGGCTTTTTCAGCCCAGACAGTATACATCTGTCACAAACATTGAAGCTTGGAAACTGGAAAAATGTGGTTTATTAGGTTAGAAATATCTGAAATGTTTACAAGGGACAGGGAAGAGCTGGGTTCTGATGTTATTAGACAAATTTGTATCCATATAGGACTTCTGTTTTATTTACAGGCAGACGTTTTAAAGGTGCAAAGAAAAATTATTCCCGAAAGTCAATAGACACCTATGTTAGAGGAAGACAAGATGAACTATTCGTATGTCCAGAGTTGTTCTGTGAAAATGAAAGCTGATGTTTTTAGAACTAGAAGAATTATTTAAACATTGGAGATTTGTATTTTGTATGTGTAAAATCCCTTAAGAAGGGAAAGAACATGATGGTGTAGGACACTTATGAGTGTCTAGCTCTATAACTCAGCTATTTTCAATGCTACCAGGAAAGAGCTGCTTCTCCTGGATGAGATACTGTCTGAACTATGCAAAATTTACTGCCTCTTGTTTGTGTGTGTGTGCTTCCCTGGGAGCTGGTGCAATGTCCTGTCACTCGACTTTGAGGACCTCTGAGGCCTGGGTAACTTCAACCCCATGGAGGTCTTCAGAGAGGGAGGGTAGCCATGTGCCAGAGAGTGGGTGACCAAGCAAAGTCCGTTGGGCTCTGAGGTATGAGCGTGCGTCTGCTGCCACACGTGAAGTGCTATCTGGGGAGTGCCAGTACTCTTCTGCTAGCAAACCAAGGCCTGTGACAGAGACGAAAGTGCTCCGTATAAGCCTGAAATATGTTGTGGTTTTGCACAGCAACTCAAGGAATCATTAGTAAAGTATTACAAGTGAAGTATCAAGAATTATCAGTAACCAGAACGATGCTGGTCTTGGATATCTCCAGTTGTGCTGGGGGAAAAATGAGTAATTTTATCTTCTTGTTAACAGACCCAGCATGATGCTTCTTATATTCTGAAGGCACTTTTTTTAAGGGAGGAAGAATGGCAATAATGCTGAATGGTGTTTTGCCAAAAGCACAGACCTATACAGCTAAGCCTACATGGTCATGCAATTAGTTTTTGTAGAATGAACAGTTCAAAGGAGTGATAAGCATCCAGAATAAACTATGAGAGGGCAGTGAAGGCAATGAGCTTCAGTGGATTCAACAGTAAATCAAAAAAGTTGTAAAGAGAATATAGTGAATGTGTAAGTAAAAGTGAGATTCAGAGATATGTCCCCACCAAATTACAGATTCTGAGAACTAAATTGTATCAGAAGGCAATGCTAAAAATCTGTTATAAACAGATTTATATTAAAAAATAGGTGTTCAAAAAACTGTGGTTAGAAGGAAAACTTGAGCAGCAGGCTATGCAGGTACAATGTCAGTGTTTTCTGGCTGCTTCCACAGAAGTCTCTGGCTGGCAAAATGTCTTCTCTGAAGTAGGCATGTTTACATGAACAGTCATGGACCTGGACTTCACCACCATTGGTTGACAGAATTCTCCTGGGCAATCTCCTATTTCGCTTTTGTATGTGCAGTATTGTCAGAGTTAGTCCAGAGTTCCCATCAGCCTGGTCATCTGTCAGGGAGTTGTTCCTCTGATTCACCAAGCAACCAAGAACAATTAAGTTCTGTTTAATCATCCCTAACCCACTTTCCCACTACTCCCTAAAATATAGTGGATCTCCAGTTCTTTACATGCATAGGATTGGTCTTGGAGAATTAAATTTCCACTGCAAATAGATAAAAAAATTTACTGTGGTTCCTTTCAAGCAATAAGGAAATGAGAGAGAGATGATAAAATCTTGAATTACTAGCAAATAGCCAGCATTATTTGACTGTATGATGAAAATTTTGTGAAGAAGACAGTGGAAAAATATATCTGGGTGATCAGATCTTCACAAAAGGGTAAAAAACCTAACTTCAGTGTAGGCAGAGGCCTTCAAATCCATGTCCAAAATATTTTAAAGGCTTCTATTTGTTCTGCTGCCTTTCATAGGAGGTTTGATTTTTTTTTTTTTTTGTTAAGACAGAAAAAATAAACTGTAAATTTGCAAATGAATCATTTGCAATGTGCAGTATGATTCAAGAAGTTTGACTGGTTCTAAAACACAAGGTCCTTTCCTTCCTAAGAAGCTTGGAAGCACAGTGTCTGGGGGGGTGGGGGAGGGAAACCAACTTTCTGTCAAAATTCTGTGTGTTTCTTTTTTTTTAGCTGAACAGTAAGCAAGGCTATTAGGTGGGGATGGTGACTACCTGCACAGTTGCAAGGCACTTGGCTCTAGCTAAGGCTACCTACTCCACTCAGAGGCAAATTAATCTCTGGCAAGTGCCCTGTGCTTCAGTTGCTGTGCTTAAATCATTAACCTACAATGTGAACATTTTCAGGAATGGAATAGTGCGATTCCTATCTTCTACATAACTATTTTGGTAGTACTTGAAGGAATAACTTTAAATTGTCATAATTTCTACAAATATATATGCTGAAATATAATAAAGTCTCAGACCTAGCATGGAAAGCTAATGTCTCATCAAGGTTACTGTTTAAGTTTACTATTTCTGCTCAGCATCTGAATAACATGCAATAAAGGAATGCATTTGTTTGGATAAATAATGTAAAACAATGAAATATGAGGTTCATCCAACAAATGGAGGTAAGTGTATTGCAGAGGTGATTGATTTGGGGTTTTTTTTCTTAGTGCTTCCAAGTTATGTTTTCAAGGTGATTTTACATTACTGAAAGTTCTCTACCTATTTTTCAAGGACTAAAGGACTCAGTATTGTTGTGCTGTGGAGTTGTTTTGGATATTTTTTGTTGTTGTTTCACTTTTATTTTAGCCTGCATTTTGAACATAAGGGACCAATTTTCCTGTGTGTTGTTTGGGTTTTGTTTTAGTTTGGTTTTTAAACCCTATGTTGTCACCTGTGTGCTTTTAAAGAGGGAATAAAATGCTATCAAAACAAAACAGCAGTGTTTCACATCTGCTTTGCACCTGGTTCAGATGGTATAATTCTTAACACACAGTACTCATCATGCATTTATTCTTCATTCTTGACCAGATTTTCTTCTTTTTTATGGAAAATAAAGCAACTTAAAACATTTTTCTCTTTGTTGCTGTAGGTGGTTGCCAGATAAATCTTTACTTGCTATAGTGGCAAATGTTTTTAAGACGGCCTTTGCTTTTGTTCTCATGGAAGTCTGTATACTTTTAAAATAAATAAAATCCTGTCTGGTCTAAGTATAGTTTCTCATGTTTGTTTTTGTGACAAAATAAACTCGATGTGGAAGTACACATAATCTTAACTAACACTCCATCTTTATGCCATGATCTGATATCTGGACAGACTGACTGGTTGCACTGTGTGTTAACAAAACTAGAGCTATTAAAGGTAAATGTTTCTTTCATGGAGATCATAACTAATATATGGACTGAACACCCAGGGATTTTATCAACTGTAAAGAATCTGATAAATTCAGATATTGCTATCCAAACCCAAACTATTTGGGTTCAGATTGCAATAGTGTTGCTTTTAATTTTTTCATCCTCTTGTAAGGATAGTATGGGAGGATGGTAATTATACTTTCTTCTTGGAGCATCTGACTATCTAGATTTACTAACCCCGCAATGTTACTCACAGCGTTACCTTTTGGAAGACAGCAGGTGGTATTTTCTTCTCTCCTACAGGCTATGACAGTCTCTTGCCAGATTGAGGTACTGTGCCTTTTGCTTTCAGACAGATTTGGCTAGTCCATGAGTTTTCAGCTCTGGTGTCTGTCACCTTTCTGTGGCGGTAATCCATCTACGCCCATCTGTGCAGAAGTAAAGAGGTTATTCAGGTATTGAAGTGGAAAGGAAACAAGTAGCAAGTTGGATTAAGTGGAATTCACAAATGAATGTTAAGTGAAAAAACCCTACCTGATAAAGAAACCTCTCCAGTGGAGAAGAGCAGGGGGGAAATGAAGTTGTTGAAAGAGCAGGGACATGGAGGGGAGGTAACTGCTAAGAGCAGACATAGGTGGATGAGCCTTTGGGTAGATATAAATTTTTGTCCCTACCATGTTGGTAGTTTACAAAAAAACAAAAAAGTGGGGGCAGGGGTAATGCCATCTCTGTGTCTACAGCCAAATATACTCCTTGTTTTAAAAAAGAAAAAAAATGTATGATTCTGTAGACTTCCTTCACATAAAACTAGAACAAAATAGAGTAATTAATTTCTGCTTTGGAGAGCAGCTTCTGAACTGTATGCAAGTCCATGGCTTGTAGAAATCTTAAAATTCGCATACTTCAGGAAACCTAAGTGAATTCACTCTGTCGCTGTTGCTGATTGACTAGAAATAGCGTGAAGGATACAGAAACGTCATTATTTTAGGCTTTTTGTATCACCATGCAATGCAAGACAATAAATTAATCAAAATAATCCCAAGGAAAGTCCAAGACCTACATGTACTTTCTTGGAATGTATTTTCTCATGTAATTCTGCATTTCCAAAGCAACTTTTACTGGATTCTCATGTAAAAAAATAAGTCAATGTTTGCTGAGCTGGATATGATGATAAAAAAAACCAAAACCACACATTAGTTTCACTTATTTTATAACTTCATGTTTGAATATAAGGTCAGAATTTTATGCAACTGGAGTTAGTAACTAAAGTTTTGCTTATCCTTAATGATTTTCTGTGCTTGTTTTTTTCTGCATTTTTTTCTCTTCTAATTTTGTAATGAACTGGGCACCTTTAATGGAAGGTACACCATTAATTGGCACACCTGATTCAAATGCTTTTTATGTCTTTTAAATAAAGTTCCTTTATCCTCTGTTTTTATATTACTAATGTTGTTATTACTGTATTGCACTTGAAGACTTTAGTGTCCTTTATCTTGGCAACTCTAGATTAAGCTTGAGACACAAAAGTTATTTTGTCTTGCAGATCTTCTGTTGATTTAAAACATGAACTTATATGTAAGAGTATTTCGGTGTATTACATGTCCTTCTCGTGGACTATTTAATTATAGTAATATTTCAAATGTAAATTTATTTTTTTATGCAATGGCGTACTAGAGTGGGCCAAAGAGTGGTCAGCATCACAGCTTCTTGTCTTCTAGTCCTTTGACTTTGCTCAGAAATAAGTACATCAATTCCAATTGAAAATGGGAATTCTGTGGCTCTGAACAAATGCTTAATCATATGCATGGGTTTCCTTATGATCAGTCTAAAGGACTTTTTATACTGAATCTGTGATGTGAATGAAAGGTTGGTCAAAAGGAGTATAAAGACCCATAAACCTTGCTGGAAGTCAGTTCCAACACAACTGTTCAGAGCCATTTTGTTTCACATTTCCTCAGAGTTTAAAATAATAATAATAAAAAAGCAATTAAGAAGTCTGTCTCTCCCTCTGTTCAATCTAGCCCAAATTTCTGAACTCGAGGTCTGTTTGCTTAGCTTGGCTCACTGGTCGTTAAAGCTCCATGAAACATGAAAAGCATTTGGCAAAGGCCTCAGCAGGGCAATTCCAAATTAACCGAGGCGAACTACAGTTTTCTTATCCTATGCTGTAGATTTGGGGGGTTTTACTGATCTATGAGGTTGCAGACTCGCTGTTGCATTTGTAGTTCTGAGTTAATATATACTTTGGAAAATAGCTGGAGTTAAAATTAATGCTTATATATAATGATTAACTGATTAAAACCAATTATCAGTTTATATAATTTATACAAATTTTTCATTACTTTACTGTTGAATGCTTATTTTTTCCTCTCTTGATCATGTTTTAGTATGTTCTGCTAGCCTCAAAATAAAAATTTTTTTCCAGTTGCATAAGTATTGGGAGGGGGGAAAAAGGCATTTTAAAAAAAATTGTTCAGAGGACTTCACAGTTGCCTCTAGCAAAAAATCTAAACCACTTTAGATTAATTTTCACTGATGACGTTCTGATGAGTTTGTGAGAAAAGAAATGAGTTTTCATAGGATCTGCACAGATGGATCCCTGCACCATTTCAACAATCCCTCCTGTTCTTTTTGGATCTATTTGTGTTTTAACAAAATGACTTGCCAGCTTTGAATCCTAGATTTAATAGTCTGGGTTTCTAGTGTTTAGATGGGAATGAATTAATGTGGTTGTTGTCTGACAACTTGTGTAATCACTGAGATTTTTAAGTATTAGTCTTTTTTTCTTCTGTACTTCAATTTTGTACACTGATAGAGAAACAGTTTGAGGTATTACCTGAGCATTGATGTGATTTTGGCTTAGTTTAGGAGTGAAAACAGAGATGTTTGCAGGCTGTGGGAGAGGAGGGGTTGTGTGCAGGACCGAGCGGTCCCTGCAGCAGCCATGCTGGTGGTGCCTGGCTGCAGCCTCTGCTGGGAACCCAGCACACGCCAAGAGAAACTATTGTTTGGCAGACTCGAATTCGCCTTTTGAATAACAGGAGCCAAATCAGCTGGAGGACTACGTTGTCTGTCTGCATCAAAGAGTCTGATAGCACCGTGATGCTAGTTTTGAGGGTGTGGGGGAGTAGAAGGGATGGCATATTTCTGTGGATAATTTTCTATACTGTCCTAGCGGAAATAGTTGTGCTGACAATGTTTCTGCACAAGCCTAAGTCAAGCGTATAGCTATGGGCTGTACTGAAGATAGCAAGTGTGTTCTACAAGCAGAAAGACGTCTGTTGGGAAGGCAGCTTTGGTGAGAAAGCACTGGCTAACTTATGAATGGCCGTTGGCCAGCTCCTGGGGAAACACAGAGGGAGAGCATGTCTTGTGCCCTCCCGTTACACTGCACCGGCTGGTTGAGGTGATGTGGAGGGGAGGTGGTAAGGGGTGTTAATCCTCAGTGTGTCACCAGCCATGCAGAACTGGTAGAAAGCAAGATCTGTGCCTGATGCTGGCCACAAAGCTGTTTGGACCCATACACTGACCAACCAAGGTCATTTATATCACATATGAAATATTGAAACTAACTTGAATGATCAGCAAGTTGTGGATTGCCTTTCTGCAGGCACGTGGTGATCCATAAAACAAATTTAAAATAAAACCTAAAATGCAAAATCTTGAGTTAGTCCATAAGTGCACTTCTGTTGAAAGGCAATAATTACTTGTATAGAAGCATTTCATTAAAACAGCAGTGTATTGAGTGGGTTAAATTTGCAGTGGCTTTTGACACTTTTTACAGGTTTCTCCTATCTTCAGTATGACAGCAATGAATGCATTTTGCATATCTATCAACGTGCTGTCACTGCACGTTCACTTTTTAGACAGAACCTTTTTCCCTGAAATTACTCCACTTTGTGGACTAAGTCTTTAACTCTGCTCTATTGCTTGGAATTATCCTGGCACTACAAAGTAATTTTTGAATTGTCTTAACTGGACCCTTGGGATTTTCTTTGGTGTGAATCTACATCACTGCTTAAGAGCTCATCATTGGCGTGGCCCTCACCTGCTGGAGAGTGGCAGTTTGATCACTGACAATAGAATAATGTGCTTTAATTTGAAGATGCAAATACACTTAGGATAGAATAATGAGTCAGTTCCTTGATCGTGTAGATGGTAGCAGCATCATTGACTTCAATGGACCTGTGCTGTTATACATCAAGTGAGAATTTGACTCAAAGCATGACTAATGAACTCATTTAACTCCTGTGACTCAGAAATATAACTTTTTTCTTACTGTAGCGCAAAGGGAGAGGTGTTTTTAAACAGGTTTAATTAACCTGTCTAAATTTGATCATCTCACTAATAGGTGTTCCTGTTCATTTAGGGATGAGGCAAAATCATTGTGTTTTCTAATTAGGAACTAAACTTAAGGCTGTCTGCCTGTTTAAAATATGTAGTGTTTGGATTGAAAGGGGAAATTTGGAAAGAAAAAGGAAGCCAGCTGAATGCTTAATAGAAAGGAACTCAGCCAGGAAGGAAACATAAGCATTGCTGGTCATTACTCCAAGATAACAACAAAAAGATTAGAGACTATGCTTTTATTTCATGCATTTTGCACCGATCCTATATGAGGGTTTGCACACCTGGTGTTTTACTTCATTTTCAGATTTACTTCTCCTTCGATTTCCTTCTTTTTCCTGGTTCTCCCTGTGAGAACTGAAGCTGTGGGAAGGTTGAGTTTAAGGTTGTTTCTTTCAAAAGAGCTCTGATTCATCCCACCTCCGCCTCCAGCTTAAGGAAAGCATTTATAATATAATTGGGATTTTTTTTTTCCCCCATGTGTTTTCCTTCCCTGTTCCCCACAGTCCCCCGTGCCTGGCAGCTCAGGGCCTCCTTGTCTGCTTTACTGAACTTAACTACCTGCTTTCATGCCCTTGTTATGTATTTTACCAATTTCAGTGCTTTTGTGGCATATATATGAATCATGGGGAAATTGTCTCTTATTTCCTTCCCCTTGGGCATCTTTGTTTTCCCTTCGACTCAATCTGAACAACTGTTGTCTCATTCTTCCTCCTCCTGTTCCCGAAACCACCATCTCCTCCTCTGTGAGCTAAAGTGACATTGCAGATGGTGTCTCTGTCTCTCTCCTGATTGTTCTTGGATAATTTCTTTGCTTCTGGTTCCCTCTGTGTGCGCTTACCTTGTTACAGCTACGCTTCTTCATGCTGTCCATCCTCTTCTCTCTGGGGTGATCTGGAACTACTGGGAGGGGTATTTAAGGCAGCACAAATTAGGCACATGAGTAAATCTTGATGATACTGTTCCCTTATAAACTGACTGTGACCATCCTGATCAGAAAAATGTGCTGTCTCTGACCACTGCTGTCATTATTTCTTGCGCTTGCCTTTATGTTACATAAAACTGATCTTAATTTCTGCTTTTTTAGAGCCACTTTTGCTCTGGATCCTTGTTTGCCATACAACAGTGGGATGACTTTTCTGTTCTTTTTGTGTCTCTCAGTTGGTGAGATTGATCTTATTTTACTGAAATTTGCTATATTGAGGGCTTTGTAGACAATGTTTTCTTTCAGTTTGGTAGTAACTGAAAAAGTAATAGTTGAAAAGAGTTTTAAAATACATAGTGAATAATCATTACCCTGCTTGTTTTACGTATCATCAATGAATTTTAGAGATTTCCAGACATCTGTCCGGTTTTCTCCTCATACATCATCTTTCCAAGCTGGAGAATCCCCGTCTATTTAATCTTGCCTAGTAAGAAGACAGGTTTTGTACTTGTGATCATCCATTCCCTGTGCTACTAAAGCTTCTTAAATTAGGAAAGGCCAGAATTTCATGCATCCCTCAAAATGTAGATACACATTGACTTACACAGCAGCACAGTGATGTTCTTTTATGACCTTTAATGATTTTGGCATTCTGATTGCATTGTTGAGTATCTGCTGAGCACTGTCTCTAGTACGTACTTTATTTCTCCCTAATGCATGCAATTTGTAATTCTGGCCAGTAACTGAAGAGAACGTGTCAGTGCACTGACAATTTCAGGTAGGCAAAAATGCAAACCGTAAAATTTGGGTAAAATACTGCAATTAATAGACTGGTGTAACTGAGTTTAAGTATGTGTACGAGCTAAGGTATTAAAGATTTCTGTGGTGGAAGTGTTTAGAAAAAACAGAAAAGACTGTTTTATCAGGCCAGTTCTGAACTTTAAAGGTAAACTTTGCTAAGCTAGGCAATCACTAAACCCATACCTCCTGCTATTAGTTTTTTGTACATTATTAATCTTTGTCACCGTCTATTCAAAGCAGTCAGTCCGTTAAAACTCGCCTTCAGCATAGGTTATGAGTATACAGTACCACAGAGCTGATGCAGCAGGAGATGACAAATGCTGGTAACACAAACATCATTATCATGAGCCAAGACAGCTTGAGGTTTTCCCACCTTCCTATTCTACTCTTCGGCTTTTCACAGGAGGTCTGGAGGAATTTTTCTTTTCTCTCTCTCTGAATCGTAACCGGCTTCTTGTCAGAGGAAAATGCTGGGAGGAGCTGGATGGCTCAGAGGAGCACTTAGGAATTGAGATATAGTCGATCTTAGGATCCTCGTAACCTGACCCTCCTCTTGGGAGCATGGGTGGAAAGGACTCCCCTTTGCTTTGGTGTCAGGTGGGTTCTTACAGAGCTCTGCTGATTTAATGGTAGACCGTATGAATCAATGCACCCGAAAACATATAGAGGAGTTCTCTTTGTGCTGGGAACTGCACATCTCAGCTCAAACAGCACTCATTCAAGGCTAGCAGGCACTGGCTGTACGGTTCAAGGAGGCCAATATCAACATTCTCTGTGATAATGGCCGTCAACTCTGGAAAAATACATTTTTAGAAAATTTCAAACTTGTGACATTTAGCCACATTAAAAAAAGAAAAAAAAGTTGAATTACTGGCACATTGCTAATGTCAGAAGAATTTTGGTTGAGATTAAGGGCCAAAAGGCGAAGAACATGTGCCGTGACTGATCTTTAGTTACTGTAACTTGTTGCCGTCTGTAATTTCAAGCCAATGGAGCTATAAGAATTTACACTGGCTGAGAAATTCAGATTTTAAAAGTACATCAACACAATTAGGTTCTGTAAATAATGGCATTTCAGCAGCTAGGAATAAGAACATTTTAAGTAGATTTTCTGTACTGAACAAGTGAAACACTTTTGGTGGGAATTCTGAATATGATGAGCAGTTTAGAATAAAAACAGTATTTCAGCACTTTAGGCATCAAATTAAAATACTCCGGCTATGTTTCTTGACATACATATACACATAACATATGTGTGTTAAGGGTATATATTTCTCCCTCTCTCGCTCACTAAATTCAGTTGCATCAGTCTAACTACAGTATTTTACCCAAATTACATGGTTTGCATTTTGCAAATCTAAAATTTTCAGAATATATCTGTAAACAATATATCCATATATATGCAGAAATAGATATTTTCAAGAAAAGATGGAAAGCTGTGTTATAAATTCTTACTAGGAGGAGGTTGATGAGGCCTTCTACAGGCAGCTGCAAGCAGCCTCACAGTCACAGGCCCTGGTTCTCATGGGGGACTTCAACCACCCTGACATCAGCTGGGCAGACCATACAGCTAGGC
>Ga0065711_1008634_pt1 | contig 12878 bp, 21 predicted proteins | sample Hoacrofraction12_FD_59098 | JGI IMG/M metagenome (GOLD analysis project Ga0065711, IMG submission 59098) | Hoatzin crop microbial communities from Cojedes, Venezuela - Epithelial fraction 12 v2 (version 2) | ecosystem: Host-associated > Birds > Digestive system > Esophagus > Crop | place... | reverse complement strand
TGTTAAGTCATAAGGCGAAATTTCAACGGTGACCCGGTCTCCCGGTAAAATGCGAATGTAGTTCATACGGATTTTACCGGCAACGTGGGCACGGATCTCATGACCATTCTGAAGTTTCACCTTGAAATTGGCATTAGGAAGTGTTTCCTCCACGATACCATCAATTTCAATGACATCCTGTTTTCCCATTAACTCTCACTTTCCATCAGGCAGCGAAGGGAAGGAACACAGGATGTTCCTTCCTTCGTACCGATTTTCTTTAAGCTATTTTTCCTAAAGCCTCTTTGATCTTTGAGAACACTGCATCCGGCTTCTCAGCCGCATCGATATGTGTCACCACACCGCGCTTCTCATAGAAATCGATAACCGGCTTTGTGCTCTTCTCATACTCATCCATGCGGACTGTCAGCTGCTCGACGGTATCGTCTTTGCGCTGGTTCAGCTCACTGCCGCAGTTGTCACATGTGTTTTCAACCTTCGGCGGATGATTCGTGAGATGATAGATCGCACCGCACTTCGGGCAGATACGTCTGCCTGTGATACGGTCTTTGAGGACTTCGAAGTCGACCTCCAGGGCGATGACGGATTCAACCGGCTTACCGATCTTGTCCGCAATCTCTGCGAATGCCTCCGCCTGCACAAGCGTGCGGGGGAAGCCGTCCAGAAGATAGCCCTTCTGGCAGTCAGGCTCCTGCAGCCTCTTTTCGACCATGGCATTGATAACGTCATCCGGTACGAGCTTACCGGCGTCCATGTAGGACTTCGCCTCTTTGCCAAGGTCTGTGTTGTTCCGCACATTCTCACGGAGCATGTCTCCGGTGGAAATATGCGGGATGTCGTATTCCTGCAGAATCAGATCGGACATCGTGCCCTTTCCTGCTCCCGCAGGGCCCATGATCAGGATATTCATAGTTCCCGTCCTCCTTACTTATTTCAGGAAACCATGATACTGCTTCTGGGTCAACTGACCCTTCAGCTGCTTCATCGTTTCGATGGCAACACCCACCACGATGATAATACCAGTTCCTCCGACTGCTGTCGATGAGGAAAGTGAGGTAAACATCGGAATCAGGTAAGGAATTACTGCGATTACCATCAGAGCAATCGCACCGAGGACTGTGATGCGGTTCAGAACCTTATGCAGGTATGTCTTGGTTTCTGTACCAGGACGGATACCCGGAATATAGGCACCGCTCTTGCTCAGATTCTCCGCAACCTTGTCAGGATCAACCTGCAGGTCTGTGTAGAAGAATGTGAACAGGATAATCAGTACCGCATAGATGCAGAGTCCCAGAGGCTTGGAAAGCGACAGGAAGCTGCTCAGCTTGTTATACAGATCTGTATTGAAGAAGCTGATGATAATCTGCGGTGCTGTCATGATAGACTGCGCGAAGATGACAGGAATCACCGACGCGGAGTTTATCTTCAGAGGAAGGAACGTTACATTGTTTCCGCCTCTCAGGTTAGAACTGTTTGTGTACTGAATCGGGATCTTTCTGACCGCTGTCTCCATAATAATGACGAAGATAATGATCGCAAGATACACAAGACAGTACAATGCGAACTTCAGCACGCCGTTGAACACCTCTCCTGAGGAACTTCCTGCAACAAAGATGTTGTAGACCTGCATGAAGCTTGCCGGCATGTTGGCTACGATACCGGCGAAGATGATAATGGAGAGACCGTTTCCGATACCCTTCATACTGATGCGGTCACCGATCCAGATGAGGAACATGGTGCCGGCAGTCAGAACCGTCGCCGTAAACAGATAGCCGGACAGTGCGGAATTCTCAAGGATTCCGTACTGCTTGTCGAAGCCGTATACCAGAGAGAAGGCCTGTACGAAGCACAGGACAACTCCCAGATATCTTGTAACCTTTTCAATCTTCACTCTGCCTGTCTGTCCGGACTTGGACCATTCCGTCAGAGCCGGAATGACATCCATGGACAGCAGCTGAATGATGATGCTTGCCGTAATGTACGGGGAGACACCCATTGCAAAGACGGAAAGTCTTTCCAGAGCGCCGCCGCCCAGCAGGTTCATCATATTCAGGATCGAGTTGTCAGTGATCTGTGATGCAAGCGAAGTGGCATCCACGCCCGGTACGGGAATGGATGAACCAATCCGGTAGATCAGCAGCATGGCCAATGTGAAGAAAATCCTGCCGCGGATTTCTTTATTTTTGAACAGGCTGGCGAACGTGTGCATCATATTACAGCACCTCTACGCTTCCGCCTGCTTCCTCGATCGCCTTCTGTGCAGTTTTCGAGAACTTCTCAGCCTTGACAGTAAGCTTCTTTTCCAGCTTGCCGCCGCCGAGAACCTTCACACCATCCAGGTGCTTCTTAACAAGGCCTGCTTCCTTCAGTGCAGCGAAATCAACTTCAGCACCGTCTTCGAACTTATTCAGATCTTCAACGTTGACAATCGCATATTCCTTGCGGTTGAAATTGGTGAAGCCTCTCTTCGGCATTCTCTTGAAGTACGGTGTCTGGCCGCCTTCGAATCCGATTGCTACACCGCCGCCGCTTCTGGAATTCTGACCCTTGTGACCCTTGCCGGCAGTCTTGCCCTGGCCGGATCCCTGGCCTCTTCCGAGGCGCTTTGTGGAGAAACGGGCTCCCTCAGTATACTTTAATTCATTCAGTTTCATCCGGAACCTCCTCTATCAGCGGATCTCAGCGACCTTCTTGTCGCGGATCTTCGCTACTTCTTCAACAGTACGCATTCCCTTCAGAGCATCCAGTGTTGCATAAACAACGTTGACGCTTGTACGGCTGCCGATGACCTTGGAGAGCACATCGGAAACGCCTGCCAGCTCCAGAATGGAACGGACTGCGCCGCCGGCGATGACTCCGGTACCGGGAGCAGCAGGGCTCAGGAATACTGTGCTTGCACCATGCTTGCCCTTAGCAGCATGGGGTACTGTACGGTTGTCGTCAACCAGGTTGACTCTGAAGACATTCTTCTGAGCAGCCTCAGTCGCCTTCTTGATTGCATCGGGAACCTCAGCAGCCTTGCCCATGCCGAAGCCGATTCTGCCCTTCTTGTCGCCGACCACAACGAGTGCTGCGAAACGCATTCTGCGTCCGCCCTTAACAGTCTTGGATACACGGTTGATGGAGACTACGACATCTTCGAATTCTTTCGGTTCACGCTTTTTGAACGTTTTTCTTTCGTTTGCCATTTTACTTCAATCTCCTTTCTTAGAACTTGAGTCCGGCTTCACGGGCTGCATCAGCCAGTGCCTGAACTCTTCCGTGATATACATAACCGCCGCGGTCGAAACGTACGGATTCAATCTGCTTGTCGAGGCACTTCTTAGCGATCGCCTCGCCAACCTTCTTGGCAGCCTCAATGTTGCCGCCGTTGTCCAGCTTCAGCTCCAGAGAGCTTGCTGCGCACAGTGTATTGCCTGTTGTGTCGTCAATAACCTGTGCATAGATATTTGCATTGGAACGGAACACGTTCAGTCTGGGACAGTCAGGAGTTCCGTTGACAACTCTGCGCACACGCTTGTGACGGCGGATACGCTCTTCGTTTTTCTTTGTCTTTTTCAGCATACTTCACTCTCTCCTTCCCATTACTTCTTAGCCGCAGCTGTCTTACCTTCCTTACGACGTACGTGCTCATCCGCATAACGGATACCCTTTCCTCCGTAAGGTTCAGGCTTCTTCGTAGCTCTTACGACTGCTGCGAACTGTCCGACCTTCTGCTTGTCGATGCCGCTGATGTTGATCGTTGTAGCATCCGGAACCTCGCATGTGATTCCTTCCGGAACCTCGAACTCAACCGGGTGGGAATAACCGACGTTCAGCGTCAGTGTCTTTCCGGAGAGCGCTGCTCTGTAACCGATACCTACGATCTTCAGCTGCTTCTTGAATTCCTGATGGCAGCCTTCCACCATCGCATTGATGAGGGCACGTGTTGTGCCATGGAGCTGCTTCGTGTGCTTTTCCTCATTCGGACGCTTGACAGTGAGGACATTATCCTCAATCTCAATCTGCATCAGAGGAGAGAATGTTCTTGTCAATTCGCCCTTAGGTCCCTTGACAGTCACCTCATTACCGTCTGCGACTGTAACTTCAACACCAGCCGGAATGGTAATCGTTTTATTTCCGATACGTGACATTTGTCTTTTCCTTTCTTTAATTACCAGACATAAGCGACAACTTCGCCGCCGATGTGCTTCTTTCTTGCTTCCTTGTCTGTCATCATGCCCTCAGATGTGGAAATGATGGCAATGCCAAGGCCGTTGAGAACCTTGGGGATATTGCTGCCCTTAGCGTATACACGCAGACCAGGCTTGGAGATTCTCTTGATGCCGCTGATGACCTTCTCATCATGCGGTCCATACTTCAGTGTGACGACAATCTTCTTCTCAGTGCCCTCACCCTCAACTGCATAGTTTTCAATGTAGCCTTCGCTCTTCAGGATCTTGGCGATTTCAACCTTCACCTTGGAGCAGGGAGCTACGTCGACTTCTGTCATGCGTGCCTGTACGCCGTTGCGTACTCTGGTGAGCATGTCAGCAATAGGATCTGTCATATTCATCTTCGACTTTCCTCCTTACCAGCTGGCCTTCTTGACTCCGGGGATCTGGCCCTTATAAGCCAGCTCTCTGAAGCAGATACGGCAAACTTTATACTTTCTTAATACTGAATGCGGACGTCCGCATCTCTCGCAGCGTGTGTATTCACGTGTGGAGAACTTAGCAGGACGACTCTGTCTGACTTTCTGTGATGTTTTTGCCATTGCTCAATTCTCCCTCTTACTTAGCGAACGGCATGCCCATTTCCTTGAGCAGCTCGTATGCTTCCTTGTTTGTCTTCGCTGTTGTTACGATAACAACATCCAGTCCTCTGATCTTGTTCACCTTGTCAAAGTTGATTTCGGGGAAGATCAGCTGTTCCTTAACGCCCAGCGTATAGTTTCCGCGGCCGTCGAATGCTGTAGCACTGACACCATGGAAGTCTCTGACACGGGGCAGAGAGATATTGAACAGCTTGTCGAGGAATTCATACATTCTCTCGCCGCGCAGTGTAACCTTGCAGCCGATCGGCATGCCTTCACGGAGCTTGAAGTTCGCAATGGACTTCTTAGCCTTTGTGATGACAGGCTTCTGACCTGCGATCTGTGTGAGTTCTTCAACAGCTTCATCCAGAGCCTTGGAATTGACGATCGCATCGCCCACACCCATGTTGAGAACAACCTTCTCAATCTTCGGGCACTCCATAACGCTCTTGTAGCTGAATTCCTTCATGAGAGAAGGCTTGACCGTTTCAGTATATTTCTGTTCGAGACGATTCATTACTTCTTAGCCTCCTTCACTTCATTACCGGACTTCTTGTAGACGCGGACCTTCTCGCCCTTGTCTGTTGTCTTGTAGCCGACGCGGCTTGCGCTCTTTGCCTTCTTGTCATACAGCATGACATTGGAAGCATCGATGCCGGCCTCGCGCTCAACGATGCCGCCTTCAGGGTTGTTCTGATCGGGCTTCAGCGTCTTCTTGACCATGTTGACACCTTCAACGATGATCTTGTTTGTCTTCGGATTGACAGCCTTAACCTCGCTGACCGTTCCCTTATAGTGGCCGCTGATTACCTTGACTGTATCGCCTGTTTTAATCTTCATCCTGCGGTTCCTCCTATAATACTTCAGGTGCAAGAGATACGATCTTCATGAAGTCCTTCTCACGAAGCTCTCTTGCAACAGGGCCGAAAATACGTGTTCCGACCGGTGTCTTGTCTTCTTTGATAATTACTGCAGCATTATCATCGAACTTGATATAGCTGCCGTTGTTACGGCGAATGCCGTAAACCGTACGAACGATAACACACTTGACTACCTGTCCTTCTTTGACAGATCCATTCGGAGATGCCTTCTTGACAGAGCAGACAACGATGTCACCGATTGTAGCGGACTTTCTCTTTGATCCGCCCAGACATCTGATGACCAGCAGTTCCTTGGCACCAGTGTTGTCAGCGACGTTCAATCTACTTTCATTCTGAATCATAGCTTTCTTTCCTCCAGTGCTTAAAGAATAACTGCCTTCTCAACGATCTTCACAAGTCTGTAGTGCTTGTCCTTGGACAGGGGACGTGTCTCCATGACCTCGACGATATCACCGACATGTGCTTCGTTGTTCTCATCGTGCGCCTTGAACTTGGTTGTGTATTTAACCTGCCTTCCATATAAAGGATGGCTCTTTGTGGTGTTGATCTCGACAACGATTGTCTTGTCCATCTTATCGGATACGACTGTACCGCGAAGGACCTTACGTGCGTTTCTCTCTTCCATTTCCTATGCCCTCCTTATACTTACGCTGCGGCATTCGCACGCTCTGTCATAACAGTCTTGATACGTGCGATTGTCTTCTTGATTTCCTTGATGCGGGAAGGATTCTCGAGGGAGCCCGTAGCCTGAGCAAAACGCAGGTTATAGAGCTCTTCACTCAGATCTTTGATTTCCTTTTCGAGCTGTTCGTTGCTCAGATCCCTGACTTCTTTCACATTCATGATTACTTAGCCTCCTCGCCCTTCTTGACGAAACGGGTCTTGACGCAGAGCTTGTGGGACGCAAGTCTCATAGCTTCACGTGCAACTTCCTCGGAAACACCTGCAACCTCGAAGAGCACTCTGCCCTCCTGTACAACTGCTACCCAGTGATCCGGAGCACCTTTACCGGAACCCATACGTACTTCAAGAGGTTTCTTTGTCTTAGCCAGATGCGGGAAGACCTTGATCCAGACCTGTCCCTGTCTGTTCATATAACGTGTCATAGCGACACGGGCAGCCTCAAGCTGCGCGCTGGATACATAAGCACCCTCGTCAGCAACCAGACCGTACTCGCCGAACGTTACTTCACGTCCTGCCTTCGCACGACCCTCATAGCTGAGACGATGAGGTCTTCTGTACTTTACTCTATTCGGCATTAACATGATTACTCATTACCTCCTTCTGCAGGTGCTGCTGCAGGAGCCTCTGTCTGAGGAGCTGCTGCTTCAGCATTCTGTGCAGGACGGCGGTCACGAGGACGTCTGTCGCCTCTGTCTCTGCGGTCATTGCCGCGCTTGCCGCCTCTTCTGTTGTCTCTGGAGAAACCCTTAGGTGCCTCAGGCTCCTTTACCATTTCACCAGGGAGAACTTCACCACGGCAGATCCAGACCTTAACGCCCAGCTTGCCGTATGTTGTCTGTGCTTCCTCGCAGGCATAGTCGATATCGCTTCTCAGAGTATGAAGAGGAACGACACCCTTGGAATAACCTTCCTGACGGGCGATTTCCGCACCGCCCAGTCTGCCCTTGGCCAGAGTCTTGATACCTTTGGCGCCAGAGCGCATTGTCTGCTGGATTGCCTTCTTCTGTGCAATACGGAAGGACTGACGTGCTTCCAGCTGCTCGCAGATCTTTCTTGCAACAAGACGTGCATCCAGATCCGGATTTGCAACAGCAACGATGTCAATCTTGACACTCTTGCCGCCTGCCAGCTTGGACAGCTCCTGCTTCAGCAGGTCAACCTTGTCCTTGCCATAGTTCTTATCGCCTTCCTTTGCGTCAACCTTGCCTGTTAAAGCACCGGGTCTAGCGCAGCGGATCACGATCTTCAGATCGTTCTTGCCCGGACGCTCAATCTCAACTCTGGAGATGTATGCATCCTTGTGGTTAGCTTCTACATAGTTACGAATCTTAACATCTTCGTTCAGAAGATCTCCGAAATCGGCCTTTTCTGCGTACCATCTGGACTCCCAGTCACGGATGACGCCGACACGCATGCCGATCGGGCTTACTTTCTGTCCCATATTTCTGACCTTCCTCCCTTATCTCTCATCGGAAACCACAACTGTGATGTGGCTTGTTCTCTTCAGAATCTGTGCTGCAGAACCCTTAGCTCTCGGCATGAAGCGCTTCATGACGAGACCCTCGTCAGCGTAGCATGCCTTTACATACAGGTCATCTGCGTTCAGACCATTGTTATTTGTCGCATTGGCAGCTGCACTCTTCACTACCTTGTATACAGCCTTTGCTGCATGGTTCGGTGTGAACTGCAGAATTGCCAGAGCTTCGTTTACATCCTTGCCTCTGATCAGATCCAGTACAAGACGTACCTTGCGCGGAGTGTAACGAACTGTCTTTGCTGTAGCTTTTACATCCATGTTCTTCTCCTCCTTACGCCTTCTTGTCATCCTTGCCGTGTCCGCCGAACTTACGTGTCGGAGCGAACTCACCGAGCTTATGTCCAACCATGTCTTCTGTTACATAGACAGGAATGAACTCCTTGCCGTTGTACACAGCGAATGTGTGCTCAACGAAGCTGGGGAAAATCGTTGAACGGCGTGACCATGTCTTGATGACTTCTTTTTTATTTGTCTCATTCAGTGCGTCTACCTTCTTCAGAAGATAGTCATCACAGAACGGACCCTTCTTAATGCTTCTTGACATTATTCATTCTCTCCTTTCAGCTTATTTCCCGTTGCGTCTTCTCACGATCAGCTTATTGCTCTTCGCCTTCGGATTACGTGTCTTGACGCCCATAGCCTTCTTGCCCCAAGGTGTCATAGGAGCCTTACGTCCTACAGGAGCGCGGCCCTCACCACCACCGTGAGCGTGATCCACAGGGTTCATCGCAGAACCACGGACAGTAGGACGGATGCCCTTCCATCTGTTTCTTCCTGCCTTACCCCAGCTGATCAGGGAATAATCGCCATTGCCGACAACACCGATTGTTGCACGGCAGTTGTTCAGAACCTTACGAACCTCGCCGCTGGACAGACGCAGTGTAGCGTATCTGCCTTCGAAACCGAGGATCTGTGCAGAACAGCCGGCAGCTCTTGCCATCTGTCCGCCCTTGCCCGGTGTCAGCTCCACATTGTGGATGAATGTACCTTCAGGGATGTTCTTCAGTTCCATCGCATTGCCGACCTTGATATCGACAGCCTCACCGGAGATAACGGTCATGCCGTCCTTCAGTCCTTCCGGCGCGATGATATATCTCTTCTCACCATCCGCATAGTGGATGAGAGCGATGTTGGCATTACGGTTCGGATCGTATTCGATACCCGCAACCTTGCCCGGAACGTTGTCCTTGTTACGCTTGAAGTCAACAATTCTGTACTTCTGCTTGACGCCTCCGCCCTGATGGCGTGTTGTAATGCGTCCTGTGTTGTTACGGCCGGCCTTCTTGTTCAACGGAGCGAGCAGGCTCTTCTCAGGTGTCGTCTTAGTAATACGATCATTGCTGAGAGTGCTCATGTTTCTGCGTCCGTTTGTGGTCGGCTTATACTTTACGATTGCCATTTTCCTTTACTTTCCTTTCGCAGTTTTCCGGAGATAAGCGAATTTCCTCCGATATTTCATTCCTTAGTCTTCAATATTGAAGATATCGATCATCTGTCCCTCAGGGAACTTGACGATTGCCTTCTTGTAGGCTCTTGTCTTGCCGCTGTAACGGCCGACTCTCTTTGTCTTCGGGTGAACGTTCACCACATTGACCTTTTCAGGAGTAACCTTGTAGATCTCCTTGATTGCCTGAGCAACTGCAGACTTGTTTGCATCCTTGGCAACTTCGAATGTGACGCAGTTGTTACCGTTCAGGTTCATAGCCTTCTCTGTTACGATCGGGCGGACAATAATATCACGTGCGCTCATTATGCGAACACCTCCCCTGCCTTCTCAGCAGCAGCTTCCGTGAACACAATCTTGTCAGCGTTCACGATGTCATAGACATTCAGGCTGGATACTGTCACAACAGCAGCGTTGGGCAGGTTTCTCATGGAAACGAACGCATTGTCGAAGTCTTCGGAAGCGTCCGCAACGAACAGCGTCTTGCGGTCGAAGCCGAATGCATTCAGCAGTGCAACAGCCTTCTTTGTCTTGATCTCATCGAATGACAGATTCTCAAGAACTGTCAGATTGGATTCCTGAACCTTCTCACTCAGAGCAGAACGCAGAGCCAGTCTTCTGACCTTGCGGTTCATCTTCAGGTTGTATTTGCGGGGATGCGGGCCGAATGCGATTGCGCCATGTCTCCACTGAGTAGCTCTCGTGGAACCCTGACGTGCACGGCCTGTACCCTTCTGGCGGAACGGCTTCTTGCCCGTTCCGGAAACGAAAGCTCTCGTCAGAGTGGAATGCGTTCCCTGTCTCAGGCCAGCCTGATAAACAAGAACTGCATCGTAGATTGCCTGCTGGTTCGGCTCAATGCCGAATACTTCATCAGCCAGTTCTACAGACTTAACGACTTCAGCTTTCTGGTTGTAAACATCAATCTTTGCCATTGTTCAACCTCACTTTCCCTTGCGAGCATCGCTGGCAGCCTTCTTCTTGGCTTCTTCAGCAGCTTCCTTTGCAGCAGCCTCTTCCGCAAGCTCCGCATTGATTGTCTCAGAAACCTTTTCAAGCTCCTCCTCAACAGATGTGCCCTGGTAGGAGATCAGCTCCTCCACTGCAACTTCCTTGACCGGCTTGACAGTTGTCTTGATGGAGACAAGGCCTCTCTTCGGTCCCGGGATGTTGCCCTTGACCAGAATGTAACCTTCCTCAGCATCAACCTTGATGACTGTCAGGTTCTGATTTGTTGTTGTGTAAACACCATCATGTCCCGGCATCGGTGTATTCTTCTCAATACGTCCGTTGTTACGGCCCGTAGTAGCCAGAGAACCGATGTGGCGGATATTCTTGGATCCACCATGAGACACAGGTCCACGCTGCGCGTGATAACGCGCGATTGTTCCCGTATATCCCTTACCTTTGCTTGTGCCTGTGACATCGACTACGTCGCCTGCCTTGAACAGGTCAGCCTTGACTTCAGCGCCGACTTCGAGATCCATCATCTCGTCAGCTCTGAACTCACGGATATACTTCTTCGGAGCAGTACCGGCCTTCTTTGCATGTCCGATTGCAGGCTTGTTGGAACGCTGTTCTTTTACGTCCTCATAGCCCAGCTGGACAGCCTCATAGCCGTCTGTTTCCTTGGTTTTCTTCTGCAGCACAACGTTCGGCTTCACTTCGATCACTGTGACAGGAATCAGAGTTCCTTCGATCGTGAATACCTGGGTCATGCCAAGTTTCCGTCCTAAGATACCTTTCATGTTTCCTTACCTGGTTCCTTTCTTAAAGCTTGATCTGAATGTCGACGCCGCTGGGCAGATCCAGTCTGCTTAATGCATCGATAGTTTCAGCACTGGGACCGATGATCTCAATCAGTCTCTTGTGCGTGCGGATCTCAAACTGTTCACGAGAATCCTTGTACTTGTGGACAGCGCGAAGCACTGTGATGACTTCACGCTCAGTAGGCAGCGGAACAGGTCCGACGATCTTCTTTGCGCCGTGGCTGGAAGCAGTGTCAACAATTTTCTTGCTGGCAGCGTCCAGATTTCTGTTCTCGTAAGCCTTCAGACGAATTCTTACTGAGTTCTTTGCCATGAATTTTTCCTCCTTATATTCACTCCCGTCAGGGATCGCTCGGTGGAAATTCCCCGGTTATCACGCCGTGACAACGCATCTTGGCGTGCCGGCAACCTCCCACGTCTACGCGAGTGCCTCACTATATTACTGCAGGAAAAACCCTAAATCAAGCACTTTTTTAACTTTTTTCAGATTTTTTTCAAACCCCCATAAACCTTCCCGAAGTCCGAAAACACCCTCCCATGCAATTTTTTTCAGAAGATTTCACCGTAACCGCTTACATCGCCCCAAAAAGCATTTCTATATAAAAAAAAGGATAGAATATGCTACAATATCGCCCTATGAACAGAGACGAACTGAAAACATTCATCCGGAGAATCCTTCTGATCTCCGTGCCCATCATGATACAGAACGGCATCACAAACCTCGTATCCATGCTGGACAATATCATGATCGGCGCTGTCGGCACAGACCAGATGTCCGCCGCCGCCATCACAAACCAGCTGATCTTCGTATTCAACCTCACGTTATTCGGAGGCCTTTCCGGCATCGGCATCTTCACCGCCCAGTTTGCCGGAAAGAAAGACCATAAGGGAATCCGGGACACCTTCCGCCTGATGTGCATCCTGGCTTCCCTCATCACCATCGCAGCACTGACACTCTTCCACTTCCACGGAAGCAGCCTCATCTCCCTCTACCTGCACGAAGACGGCAGTATGAGCGTCACAGACACCCTGAACTACGCAGAACAGTACCTGAAAATCATGTGCTATGGCCTGCCCTTCTTTGCGGCAACCTCCGCCTACTCCACATTATTAAGATCGGATGGCGAGACAAAGGCACCCATGCGCGCCAGCATTCTGGCAGTTCTGGTCAACCTCATCGGAAACTGGATTCTCATCTTCGGACACTTCGGACTCCCTGCCATGGGCATCAACGGCGCTGCCATTGCCACCGTCATCTCCCGTATCGCAGAATCCGCATACCTGATCCGCTACACCCATAAGAACCATAACCGGTATCCTTATATTAAAGAGGCATTCCATTCCCTTTCTGTACCGGCCTCACTGATTAAAGACTGCGCTGTCAAAGGACTCCCGCTGTTAATCAACGAGACCCTCTGGTCCGCAGGACAGGCCGCCCTCCAGCAGACATACTCCACCAAAGGTCTCTCTGTCGTGGCCGCCATGAACATCTCCACGACCATATCCAACGTCTTCGCCGTCAGCTTCATCGCCATGGGAACAGCCATCTCCATCTTATTGGGACAGGCGTTAGGCAAAGGAGAAACAGACACCGTACGCACAGAAGCCAACAGGCTGGCAGTATTCACCATCCTCTTCAGTGCTGTCTGTGCCATCGGCCTCTTTGCCATCTCCTCCCTTTTCCCGAAGATTTACAGCACAACAGACGAGATCCGGAGCCTTTCCGCCTCCATCACAAGAATCTACGCTGTATGCATGCCCCTGTATG
>Ga0065711_1046469_pt1 | contig 12879 bp, 7 predicted proteins | sample Hoacrofraction12_FD_59098 | JGI IMG/M metagenome (GOLD analysis project Ga0065711, IMG submission 59098) | Hoatzin crop microbial communities from Cojedes, Venezuela - Epithelial fraction 12 v2 (version 2) | ecosystem: Host-associated > Birds > Digestive system > Esophagus > Crop | place... | reverse complement strand
TTTTAAAAGTCTATACAAAAAAACCTTCTGGGGGGCCTTAAGTGGATTTTTTTTTTTTTTTTTTTTTACACCATAAAGTGATTATTAAGTTTTCTTTTTACTCTTTGCCTAGCTTTTTATTATCTTTTGGACTACATTTGCCAATAACACATATAAAAGACTGGTATAACAAAAAGCAGAACACAAAACATTATGGTATTTCTCCTAGTGGGATGCAAACTAATGAGATGTATTAAAATAAAAATGGTATACCTATGCATAATTTTCTAGATGTTTCATGGTTTATGTTCCCCAACTTCCCCCGTAATTTAAAGCATTACATAAAAAGAAAAAAAGAGAAAAAAAGAGATGTGCGTAAACAAATCATAGGATATCCATGCAAAAATCCTTTTTTTTCCTTTAAGACTTATGCCAGTTGCCTACTAGTGATATTGTGTTAGCAATTGTCATTCTTATCAGTATACAGATACTTTTATTTCACATGTTGGAGCTGTGTGAAATGTACAAATTCTTGTATCTGCATTGTACAATGTCATGGTGGCATGGGAACTACCTTGCTGCAAATATTTGAACAAAACTAAAATTCTTTATTTTTGGTAAAATGTTATGCTTTATGTGTATTCAACAGAAATATGTGTTTTTGTAAAGGTGAAGTTTGTATTTTTATCTAAAAATTAACAGTTTTATATACCTGAGAAAGCCTGCTATGTTTTCTTGAACCAAAAAAAAAAAAAAAGAAAAAAGAAAAAAAAGCATTTTGTGGTCATATTTTTGTAGTAGAATAGCCCAAATAACATCAAAATCTATTTTAACTATAGCAGGGCAGATAAAATACTCTGGCACCAGCTCCTGTATTTTCAAAGTGCCAAAGGATTAAATGTTCAGTTCCCCACGAATTGCAGTGGGAGCCACATGGCTAAATCCTTCTGTACTGCTTTGGAAATGTAGGGCTGTGCCAGTTGTGACATGGCTACTCACTTGGCCAAAATCACTGCCCCACCCCAGTATTCTGGATTATATACCCGTTGTTTTAGTTGGATTATCACATTGGATATGTAAAATGAACTACTGGATTCTTTTCTTTGTGAAACGTCTACAGAGAGATGAAAGAGTTTCCTTAGTTTGGAATGACAAAAAAGCTTGTCTTGAAGACAGTGTTTCCACTCAAATAAAAACTATCTTCAAATGTGAATGAACTGCAGAACTTTAACACTACAAAAGAGAGAGAGATTTTTGACCTTTCCATTTCTTTAAATATAGTTCAAACATTCCCCTCCTGTTCCTGTAGCTACGTCCAATTTCAACCAAACAAAGCAATGTTAGCTAACAGGCATTATTGGCTTCAGATGCTAATGCAGAGTTAGAGTTAGTCACCATTCTATTTTGTGATCATTCTCCCAGTGTGTTTGTTGAGCACCAAAACTGGAAATACATTTAACTAAGATTGTCTGTGCTTGTTTTCCACTAAGTGTACTGTTCACAATGTTATGCACATGAATGTATGTGTCTGCGTTTAAAAAAGTGTATAAAATGTAATTTATATATTTATGTTTCAGTGGGATGCCAATAATGTTGCTCCGTTCCTTTTTTGTCTAAAAGATATCTAATGAAAAAACCCCATATGTCCATTAAAATCATGTAGATGAAAAGCGTTATGTGACCCACTCAGACACTGTGCAGGTATGAAAGGATGTACAAGTCACTTAAGTGGAATAATTTGAAAAACAACTGTTTGAGAGTCCTGTGGTTGCACTGGCGTAAGAAGGTTGCATTCAGGTCTGTGGGCCAGCTTGCCTGGAGTAACTCCGCTGAGTAGAATGGAGCTCTGCTGGTTTACATCACGAGTGAGTCTGGCCCGGTGTTAAAGTCTTGGAAAGAAAGCAAACTGAGAGGCATGCATATTATTGGCGCCAGCAAATAAATGTGTTATGCCAAATTCAGAAAACCAGGAGAGAATGAAGACTGAATGTAGTCTTTTCCAGTAGTTGTTTGTTTGAGACTTGTAGTCTCGAGTTAATTTTGTTACCAGGAATGAAACGCATGTGAGTCTTTGTTCTCAAGCACAGTGTTTTTACGGCATGCAGCAGAAAACACAAAAATCTCAGGGCTATATTCTCAGCTAGTATGAATTGGCAAGTGGTTTTTACTTCAGCTGCCCCTAAGCTAATTTACATCAGATGAGGATCCAGTCCACGGTTTTTAAAATACGAGTAGTGTCATGACATATGCATCATTTACTGTAGTCCAGCTGAGATATTACCCACCAGCCTTGGTATTAGTCCTTCTTCTTCAAGGTGGCAGATATAACCAGAAGGAACAGTAATATTAAAGGTTGTGACACAGGAGACATTAATTCAAAGTTAAGTTGGACATTTCAAGGGCCATATCCTCAGCTGGTGTAAATCACCATCACTCCATTGCCTGCAATGGAGCTGTACCAGCTTACACCACTTGAGGGGCTGGTCCCTCATTCTGCTCATCCCTTTCACTACTCGGTCCTACAGGATCTCAGATTGTCGTGTACTGTTAGTGTAATCCTGTGTTCTCTAATACTTAAGCACAATAAGTGAATATAAGAATGAGTGTCAGACTTAACTTTGAATGTCCAAGCTCTGAAATGGTTTGTTTCACCATTGTGGCTGTAAATTAAACAGTTCTCTGTGCATTTGTGAATGCCGTGTCATATCTTCTTCCACTGTCTACTGGAGATGGACTCCATCTGGACTTGCTAAGTGCAAGACTTGGAATGTCACAGGGAAGGGTGTGAGCAATTGGGGCCGCAAGATATCTGACTGACAACTCTGTTATTTGTGGGGTGGGGGGCTAGTAGCGGGTGTAATGAAGGAGTTGAAGGTGATCGTTGTAAGTCGTGTTTCCATGCAATCCTTTTAACACCTGTTGGTTCTGTCCTTGTGCATTCTAGGTAGAGGTTTGGGGGTAGAAAGTGTTTCTGGTTTACATTCTGCAGTCACCTCCTCTGTCCAGAGATTCAGGAGTTGTTGGTCTGATGTCGTTCTTTTTGAGGTCTTTTCTGGTCAGAAAACATATGTGTAGTGGACTGCTGGAAAAACATCTCAGTGTTACAGTATGGTGCATGATCACATATTCTCTAGTGAATTCATGATGTTTAATTCTGTACTTCGTTTTTCCAGAGCTGCCCTTCAGTTGCTTTTGTTGAGTGAAATCAAGGATTACGTGCCAGTTTGCTTTCCTTTTCGGCTGTCCGCCGTCCTGCTTGGCATCTGCTTTATTAGACAGTGCACAGTGACTGCAGGCAGTTGCTCCTCTCCAGTCCTGGAGGTTCCTAGGCAGCTCCAGCACTTCAGTGTCTTTGAGCGTAGGCTTTTTACTCTGCTTGGAACAGCATCTCACAGGTCTCTTCCCTCCAACGGGCTTCAGCATTCCAGCTGTGAGGTTCTTTTGGCTGTCCTCATCGGGTCCACGTTGCCTTTCTGTGGTCTACTTTCCAGCTATTGTCTGCCTGACTTTCCCATCCCTCTTTTTCTGTCTCTCAAAAATGATTTTCGCTTCCTAGGATCTGTCTCATCATGTATCTCTGCTGTCTCCTGCTGCCTGACAGAACAGTCTTTGATCTCTTTATCTCCAAATCTATTGCTTTATCTAGGCATGTGCCCCCAGATCCTGTCTCCAAGGCCTACAGGCCCATAACTGACCCCCACATGAAAGACAAATGCTGTTATATAGACACGTGTTTGTGGAGAGAAAAACATTCATCTTTGCATTTGGAAGAATATTGATTACTGAAGGCTCCCTGCTAAAGCTCTGTCCAATTCCAGCAACAGTGTAACTCTGGAGTAGTGGTATTGAAGCTATTCCAGACATCTGACATTTCAATTAAGATCAGTGGCCCCGTTCATAATTTAATTTGAAAATGTACCCAAAAGCAAAGATGAAATTTCAAAGCTACATCAGATTTGCATGCTCATATTTTGCTGTAGTTTGAAGGCAACCGTGTTTGCAGGCCCCTTCCATAGCTGTGAAAATCTTACCCTGAATATTTATCTTGTCCCTCTCTTGGGCTGGAAATCGTGGTTGCTTTAAAACAGAAACAATGTGGAGGTTTTCAGTGAGGTAATTTTCTTGATGTTTCTTATATGCAGCTTCTAGTACTAGCAGATCTCAGAAACAGAGTCAAGTAAAAATCATTTAAACCTGTAAGAATCCCACTCAAGTTTGCTTTAATTTCAGGTAACAGAGAAAAGCCTATCAATGTTGCATTCCTCAAAAATCAGCCTATATTTTGCATTTATTATTTCATTTAATTACTGTGTGCTTTCCCACATTCTAACAGCAAAGTATTATTCCATGTCTGAGCTTTTCTGTGCTGCTCTTTGCTGTGTAGCATCACTGCAGCACAGCCTTGAGCTGTTTTGTACTCGTATCTCCTCTGAAATAAAGAACTATTGTTATCCCATTTTAGGCGAGACCGAGGCATGGAGAAATGACTGTGCAAGGTCACACAGCAAGGCTATGCCAGAACCAGGGATAGGACTCAGATCTGAGTGCTCATCCAGTGCCCTAAATCACACGACCATCTTCCCTTTCCAAGAATGAATCCTTGCACCCTTAGAGCTAAATACTGAAAAGATAAAAAAGGGTAAGTGATTTTGCCTAATTATTGTGCATTGGATACATGATCAAAAACCACTGCCGTATTGTCAGAGAATGTAGTGACTGATGAAAATCAAGCTATCTGCCCATGCAATTACATAGCCTTTTATGCTATCATGAGCTAGTCATTTCCTGCATCTCTAAGGAGTCAACCTTTTGTGACTTACAGTGAAAATTACGCACATAGAACAAATCAAGACTCAGATTTGATGGGAATTTACAAAAATTCGGTAGACAATTTTCATTGTACTTCCCTTCATTTCAGTGTCATTCATGCCTTTTATGGTGTGGGTAACATTTCCCAAGGGAACTGTTTTTATCATGGGCCCGATCCTGATTTTTTTTCCCAGGCCCTAATGAGGTGCCTGTGTTTGCCCTGTTTCAAGCCAGTGCCTAAGCATACTTCTAACTTTGGACAAACATCCCGTTGACCTCAGGCACATGGAGCAGAGCTGATGCTTTATTACTCTTTCTTAGGGTGTGCCTTCCTGACACAGGGTCCCATTTGTGGGATGAGGGTCTTAGTATTCTTAGAGCGCTGAAATATGTTGTAAGTAGCCCCAAAGATGAAGACTAGAACATACAGCTAGAAAAACAGCTGGGAGAATTCCACTTTCTTCTGCTCCTGTGGAGGCTGCCATTTTGAAATACATATTTGTTCTTTTTGGGAAAGTACTTTCCTGGTGTGGGTAAATTCAGGACTGCAATTAGTAATGCCAGTGATCCCAAGTAAGATTATTTCTTTGGGTACCTCAGACAATATAACTTGAGAACTCACAGTCATATCCGTAATGGACAATTTTGAGATGACAAAAAATAATGAGAGTGAAAATTATGTGAAATGTGGCAATTTTTAGTCTATGAAAGAAAAGGAATTAGGAAGTAGAATGAACAAGGTCAAAAGGTTGGTCATACATTTTTCAGTTGTGGAATGTTACCTGTCCCTTTAGTCATTCAAATTATTTGCTGCATCAGGGTGAATCAGGCTGAATTATGTGCTGAAGTAATTCGGAATCACTACAACGCGTAAAAAGTTACGGCTGGTTCTCGGTGAACTGCTACCTATTATCATGGCGTATGACTGTGAGGTGGGGCCTGCAATCACAGTTGTAAATCAAAGAACAAGTCATAGGTTAGGTACTGTTTTCCTTAGATATTGTCTCTAAGTTTGTTGTCCGTATGCTGGTCTCTTGAGTGACGTTTGGTGAGCTTTTCAGTTAGGTGTAAAGTCGAGTAGTGCACAACCTGAAACTGAGGAAGTGCTACCTTTTAGTTGTGTTCATAATAGATGAAATTCTGGCAACATCCTGGTGAGGAAGTTTCTGTCATTGGAGGTTTCTTCCAGCGTTACTTCTTCCCCTAGAGGGGAATCCGATCATTATTATAGTTGACTCATTAGCAAGCCATCAAGTTTGGGTTCTTAGCATCTGAAAATTTTCTGTTTGGACTGATGCTTTTGCATGCCAAATGTCTTCCAGGATCTTAGATAAAAATACACAAAGAAAATACACAAAGAAAATACACAAGTTGTGTTCTCCAACAGAAAAATCCACATCAGAAGCCTGGAGCAGTCCCTCAAACAGGGAAATACGGAGCCAAATTTGTAACAAATGTTGCACACTCATCTTCCCAACCTCAGACTGGTGTTTTGGCCTCTACGTACTGTCTTCGATCTTGCATAATGAAAGCAACTGGTTTTACTGTCTATCTTTGAGAGCAGCTGTGAAGATTGGGTATGCAAAAACCAGAAGCACCCAGAGATGCAGTTGAGCCCATGGAGCTTGGAATCCCCTGGGCATTTTGAAAACATCTTGATTCTTGAAAGCAATTACAAATAAGTAGAAGAAAAGCATTTTAAACACTTCTGAAAATCCCACTCAGGTTTACTCAACAGGTGAAAAAAACCCCCAGAAAATATACTACATAGAATGATCATTCAGTGACAAAAGTGTTCATAGAAAATGCTCATGCTCAAATATTTCAGCAGTTAATGATCATCTTTACAGACCATAATACTTGAATACTTCACTTATCAATGCATCAGGGCTTGGATGAACTTTGAGACGTATGAAAATGGGACACTCCTTAGGCCAGTGGTAGCTCTGTGTTCTAGTAACTGATCAACCAATTACATGATTGGCCAGATGACTGGCTTGCATAAATAGATACAACTCTGTTGACTTCACTGGAGGTGACAGTTACCTGAGAATTGCCCCGAAACTCTTGCCACGAAGCAGATAAAGGTTTCATATTTTGCTGTTTAGTATTGTAAAAATAGACTCATTTCCTGGAGCAGTTAAAGCAAGAATATCTGGAAAAGCAATTTCCCACAGAGACTCGTCCACACTGGTATTTGCCGAGGTCCCCGGATGTGAACATGTGCTGTTAGAAAACATAAACCAGCAACTTTGTTTAGGGAAGCCTCTGACCTGTCAAAAATGCAAACCGTTTGTTACCAGACTTTTCCTTGGCAGTTAGTGGGTAGAATTACTCATAGAAATTGTTTTGTTTGCTCACAAGGGAAGAGGCAAGACATAAATTCAAGATATCCCCTGTCTGACCACGAGAAAGAAGCCTGTTCACAGAGGGCCTGTGGGTGAAGTGCTGCGCGGGCTGAGCTCCCTTTGGGTATGAACTCAAACTTGCAGACCTCAGTGAATTATGAAGAGCCCTCCAGAATTGCTGGACGTCCCTGGCTGTGAATTTTTTCAGCAGTCTAAGGGATTTGGGCATCCAGTTTTAACTCATATTTGTAAGACTTTCAGTAAACCTTAGTTGGCTCCAAACCCCCTCTGTCTGCGTTCCACAGAGAGGCTAATTTTGGCCCAGGGATGTCCTCCTTGCTCCAGCCAGGCTTCACCTTTTCCTTAGCACTCTGGTTTTACATGTCTTTTCTGTATAAAGGTGGTGCTGGTTTAAGCTGAAGTCCAGGGAAGTTTCAAGAGGCCAGGTTTTCTGCTATGGGCCCTGTTCTGCTGGAGCCTTTTGCCCAGTTGTGCCTGCTGTGTGGGGCCAGAGAGGAGGGTGAGATGCTCCCGCACTTCAGGGAAGTCAAGATATGCCTCCTGGTGCTCAAAGAGTCCTGCCTAAAGACTCATCCTCCCTGGCTGCCACCAAGCACTGCGGTTACTCCCTTTACCACATGCCTTGGGGGCTGATGTTTCCCCTATGCCTACATGTACCTCCTGGAGGGGAGGGTCTCACGCTGCATGATGTGATTGAGGAGACCTGGTATCTACATGGCACCAAGATTCCCATGCAGACTGGGGGCTCTGGGCTCATACCCTTGGGAGTGAAGACCCTTCTTGGTCTAAATTTATCCACAGTAAACGAAGCTGCTCAGAGGTCTCCTTGGAGCCAGGAAGCTACTCAAATACATCTTCAGGGTCTGAATTCTCCCATGACTGCAGTGGATTTCCGCAGCAAACGCGACAGAAGCAGTTTATGACAGGTAGAGTGGTTTCTTTAACAGGCCGTGTATGAACTCTGCAGGTTAATGCTCAGCTTGTGTACTTCACTGATTGCCACAAATGCTGCTTTTAAATCAAATAGTCACTATTTATTCAGGGATAGCTGTTTCTCTTACATGTGCTTCAGAAGAACTTGCCGAACAGCTTGTATCCATTTGTTGTGAAGAGCCTGCTGGCCAGTCCAGAAGGGTTAAGCTGTGTCTGCACATCTAATGGGGGTTTTGAGACCTTGCAGCTGGGGTTAGCAAGTGCAAATGTTTCCCATTAGCTCCCTGCATTCCCCCAAGTTGTGATTCAGCAAGAGAGTCAGTGCAAAGCTGAACTTGAGGCATGTGAGATATTTCTTTGAAGTTACTTGGGCTTAAAGTTAGGCATGATCTGAGTTGGCTTGCTAAGCTGAGGCCCTGAAGAGCCTGCCATGCCAACACAGCGTAAGCTTAGTCTTTTCCTCTTATCCATTGCCTGGAGTGATGCTAGTTTCAGAAGCGGTCTGCAGTCTTTCCATGAACTATTCCATAGTGTTGAGGGAAAGCTTGAAGTATTCGGTGGCTTTCTACCAGCAAGCTCAGCTCCACTAGAAAGTCCATAGCAATGACTGCCCTCTCTGAGCCTCTAAGGTCTCTTCCTTCTTTACTTTCTTCAGCAGGTTTCTTTTCTAAGGCAAGTGAAAAGAAATCTTAAAATAGTACCTTAAAAAGGTGGGAAATTAAGCAGATCATATCATCTTGATTCCTTTATCTCACTTAATTAAGGAGAAGTTTGCCAATAATGATCTGGTATTTCCTAAAACAAGCATACATGAAGAAGACTTTGAGCAACTTCAAAAGAATTTTCAAGCTAGATCAGGAAAAGATAAAACCAGAAGTGGAAACTTCTAATACACTTTATAGCTCATTACTTACAGGAAGTACATTGTTGCATAGGATACTAATGAATTCTGCAGGATGACGTTTCCAAAAGAAAAAAAAAATATGGCACCTTCTGTATCTTAGAGGAAAGATCTCAGGGCTTTTGCAGTTGCAGTAGTTACGCAGTGGATGTGTATGGTCATATCGTGTGGAAAGATTCTGCCTCTGGGAAAAGGCTTTTTAAAGTTTCAGGTGTGTACACTGCTGAGTTTCTGTAGCAACTTCCTGGCCTAGCTGTGAGAAGTGATAAAGGGAATGGTAAAAGACTGTCTTGTTTTCAGTTGTTCTGTTCTGCACCCTGGGAGGCCAAAACACTGCGTTGCATATATCTTGCTGCAGGGCAGGCAGCAGGAGCATATTTGAATGACTAAGGATGAGCACGGTCAAGTTGGTGCTGATGTTCTCAATCAGGTAGTGAGACCAGCAAAGCGAGATAGCAAAATGGATACTCACATTTACCGGTGACACTTGTCTGGAAAATTAACATTTGACGGACTCTTAATTAACTCAGCTGAAGAAGTAATCCTAAAATCCTGATTTTGGACAAGGGCCTGAATCCCAGCCTGTTGGCTTTACTGTTAGTGAGTTGATGCTCTCAGAAGTGTTGTGAAACAGAAATAATTCATATTTGTAAAGCACCCAGACATCCCACGGATGACAAGTAACAGTGTTCTACTATTTAAAGAGTTCCCTGGTGTAAGCAGGCCCCTCAATGGTGACTAGACAGTTGAAAGGTTGCGCCCTGGGCTCAGCTCATGGTTTCAAGTCCAGATGTGCTGACACCAAGTTAGCACCAGCCGGTGCTGAGTGCACCTCTGTCACATGCAGGGTATTGCATGCATGCTGGTTACCTTGCTGTTCTCCACCACGGGGGAATACGTCCGCTTGTCGGCTCTTCTTGTATTTCACTCAGACTGTGAGGCTGGCTTTGCTGTGTGTTTGAACATAGTTGAGGTGGCAAGGTGTTTCCACCAGGACTGAAGCACATGGGTGATGAAGCTTGAGCATTTTTTTCTTCAGTACAGGCAAGATATTTAAATATTGGGTTAGTTGTTCTTTGTGTCTTTAGGCACCCAGATACTTCTGAACTTGTGGTTGCTGGAAGGCTGTCTTATTGAAAATCAAAAGACATTTGCCCTTGTGAAAGTTTCTACTCATGCTTGAAAGTGACATTTGGACTCTGAAGTCACAAAGATGCCTTTGCAAATGTTGTATCTGTCTGCCTGTTTCTCTATAAATCAACCTGCTTGGCCTGAACTGAATGTTTAAATAATAAACAGCTGAAGGACAGTCTGATTGCTTCTTTCTGAGTGTTTCCCTTATGGAGTGCTTGGGATCACATGGCATCTGCTCTGACCTTAAGGATCTCCTTTCTGGAGGCTTTTTTACGATGCTAACAAACCCCACATTTTAACTAGCTGTTAAATAAGCCAGTCAGTGGTAACTGTTCAGGACAGGGATTAGAAGAGTATTCTTACTGGGATACAAGATGGCTCTGTCCATGTGCTGGCCAGGGATGAAGGGCTGGAAAACTGTGTGGTGGAAGAGACTATTAATGTGATTTTCCACAACTTTCCTTGCAGCTGCATTTTTGAGGAAAGAGAGAGAGAGATGGCTAGGCTTGCAGTAACATGTTGTGCCGTCATAAACGCTACAGCCACCATCTGTTTCCAGCCCACGACTTGAAAGAAAACTGAGCAGTAATCTCATAACTCACATGAGCGTTTTACACTTGTGAACCCTTCCCAACCTTTGTCTAATAATGAGGGGAGTGCATGGTGCTAAGGTTTGTATTTTTCCTGCACGTATTGGTGTTTACTTGTATGTCTCTTTCTGTTTTGTTGTTTTCTTTCTTTTTTTTTTTTTTTCCATGGGCCCATAAAAAAAATTTCTCTGGGAGAAAAATCAGATCGGTTCCACGGTCAAAAGAAACATAATAAAGGCGAAATCCCACTTCCATTGACCTTGCTGGCAAAATTCTCCAGGAGGAGGTGCATTTAACATTCCTCGCTGTGTCTGTCTTGGTTACTTGTTGATTAAAAGAAAGAAAGACATGAGAAAGTGAAGAGGCAGGTTGCTGAACTGCCCTTTCCCTGCAGAAACAGAGCTGCTAGAATAGCTGGCCATGCGCATTTGAAACCCGCACCATCAGATAGGATGGTAATGGTAGGTTGGATTTTAATGAAAACAAATTCTTCCGCTAATCTTCGCTTTGGGCTGGCCCTCGGTGGGATTAAGGATACTGCCTGCTGTGCCAGAGACATGCTCAGGTTCGAGGCTGCTGGTGGGTGGGAAGAGCACAAACGTCTGAGAGCAACTGGTGAGGGATTGCCGTCTGTCCTGTTGCAGTGCCCTCAGGGAAGCCAAAGCGCTGAGATCATTTAGTTGATGGAAGTACTGCTCCCCTCCAGCCTGCAAAGCAAGGCTAACACCATTAAGGATTTCTTTTTGACTGTTCTGCAAAACCAAGGGCTGCTGTTTCACTGGGCCTCCTCTCGTCTTTGGACCCAATTTGCACGCCTCCTCCCAGCACAGCCAAACCGGCTGAATGAACTCCTGCTGTCCTCTGGCCTTAGAAACAATGACTTTCATCATCTCGACCAGACTGCAGAGCAGTTTAAGGATGAAAGGGCTTCTCATTTCATATATCCCACTGCTGCTAGAACTATAAATCGTTGACGGACTGAGGTTATAGCAAGCTGCTACTGCAAGCAAGTGAAATTTATTTTGTGTTGTCATATGTATGGTCAAACTGTCCAAGAAGTTGCCAAACAAAGAACTGAGCTGCTGATGGGCAACCAATTCAATCTCTTCTAATTTTATTTAAAAATAATAAATAACTATCAATCAAAGGAACTGATTTTGACATGTGCTACCTGTTGGGTGATCCTCAGTGTCTCCAAGATGTGTCCATAAGTGGAAGAAAGTTGCCAGCAGTTGCCAGGTTCAGCAGACATGACATGAAGGTCCACCAAGAAAAGGTTTGTGGGCTCCTTAGGGTTGGGAACAGGTTAAGGGACACGCTTTTTTAGCACTGCTTGCTGTTCTGAATATGTTTGCTTGGGTAGCAAGGGTGCACAGAGGCCACATCCAGCTGTGTTGACCTCTTCTTGAATCAGTGGCAAAGCTTCATTAACCTGTACATGGCAGTGGTCCTTCTTCTGTCTTGCAGTTTGATCAAAGATGGATTGCTGGTGGATCTCTGGGATCTAGAAAGCCAGCCCGTGTCTATTTTGGTGCCTTGTGATGGTAGATGAGCTAAAAAGAAGATAGCAGAAACTCTTTGAGCTGATGGGGTCTGAATCACATATCATTTCTGTATCATTTTCTTACAGAGCGAACAAGCTTGGAAAGTTACCTTATTTTTATTTTTTACCCAGGCTAATTAATTATAGCTGGGGGTGTTGAGAGCTGTCATATTAAGCGGCCTTTCCCCACATACTCCTGTCATCCTGCCGGGTTCAGTCCCTGCTGCCTCCCACCCTGTGGTCTGTAGATCACAGCCACCGCCGAGGTGTCTGCCCTGCACAGATGCTGCCAGGAGCCCTCTCCCTGCCGGCGCACTCGTCATCGTGGCTTTGGTGTCCGTGGAGTCAGAAACATCTTTCCTGATGCTTATTTTTGCGTGAGAGGGTGAGAGAGAGGGGGCAGAGGAAGGGCAGTGGCAGGGAAGGCATCTGACGTGAAATTCCCAGGAGCAGGATTTGCACATTTTATGACCGTTCAGATGGAAATGCAATGGAGCTGAATTATTACTCCTTAATCCTGCTTTCTCACTTTCCTCCCAGCAGCCTCCTCCCCTCAAGCTTAGGTAATACAGAAGCTTATAAACAAATCCCACCGCGTGAAAAATAGCAAAGGGGGGGGGG
>Ga0065711_1046465_pt1 | contig 12879 bp, 14 predicted proteins | sample Hoacrofraction12_FD_59098 | JGI IMG/M metagenome (GOLD analysis project Ga0065711, IMG submission 59098) | Hoatzin crop microbial communities from Cojedes, Venezuela - Epithelial fraction 12 v2 (version 2) | ecosystem: Host-associated > Birds > Digestive system > Esophagus > Crop | place... | reverse complement strand
TCTTTCCAGTGGTGCCCAGTGACAGGACAAGGGGCAACGGGCACAAACTGAAGCAGAGGAAGTTCCAGCTGAACATGAGGAAGAACTTCTTCCCTCTGAGGGTGACAGAGCACTGGAACAGGGTGGCCAGGCAGGTTGTGGAGTCTCCTTCTCTGGAGATATTTAAGACCCACCTGGACAAGGTCCTGTGCAGCATGCTCTGGGTGACCCTGCTTCATCAGGGGCTTGGACTGGATGCCCCATGGAGGTCCCTTCCAACCCCAACCATTCTGTGATTCTGTACTCCTTGGGGGATGTCAACCACCCTGGCATCTGGTGAGAGGGCAGCAGGGCTGGGTGCAAACAACCCAGGAGGTTTCTGGAGAGAGTCAAGAACAATTTTTTGACACAGCTGACTAGGGGAGACATTATTCCGGGCTGTTACTGATGACCAAGGAAGAACTGGTCAAAGACGTGAAGATCGAGAGAAGTCTTGGCTGCAGTAACCATGAGACTGTGAAGTTAAGTATCCTGAGAGTAGTGACTAAGATAAAGATCAGTATCAAATCCCTGAACTTAAGAGAGCAGACATGGCTTGTTCAAGGATCTCCTTGGCAAAATCCCATGGGAGACTGATCCAGAGGCCAAGGAGGCCAGGGCATCTCTGTCATCTTCAAGGACACCTGCCTTGAAGCTCAAAAGCGGCCCATTCTGATGACAATCGGGCAGGTGTGGCAGGAGGCCAGCGTGGATGAACAGCAAGGTCCCAACTGAGCTTTTTCCTACACGTAAAGGCAGAACCTAGAAGACAGAAAGCAGAGCTGAGCCACCAAGGAGGACTATAGAGCCATCCCTCCAGTGTGCAGTGATGGAGTTAGAAGAGCATCTGTAGGTACACCAGCAGCAAAAGGAAGGCTGAGAGATGTATAAGCTCAGTGGGGCAGGGGACCAAAGGACCTAGTGACAGAGCACATGGAAAAGGCCGAGGTACTCAATGCTGCTTTTTTTTCCGCTTGGTTTTCGCTGGTCCGGTCTGTCTTCTGGCCTCCCAGGTCTCTGAGCCTAGTGGCAGAGCCTGTGGGAATGAAACATTATCTTCTTTATCTGCTCTCTGCAGAGCTCCTTTCCTGCCCACCCCCTCTGAAAAGAGCACAAACCCATGTGAGGGGAGGGGGGGCGAGGCTTTCATCCTTCTCCCTGTGGGCTGCAGTGTCTATTTTGGACTTGATATCCCCAGGTGATGTTGGAAACTTCACCAAGGCCAAGCAGAGATTTGTGCACAAAACCTGGGCAGCCAACTTTGCACTGGAAGTGGGGCTGAAAGGAAGTATTTGCTCCCATTGGCTTTCAATGGCAATTGTGTGCCTGACTCCTTGGGGTCTAAAATGCCCCCCCTCACCTGGCCAGGGCTAACACCGCTGTGAAGCACCGCTCTGCTTAGCCATAATATTTTCACATGAGCTCTGGTTCAGTGAACTCTCCTAAGAACAGGGATGCTCAGACCTGCGGGTCCTCAGGAGACATCCTACACCCGTCTACAGGGTGTAGGTCCTACCTACACCCATGTCTGACTGGATCTTCCCCCCTTGTCACCATGGTGCAGAGGTTCACGGCCGGGAAGCCTCTGTGCTGGGTACTGCCCAAGCGCTGGCAGCTCTGGTTCCTGCCTTGCATAAACAGCATCCTTCCCGCTTGTGATGGATGCACTCCTGCTGATTGAACTACCTGGATCTTGGCCCAGGCAGGTGCTCAGCAAGTAAGCCTAAACAAAGTTAATCCTGCTGTGTGAGGCTATCAGTGAGAACCCAGCAGCAGAGCAACCCAGTTTAACTGGAGACTGGGCTGATAAGTGGCCAAAACTGCATCAGCGCAGCAGAAAATCGGATGACGAGTCAACCACTTCACACTATAAATATCTGCGGCCATCGGGGCCCGTTGAGCTCTCCCTCCACAGCCGGCTGCGCGGTGGGGATCGCCGCTTGAGCAGGGACGCCTCTCCAGGTTACCCCTCGAGGCTGAGAGACCCCTTACTTGCCACCAGGCATAGACGGGTTGGCAAGTGACGTTTTTTTGCATGGAAGTAACATTTAAGGTAAGTATAGTCAGGTTACACAATAATCTTTGCATCCCATACTAGCTTGAAGTGTAATAAATAGTAGAATATTGACTACCAATCCAACTAATTAAATATTTTACATACCTAAATTCACTGATTAGAATTCAGTAACTTAACTACTAGATCAGATCTGAGTGACCCGCGACTCTCTTCCTGCAACACGGCTGCCCCTCAGAGCCCAGGGTAGGTAAGGGACTGGCGTGGGCACCATGTCGGTGGGCAGCAGGTGGTGCGTAAGCCAGGAGACGTCAGGTGAAGGAGTCGGTCCCCAGGAACTGGAAAGACTTCAGAACTGTTCGGTGCCGTACGGTCAGGAGCAGAACAGAAAGGATGGCTTTTGCGGGTTGCCGTGCAGTGTTTAAGAGCACATCCCTGCAGATGAACTACACACACTAACCTGCCCACGCTGAGCATGTGAGCCTGTCTGATGTCGGCGATAAAATATTTCTGATCTCAATGCCGCTTTAGGATCAGAAAGTTACAGAAACTAGAGATGGAAGGGAGCTGAAATAGTCATCTTGTTCATCTGCTCTTAATGAAGACCAGCTCCCCTTACACCATTGCCAGCAGATGTCTGTCCACTCTCTTTTCTTAGCCCACCAATGGCAGAAAAGTCCACATTATTTTGTTGACAGGCTGTGTGCTGTTTTATCACCATTAGAATCAGCAAGTTTCCCCCTAATTTCTACCAGCTGTTTTCCTTGATCTAATGCAAACCTCTCCTTCCTTATCCTAATTGCCATAGAGATGGAGGCCAGCTTTTGCCTTTCTTCTTCATCGCATCTGTTACAATGTCTCCCCTTAATCATCTCTTCTTAGATTTCGCAGGAGTCATGGACTTCAGCTATGAGGCCCCAGAAGCTGAAACAGCTGAAAGACCCCGGTCAAACCCCTCATCCATCATGACTAAGGTGGGCCAGAGCAGCAGAGTGCAAACAAGCGGAGAAGTGTTTTGAGTTAGAGGAGCTTTTTGGCCGTAGGAAGAGTGCCACGCATGTGCCATGCACTCCGGTCACCCCAGCGATGAGGGGGTGAAGAAGGAGTAAGAGATGCTGAGCTTCATCCTCACTTCTGCTGCCACCAGCGCCGGGGTGGGGAAGGAGCGGAGCTCTTGCAGGGGACGCTCGGTGCAGGCTCAGAGGCTGCCCCAACGTGCCCCAAGCCTCCGTGGGAGAGCCGTGCCAGCCATCCCCGCTTCCCAGGGCTGTGGTCCCGGGGAAGAGGCACCAAGCAGGGCTGTCCTTCCAGCCCAGCACCCCGTGGGCCTTTGCCTGGGTCTGGAGCTGATCCTGTTCTCAGAGGAGTTGTAATTTGGTACAAATGACAGTGCTGCCAGTGGTAACAGTGCCCTGCATTACCCTTGCTGCCAGAGCACCCAAGAAGAGGGGTCCCATCCAGACCTTTTTAGGCACAAAATTTGCTCACTGGGTTTGCTGGGAGTGTCCTTATTTGGGGCAGGACTAACACCAGAGGGGCTGCTGTGTCCACAGCACTGGGGCAGCCATGCTCGAGTGCTGCCATGGCACAGCCGCCATGGCTTGCTCAGACCTTACAACCAGGCTGGTGCCTGTCGGTGCCCGTCCAGACAAAGCGCATTGCAAATGCAGGTTGTTCGGAACATGCAGTTAATACGACATCGCCTCTCTTTGCCGTGTGTTTCAATCCATCTGAGAATTACTTGGGAGCAGAGCACCTTGGTTTAACCACTGATTCACAGTCGTGAAATCAGGGATAAATACGGTCCGAATTTCAAGAGCCAACCATGTTTCTTCAGCGTCTCTACATGCATTTGCTAGGTCAATGCTTTTGCAAGCAGCAGAACAGGCTGAAAGAACAAGCTGTGACCAATCGTGGGACTTCAATACCACAATTTCTTTTGAGGAAGGAAAAACTATTTTTCTGGGGGTTTAGTAAATTCCAGCAAAACTGCGGTCCATTACGGAATGCCTTTGGCTGGAGGGATGCACTACCCAAACTCTCTTACCAGTTCATCTTCACACTCCTCCCGTGCAAGACCCTCTTCCTCACCCTCGTCCCCGTTCAGCGGCTCCTCCGTGTTGGCCTCTGCCTCTGACGCCGTGTCTTCCTGCGAGATTTCACATTTGCTGCTGTCCGCCTTCTTCCGCACCTCTGGGAGAGCAAGAACCAAGCCCCAGGATCAGGGGCTGGGGGAGGCAATGTCTGGAGCCTGATGCCACTAATCCCATGGGCCCCCAGATTCAGCTGGTAGGTAAATAACAGATCTGGGGCTTTTTCTGCAACGGGAAGTTTTGCTGGTGTTGAGGAAGCGGCCTGAAAGCAGCCCTGGGGAGGGCAGAGCAGGTCACCATTCTGCACTCCTCCAGAGTGAGTGTGGGGGGCAGACAGGACAGAATAGGAACAGAGTAACAGAACAAAAAAACAAACTGAAAAAATACAAACTATATGACAAAAGAAAAAAAATCTCATAATTTTAAAACCCAATTCCATAATTTGGGGAATTTTGGCACGTAATTTTGGCCTGTGATTCCATCCTGGAACCTGGGAGTCAACACGCCAGCGTCAGAGCCCTGAGGATGCTCTAAGCCGCGATGGCTTCAAGGCCACCTCTGCAGGGCCCTTCCCTGCGCCCTCTGCCCATTCCCGAGGCGTCCGCACGCGCCCAGCTGACCTGCGGACAGCTTCTGTTCTTCAGCGATCTGCTCCAGTCGGCCCAGGAGAGCGTCGATGTTGGATTTGATCTGTGTCAGCTCAGTTTTGATTGTCTGCAGCTCGCTGCACTTCACTGGGGAGGAAGGAAGGGAAAAAGGGCATTTAGTGCCCGGCAGAGCGCCCGAGGCGCCGGCCTCACCCCGCTGCCTGCCCACGTCACCTCGCTGCACAGGTTAGACAACCAGCTAGAAAGCCCATGCTAGAAACACACTCCTGGCATCCCTGGTCTCAACGTGCGGTGATGCTCACACCTCGCTGAATGGCTATCTCACCTTGTCTGTGCTGGAAGGAGCCGTGGGGAGTGGTGGTGGTGGCTGGGGGGGCTGCGGGGGGAGGTTGTATGCACCCCGAAAAGCCTGTGTGTCACCCACGCACGTTGTGTTGGCTGACACCAGGCTTTGGCACGCTCAGCCTGTGGTGCACCTTCCCCTACCCTCAGCAGGAGCTGGCAATGTTCTCACCATGAGCCAGCAACGTGCGCCTGCAGCCCCGAAAGCCAACCGTGCCCTGGGCTGCATCAAGAGCAGCGTGGGCAGCAGGGCGAGGGAGGGGATTCTGCCCCTTTACTCCACTCTCCTGAGACCCCACCTGAGTCCTGCGTCCAGCTCTGGGGCCCCCAACATAAGAAGGACATAAATGTGTTGGAGAAGGGCCAGAGGAGGCCACGAAGATGATCCGAGGGCTGGAGCACCTCTCCTGTGAAGACAGGCTGAGGGAGTTGGGGCTGTTCAGCCTGGAGAAGAGAAGGCTCCGGGGTGACATCAGAGCAGCTGCCAGTGCCTGAAGGGGCCGACAGGAAGGATGGAGAGGGGCTTTTCACAAGGGTGTGTAGTGACAGGACGAGGGGGAACAGCTCTAAGCTAAAAGACGGCAGATTTAGATTAGATATTAGGAAGAAATTCTTCACCATGAGGGTGGTGAGGCCCTGGCCCAGGTTGCCCAGAGAAGCTGTGGCTGCCCCGTCCCTGGCAGTGTTCAAGGCCAGGTTGGATGGAGCTCTGAGCAACCTGGGCTGGTGGAAGATGTCCCTGCCCATGGCAGGGGGGTTGGAACCAGATGGTCTTAAAGGTCCCCTCCAACCCAAACCACAGTATGATTCCATGATTTGCAGCCCATAGGCTTCTGAAAGGCCCTCCCTTGGGCTGTTGTTTCCAGATGTTCTGGCTTTTTTCAGGTTTTTTTCTTGGAGTATCTGGCCCTGTGGGTGAATGCCTGGGGACAGGAGGTCCCTGCGCACGCCAGTCTCCACACTGCCCCGCTGCACCCCACGCACACACTCACGCTTCAACTTGGCCGAGCTGTTGGCGATGGCAGCCGACCTGGCGAAGAGCTTGACGGGGAGCGTCGCCTTCACGCGCCGGACGAGGGGGATGGTGACCCGCGGCCGCTTCACAGGAACCACCCTGGGCACCGGAGAGACTCGGCCCCGGTACTCGAAGAGCCTGGAGCGGGGATGGGGGGTGGGAAGGATTTGGGGAGAAGGATGGGGCGGAAGGACGAGGGGGGCTGAAGCAGCCCTCCAGCACCCCCAGCCCTGCCATGCTGGGCATCGGGTGCCACAGCTGGAACCCAGCCTGGCCACCAGACCCCGCTGCACAGGGCTGGGATGGAGCACCCTGCACCCCACCTCGCTCCCCATGGCAGGAGCTCGGCTGCAGGGAAGATCTTGCCCCACAGAAAGCCCCTTTGGCTGATGCCTCCCCTACTCACCTGTCGTAGAAGTCGTCTCTGTAATAGTCATAGTCGAAGTCGTAGCCGCTGCAGAGAGAGAGTCAGGATGGCACGGGTTAATTACTGCTGGCAATTTATTCTCATTACTCCTTCATCGCCTACTGAGCCCCCCAGGCCCTTATTTATTCCCCCTCCATAGAGGAGGCCCTGTCCTTCCACCTAGCAGGACACGCATGCTCGTCCTCCTGGCTGCGAGGGGCTGCAGGGACCGGGGCTGAGCCCAGAGGAAGGTCCTAGATGATCTCCAGAGGTCCCTTCCAACCCCCACCACCCTCTGATTCTGTGATCTTGGGGGGGAACACGCTGGACAGGGTGACGCTGGCAGCAGTGTTAACCTGGCTGTCTCAAGGTGGAACAAGAAGATGGGCAGGTGGATGAAAACCTACACAGTGGGGTGGGGAGCAATGTCCGCAGGCACGCTGTGGGCACGTCTGCATCTGAAGCGACGGCTGAGTGCGGGGAGCGGGGACCAGCCCTCCCACCCCGGCCGGCCATGCCGAGAAGCTGGAAGTACGGCGGATGGGCTGTGTCCGTGAAGCGCCGGCTGAACTGTTCTCTGATTAATGCTGCTGGTGTCCCTCTGTCCTGCCTTCTGTACAGCAGGGCTGTACCTGTGTCAGGAGGGCACTGTCCTGCTGCCACCCTTGGAAAATTTCTTTTCATACCATATATAATTGTTGGGGGAGAACTCAGGAAGAAGGAGATATTTATTAATTGAACCTTTTTGCTATCGAAGATACTTAGCCCTCTCTCCTCGCAGCGAGGCATTGCCCACATCCCGTTTTCTCAAGCTTGAACTGCATTTTAACCTGAAGTCAGAGCAATGCCTTTCTCAGTCCCTGGAGACCCAGGAACACACCCTCCCTCTTGCTGCAGCTGGTTTTTCACAAGGCGACACAAACCAGGTGGTCGCAGCGGGCACTGACAGCTCCCCAGAGACGAGACCCGCTCCGGTGCCGCCTGATGCCCCGGCACAGGCTCAGCAGCACCAGCAACGCTGCTGAGTGTCCCCGCTGCCCCCAGCTGAACACAGCATCTGGATCCCTGGTGTGCTGCCGGCTGAATTAACGCTGGCTAAATACGAAGTTACGCTGATGTCCCCTCCTCTCTGGTCTGAGAGAATGGGTACTGCAGCCCTTGAAAGACAAGATTCTGTCCTGCATCGCAAAGCCATTTGAAGTGGCTTACAAAAAAAAAGAAAGTCTAATGGGAAGAAAGAGAGAGTGATGGGGAGAGGGAAGAACTCTGAGCCAGGAGAAACTGGGCCATCGGGAGAGGCAAGGATGAGCGCTGAAGTATGTAGCCGAGAGCAAACTGGGTGTCCTGTACCTTAGGTAAGAAGTGACAAGAAGAATGCGTGGCTGGCTGGGACAGCCGGTGGGAAGCATGGTTTGGAGCAGAAATCCCAGGCTTGACCCAACATGCCTGTCCTGCCTATGCTGGCACTGGGTTTCACCCCCAGTGGTTTAGTTTCAATAACTGGCTGGTTTCTTAAATGTTTTTTTTCCCTGCTCCTTGGATGCTCCTTGGGTTCCCCAGAAGCCTGGGGCAGCATATGGAGACTCAGCCTATGCCTGAGGGGATCTGAAGTACGCTCTGGATGGCTGGAGACACCAGGGCTCCTCTGGGGCCAAGGACAGTTGGTGCAAGAGGTGAAGGGCAACAAGACAGCGTTTGCACCTACTGCCTCACTGGCATCATGCACTGCCACGGTGACTTCAAGCAAGGAGGTGTTTTATAAAGCTGGCCCGTATCTCTGAGCAGCTGCTAACCACGGCATCCACGGCTGGCCTGGATGCTGGAGACAGGCTCATCACGCAGTGGCGGGGCGGGGGGAGCTGTGACTCTGGAGGTGTTGTTGCCATAAGCCTTCCAAATTAAATTGCGTGATGAAAAATTGCCAGTTTGCTGACAGTCTCAGCATAGATGATTTTCAACATCTTTTCAGCCTTGGCATCCTTCCCTTCTGACCTGACCTGTAGATGTTTCTGCAGGGCTCACAGAAGAGAGACGAGTATCATGGCAGCCTCCTGTCCCAACCACTGCATGAGCTGTTTGTATTCCCTTCTGTGTTCATCTGAATTGAAAGGGAAAGGCAATTCCTACCACGCCAGCTCTTGCTGGAATCTAACCAGCCTGTTCGTATGGCTGAGGAGGTGGGCAGTGCAGAACGAGGAAATGTATTCTCATGGAGATTTTTGTGACTGGTAACTTGATTTTCACTCTAACCTGGGATGGAACATGGAAATACAGAAAATCTCCAAGAAAATAGCTCCCCTCAGCCTGCCAATCTATTTTGATCACCAAGGATGTTTGACTCCAGCTCTGTTTGAATCCAATAAACACAGAATACAATCGAAATAGGAAGTAGTTTGAAAGGAAAATTGAACTAGGATGCTTCTACGCCGTCAGACTCCCCCTCTTCATTTTTTGTCCTTTTTTTTTTTTTTCCTTAGATGCAACTTGAACAAAACTGCTGCAGTTTTGTAATATATGCCAGTCCTGACAGGGTCTGGTGAACTGCTTCTGCCTAGATCCAGCAATGCCCTGGAGCCAATGCTCTCTGTAGCCACAGGCAAGAGAAGACCGTGGCATCTTCCAGCGGCTCAAGGACTCTGAATGGGATAAAGCGGTGTTTTTATTCATGGCAAAACCTCTCTCCGTGGGCTGTTGCTCTTGCTGGGAAGCTTGCTGTGGCGTGGAGACCGGGACGGAGCTTTAGACCATTCGCTCATGAACAACACAAAACTTGGGGGCATTTGGCAAAATGTTGAAACGCCCGCACTCCTTTCTTCTCGCCCTAGTCATGCTCCTGGTCTGAGTTGGATTTTCTTCCAAGCCTTCACTCCCTGGTGGGAGGCCCGCTGGTAGAGCCGTGGACACCGTGGGCTCAGCACATGGCCAGCTCGCTGGAGAGATGGGATGGCGAGGAGCTGCAGCTCCAACCCCATTGCATGTGCATTGCCCTGCTGCTGTCAGGGCTGTCCCGGGCGAGGGCATCTAGGAACAAGGAATAAAGCCCTGAACGGGGTGGGCACCCTCCACCTCCATCTCCACCTCCATCTCCACCTCCATCTCCATCTCCATCTCCATCTCCACCTCCATCACCGACCCTGCCCTGTGACATCTGGGCACCTCTGCCTCACTCCTGGGCTCTGCTACAGCACCAACAGGACCAAGCCTGGCCTGGAGTACCTGTAGATCCAATCTGGTGTGGACTGGAGAAGGATGGAGAAGCCTAAAAACTCAGGTGACATCCTAAGCCTTTTACAAGACTAGTCAAACCAGCAGTTTGGTATATGAAGTGGCTAATAAACACTGCAAATGTTATTAGTCTATTTGCAGTAGGGAATGGGTGAGCAAAGCTGGGCCGCCCTGCATTTCTCTGGTGGAAATCCCTACTGGCCCAGTTTTGCACCCTGTTTACAGAATCAGAGGTGCTGGCTTACAACGTGCCTGATCTGCAGGGCAGCGGATGCAAGAGCATCTACTAATACTTGCAGCTGAAAAGCAAGGGGGTGGTGGTGGGGTACTCCTGCTCTGGTCGCGAATCTTCAGGGGACTGGAGACACTTCCACCCGTTTCAAAAGTAATTAGGGGCATAATCATCCTGGGGAGCTGGTTCTGACCTCCCCAAAACAGTGGGATTCATCTGACTTGGCTTCAGACACTGGGAAAGCAAAGGGATAAATTGAAGACAGGGGGGAAAGAGGCAGTTCCAGGTCACAAAATCATAGAGTTATAGAATGGGTTGGGTTGGAAGGGACCTTTAGAGGCCATTTAATCCAAACACCCTACAATGAACAGGGACACCTTCAACCAGATCAGGTTGCTCAGAGCCCCGTCCACCCTGACCTTGGATGTTCCCAGGGATGGGGCATTCTCCCACCTCTCTGGGCAACCTGTGCCAGGGTTTCACCACCCTCATAAAAATTTCTTCTTTCTATCTAGTCTAAATCTGCTCTCTTTTGGTTTAAAACCATTGGTCATGGTACATCACATCCAAAGGCAGACATCTAACATACTATCAGGTGAAGAACTGCTTTTTTAGCCAGCAAGCAGAAAGGGGAGTCCAGACAACCAGACCACAGAAAACCCTTGAGAGCACAGAGGGCTGAACTCACGTGAGCTGAATCCGCCGCCAGTGCGGTGCGGGATGGCTGATACTCTGCTCTCAGCCTCTGGCAGGACCACTTTCAGTACCTGCTAGCCCCGAGACAGCCCTCAAGCAAGGCAGCAGGCTGGAATAAGGGATTTTTGGAAGTCTGTGACTGTATGATGCTGCTATAACATGCCAGTCAGGTCAGGCCTTTACAGACGATGCCAGCAAGGTAGTGGCTGGATGCCTTTATCAACATCCTTGGAAGTCAGGCGTTGAGCAAAAGGCAGGTCTTCCAACATGAATGCAGAAAAAAAACCTAGTAAAAAGCAAGTGCCTTAGCGTGGGTGATTTATCTGGACACTGTGTGCCTGAAAATTTCACTGCACGTAGGACAAACCTTCTTGAGACTGATGGATCATCCTTCACTGACCTGGCAGGGCTTCTTTTGTGTACAGGAATAATTTTTGCCATTTTTCAATCAGTCGGTGACATTGCGCCCTTTAAAAATAAAGCAGGGACAATCAGGAGGGAAAGGCAGCAGAAGGCTGGAAGGCCGTGTCAAGTAACACGATGCTTCCACCTCCTGATGCATTTCTTCTGCTTTGTTTTTCTTTAGTAATTAAATAACATTTATTAATGACCCACAAAGGCTCAAAATCCAAATATTCATAATTGAAGGGCAATTGTTTGTACGTGCTGCCTTTGCATTACATGTGTGGTGCCATTTCTGAGCGTGCACCTGAACAGCAAATGTACATTTGAGCAGCTGCGCTTTTAATTACTGGCTGACAGCCCCGCACCGATAATCACAAGCGGCACGTCGTGCTCAGCTCGCACCCTTCCACTAACGGCTGCGCAACCTTAATTACTGCAGCAGCAGAAATAATACCCTCTGGAAAGCTACTTGGAGAACCTGGCATTGATCAAAGAGCAAGCTTTTAAGATCTTGTGTATCTGGTGTGAGATTGCTTCCTCCTGCAAACAGCCGAGGTAGCAGCGAGCCGGGAGAGAAAGGTGGGAAGGGAGCCCGGCATTTCCAAGCCACTGGGGCTGCAGGAGGGCTGCTGCAGGCTGGGACAGCGGGCACATCCCTACTGCCGGCACTGGGTCTGCTGGGTTCGGGTACCATCGCTCGCTTCCTCCTCTGCCCCGGGGCTGTTTCTCAGCCCTGTCCACGTGGATTTGGCACCAGGGCTTGCTGGGCCGTCGGCGCTTCCAGCACCGCTGCCAAGAGGTGGGAGGAGTGGATCTGTTTAGCGACGGGTCGACACCAGCTTTCTGCAGGGATCGTCATGGGTATAACAGGGGACACGAATGCCAGCTGAGCTGGAGGGACAACATCCACTCGCATCTGTAGACTGCGAAAATGAGTCAGCGGTGGTTTGTGTCTGTCACTATGGCCGAGACAACTCCTTGGGCCACTGAGCTGCCAGGCACTCGACTGCTCCTGCAGTTCTCGCTTAGGCTGTCCTCACTGTCCTCTTGGCTACAGAGCAACAACAGCACCAGCATTACGGGGAAGGGCAGAGATTTGTGCTTCCAAAGGTCAAGTGCAGCACCGGCAGACCCCACTGCCCCGGGGCAGAGCCACCTTCCCTTCCCAGCCCACCGCCACAAGCAGCCAACTCGCAGCGCAGCAGGATCACTGGCACCGACCCGAACGTGGCCCAGACTGCCACGTCTGGACTGCAGTCCTGTCCAGACACTCTCTATGCAGGGAAAAAAACTACTGCCAGAAGGCAAAAGGTTTTGAGGCATAGTACGTGAATACCTGGGGGACACGGTCAAAACCCAAGTTCATTTTCCATCTCTCCTCACTAACGCATCTGCAGTATCTCCAGGCACGTCTGCAATCAGCAGCGGTGACCGGGGTGCCAGGCACGAGCACCCGTGGACTTTCCAGGAGCAAAGGGATGCTCTGGCAACTGCCAGTCAGAGGGAAGGAGTCCCTGAAGATCTGGAGACATCAGGGGACAGCAGTGATGACAGCAAGGTTTTATATTAAGTGAAGGTCGCTTTTGTGGAGAAACATGAGAAAATTTATGATGGCATGAGCCTGGGTGTATGTTTTCCCTGTTGGAGGTAGATGGGAGGTCACATCCCAAAAGATTTCTGTTATACACCCAGATATCCTCCCTGGGCTGGTGGATCAAGTAAGTCTGTCAAGATTGTTGCTTCCTCTATGTTCAAAATGAGATTTCCCTTCCCTTCCCTTCCCTTCCCTTCCCTTCCCTTCCCTTCCCTTCCCTTCCCCCCCCTT
>Ga0065711_1046466_pt1 | contig 12880 bp, 10 predicted proteins | sample Hoacrofraction12_FD_59098 | JGI IMG/M metagenome (GOLD analysis project Ga0065711, IMG submission 59098) | Hoatzin crop microbial communities from Cojedes, Venezuela - Epithelial fraction 12 v2 (version 2) | ecosystem: Host-associated > Birds > Digestive system > Esophagus > Crop | place... | reverse complement strand
AGGGAGCTGGGCTTGTTCAGCCTGAAGAAGAGAAGGCTGAGAGGGGACCTAATAAATGCTTATAAATATCTGAAGGGTGGGTGTCAGGAAGATGGGGCCAAGCTCTTTTCCGTGGTGCCCAGTGACAGGACAAGGGGAAATGGGCACAAACTGAGGCACAGGAAGTTCTGTCTGAACATGAGGAAGAACTTCTTCCCTCTGAGGTTGACGGAGCACTGGCACAGGCTGCCCAGGGAGGCTGTGGAGTCTCCTTCTTTGGAGATATTCAAGACCCCCCTGGACAAGGTCCTCTGCAGCCTGCTGTAGGTGACCCTGCTTCGGCAGGGGGGTTGGACTAGATGACCCACAGAGGTCCCTTCCAACCCCTACTATTCTGTGATTCTGTAAGCCTCTGCAGGCTTATGCAGACAAATCCATAACTATTATGTCTTGTGTCAGTGTGGTGTGTTTTGTCATGGTATTATCAGAAGCAACGGTTAAGGGATCACCTTTCAGTGTCCAAATTCTGAAATATAAAACCTGTTGTAATTTCATGAAAAATGAAAAACATTGCTCACAGCCCCCTCTGCCCATTATTGGGTGCGTGCTGGAGACAATGATATTGGATGCTGGAAACCACGGAATGCACCTCTGACTCTTCTGGTTGCGCTGCCAAGGTCTTTGGCTTTCTTTACCTGGGTTTCAGGTCAGGGTCCTGCTACAGCTGCCTGTCGGTGCAAAGTGCATCAGTCCAAGTGTCATATGCGTTGATAATGCAACAGGGAAATCACAAGGCAAATGCCTCTGCTTCGGTACCCCTCCATTACAGAATGCCATCATCAACAGCAAAGCCACACGGAGGCTGGCAGAGCCCATGCAGCTTTCAGTAGATTAAAGCAAGATGTCTCAAAAGAAAAAGGCGTTTGACCTCAGGCAAAAGCAAGTATCTGCCATGCAATTGTCATTACCACTTTTTTGTATGATTGCCAAAACTTGAACAGCTTGCAGTTATGTGTAATGCCCTAATCAGTTCCACATTTCACTGGGTAAAATCCTAAATACTCATGTTTTGCAGAGTTCAAGAATTCTCTGTATCCACTTCCACAAGCTCTGCATTGGGTTTACTAACTACAGTGCGCTTTGGTCCTCACAGCCGGCTGTCTCAAGCTGTCATTCAGGGGAATGAGTGAGATGCAGCCCTCTGAAGTGATGCTGCCCGTGCTTAAGGCAAATCTAGTTCTGCCCATGGGAAACTTCATCAAAACCTCTCAGGGAAAAGAGCTTCCTTGCTCTCTTGTTTTAAGTGGAACCAGCAAAGACATTTCTGAAAATGCATTTGTCTAATATCTCCCCTCGTACTTAAGAAATAGGTGTACAAACTAATTATAATACTATATTGTATTTAGTGCCAAACACATGCTCAGTGCTGTACCAACTCCCAAAACAAAGACAACCTCTAGTCCAACCCAAAGCCCTTGTACAGCAAACTTCTTGTTAACCATACACATGTTTTCTCACTAACTGAACCGAAACAACTTACAGGCATGAAGTTGAAGCGTAAGCAGGAGTGTTGTGCAGATCATGGCTTGAAGGATGTCTAAGGGCATGAACCAAGGCCTGGGGAAGTCAGTGGAAGGCTCCAACCCACCAATGGATTTTCGAGGTCGGGTTGAAAACGCAGTAAATTAGTGCACAGATGCATATCCAAATAGGTTCTGGAAATTGTGTGTGACAATGTCTCCTGAGGGTGAGAAAACTGCTGCTTAAAGCAGCATCAGCTGTGAAACCAGCCCAGGCTGCCCACAGCTTTGCCTAGCCTGTCCTGCTGTGGAATGGTCCTCATGGGAAAAAGTTTCTCCTTCTTTCTGACATGCCTCATGTCTCTCATCCTACCGCTATGCGAAGAGCCTGGTTTTATAACAAGAATTTTTTAATGTTGCCGGAGGCTTGTCAAACTTCTGTATGTACTAATTTATTTCTTCAAATTGGGTCTCATTTGTCATTGGAGCTTGGTGAATTAAATTGTACAACAATATTATTTGTCTGTATTTTGAGATCCTGTGAAAAGCAAAAAACAGATCTGTTAAAAATGTGAATAATTGTAAGGGTTGTTGAAATTTCAGCTTTCAATTATTTCAGCTACAATTAAAATAATTAGCATGCAATTTACTTCATGAAAATTTTTAACAGAAATGCTAAAAGAACATACCAAATTAAAATGTGCATATTTTAGGATTCATAAGCCTTTCAGTCAGAATCTCAAAGGACCTTATAGTCCCACTGTTTTTTAAATAAGCATATTATGCAGAACTGCCAGACTTCTGGGCCTTTTCCACCTGAAATATTAGGATTCTCTATAAGCTTACGGAAGTCTCTGCAGATAAAATACACCTGAAGAAAATTTGCTTTTTAGACTGTTGCTGGAATATTCTTCGTTACAGCACATCATTCTCTAGTGTTACATCTATCTTAGCTGTAAAATAAGACTATACAATAACTTCATAATTTAACCGGTAAAATGCATCTTGCTGCTCAGAAGTTGCTTTCCTGTTATACGAAGTTAACTCTTTTTTGCAGCACCAAGTTTTGCCTGCCAAATGCAATGAGATATAATATGCCAATTCAAAATGATCACTTCCAAAATGACTTGGGCGTGTAGTTTGGTAGGATGGAGCCTTGGCCACAGAGCATTGTGCCAGCTCAGGGCGCTGGTAGTCAGTAACAGCTTTTCTGTCCACTGCCGTTATATGCTGCTGCATAGTGGATGGAAAAGTTTCCCTGAACTTGCCCACTGTGGGCTGGAGCAGTACAGGGAGCTTTTAAATACTGGGCAGAATGACATAGGAAACTTCTTAGTATCGCTGATACCAGCCTTGCCTGATGGATAAGATATTCCATTACCAGTACAAGTGGAAAAACAAGACAAGAGTTTTTCTTGGAGTTACAGGAAGTGCTTTGCAAGGCACTGAAGATGAAACTGCTTGTTCTCAACATCCTGCTCAGGGATGCTCTCTCCAGTGTTGCCCTTCCCCAGTGCCGAGTTCATTTATTTCTTTGCTGTGTCACAGATAACTGCAAAGTGAGCTTTTTTGCTTTGGTTTTTTTTGTTTTATTTTCATTAAAGGAAAAAAAACAAAAAAGAAAAAAAAGTAAAATTGCAGGTGAGTGTGCCTTGGCTCCCTGGGCAGCTGTGCTCTCCCCTGGGAGGTGGGAGTAACCTGCCAGGCAGTTTCTCGTCCACTGAGTGAGCCCCTCTTAGTGGTGCCATTCTCGGCATTCTGCTCCTGCCTTCCGAAATTAATGGGGAGCGAATGCAAATAAAAGTGCACAAATATTTTAATGCAATCCGTCTGCAGTGATAATACTGTAGCTTTGTGAAACGTAGATGTGTTTTGTTGAATTAGCATCATGCTTGTGGAAAATCGCATGCCAGGGTAATTCCAGTGCCTTCAGTTTAGCAGGAGTTGAAACTGTTTTCAGTGACAGCTGAGCAAGGTCTTCAATTTTCATGCAAACATAAAACCAGCTGAAAATATAATCTTTTTTCAACAGGAAAAATGTTCTCAGCTTTTCTCAGAAAGATATTTGAGGAAGTATTATTTTGAGCAAATTAATTATATTTCTATGGTGATGTTGTGAGGGACAACTCCAGTATTATCAGTGTCCATACTGCAAAAAGGGAGTTCAAGTTGGGACGTAATGTTCACAAATAGACCTGAGAAAATAATTGAGATTTCTGCTTTCTTGAAGCCATAAAATGTTGGGAAGGAAATAACAATGAAAGGTTGGAAGTGAAATGGGAACTTTACTGAAAGTGAAATTAAAGAACTGAGAAATGCAGGGCGGGGGGTCTTTGAAGCAAACAGACCTGCATGTGAAATGCCCAATACAGCATTGTTTTCATTTTAACTCTTGGTGGGTTTTGTGTTGGGGCTTTTTTCCACTGAACGTTGGACTGGTGAAACACAGCGTGCAAAGGCAGTAGAAATCAGGCAGTGACTTAAGTGACAGGGAAGAGGCGATGACCGAGCGCAGGCTGTCCTGATCGGCTGCGTGGCCAGGAGCACGCTCAGCAGTGCCGTCATCAATGCTGATGGGAAAGGGAATATCACTTACTGCTCAGTAAATCCAGGTCTGGTTGAAAGGGGTGTACCGGCAGAGCGAGGCACTGCTGCCACAGCACAGTTGGCACTTTCCTGAAAATCAGGTGGACAGGAATGGTGTAGCTACAGGTAAATATGGGTAACTGGAGTTTGTTCACTTCCCATTTGAGCCAGACACAGTTTGTCCATTCCCCGCTGCTCAGCCTCGATCCCTGGGCGCCTGAGTCAATGTGCTTTAGTTTCCGTTTCCCACATTGCCAGGGAGCCACCGGGTGGGAGGACGGGATATTTCTCTTTGGTTAGGCACTTACTTGATCAAAATTCAACTTTATATGGGAATACAACATTAACTTTGTAAGTCTTAGGAATAGAGAGATTCATGCGGAGGAATCAAGTTAACATCCTTTCTTCCACCAGGCTGTCAGTCAAGGTATGGGAAGGAAAATGCTATAGTTTTTTGTTTTTTTCCTAATACCTTAAGTTTAGATGAGATTAAATATACCTTAATACTGCATCCTCATGTGGTGATCTGCAGAAATACCTGACTGAAGTCTGATGACTGAGAAGCCAGTGAAACTGCCTGTGGGTCCTCCACTGGTCCTTGAAGCAGCTGAGGGGTGTCAGCCTGGTGAGGCAGCTCTGCTGCTTTTGGGCTGGAAATTCGGTTTCCAACCAGAGTCCAGAGCCAGCACAGCTCTTCCTACGGGGCTCTGTACTGTGGGCTGCAAATGAGCTTGGACCCACGGCGAAACAATCCGTACCTCTGCCCTGGGATATTGTTCTTAAGAGATGTGATGGATGAAATCTTCACAGGCACCAGCTGAAAACTGATATTGAAGTCAATAACAGCGAAACACAGACTGCGAAGTTTCCTGTAATAACTCTAAATCTTAACTCTGTGCAAGGGGACTTATCAACAGCTGGTATGATAGAGTTGCAGGTGCTTTGGGTATCATGATTTTGCATTTCTTAATGGAGTGTTTGAATATTGAAAGTGTCATCCAAAATTTATTTCAATTTCCTTGAATTTGACTGTTAATAGAATTTTTTTTTTTTTAAATCATGTATTGCTTTAAAGAGAAACAGACTCTATATGGGAAGCTTTGAAAGGCAACGGGATAGAATAATAACTAAAGATGTGGGTTCACAAACTATTTTTATTTGAAAACATAAAGCAGAGAGCCTTGAGTGCCTGATATTTGTGTTGATGCCTCTGCATGCAGAATTGTGCTGACCAGGGAGGAACGGTTTGGGCTCTGAAATCAATACTGAGCACTGAAGTAGCTTTTAGATGCTCAGTTCCTGCTGTGCTTTGTCTAATTTGAAGTTTGTTTAAATCCCATTTTAAATGCTGCTGGAGGAGTCTGCTTTATCTGAGGGAGAAATCTAGAGTAGCTGGTAGTTGAAAATAATGGATCATCAGGAAATAAATGCAGGGATAATGTATGCAGGGAAAACTTCAGCCATTAAATTTGTTTTGGAGGAGGGCAAGCCCACATATCTGGTCATTTTTTACTCTTAGAAATGAAACCATCAAACCAGTATGGGGAATGATTTGGTGTAATCATTACATTTGGGTCTTATGGCTGAAATCCCGGAAAGACTTACTTTATTAATTTGATCTAGCTGACAGAGATAAACATTCTTGCTTCAGCTTTCAGAACAAGTGGTCATCTGGGAGAAAGTCCCACGGCTCTTGAGCTCTCGCCTGCATGCTGGGTTTTGCCTTTTGCAGTGTTTTGAGAAGGGTCTCCGCAAAGCCAGACTGGTGGAGCTATGTATGCTCTGTCTAACTATAAAGCATTCCTAGTCCTGGCCAGAAAAGCACAGCACTTACTGTGTTTTCCTTTGGAAAACTGATGCTTGCAGCAAAAGACATGTGAATGTTGGGCAGGAATCCCAGAGGGTGAGAAAGAGCCCTCACCCTTTGGAGAGGAGAACGTTTTTGTTGGTGAAACTTCCTCTCACCCCACTCTTTGGCAGCACCGTTTTACAGGGAGCCAGCAAAGACCACATTACCTTGTCAGCAAGTTAAATGGAGAAATGAAAGGGAGAACTTAAAAAGCTTGTATAACCTCACTCCATTCATTGCCATAGCAAGAATTCCCTGTGAAAGTGGTGCAAAGAAATGTTTTAGATGATAATGCACTTTTAAAATGCAGTATCGCTAGCAAAACCCCTCTCTCGTCACAGCCTATGGATCTGTGAAGTCCTTTAATGACATAAGGTTCTTTGCCATCCTGAAGGAATTCTCAAGTGGTTGGGAATGAATTTAGAAACTCCTACCTTGCAGTTACGGGTAAGAATCTAGATGCACAAGTACTTAAGCAATAGAAGCTCTAAGAGCAGGTTGTACCTTGATACCAGCGAGTTCTCTGCCTTCTCTTACTGCTTCAGATTTCCAAAGCCCCCACAGCAGTGAGAGACACAATCACAACTAAAAGTCGCTGGCTGTTGTTTGGGTGTTAATTCTTTTTTGTACCTTTGAAAGTCCACTCCGTACTGAAGTGTTATGGTAGGAGAAACGCTCCCAAGAGACATGTCCCAGCCAGAGCTGTAAGGGCTGGGATATAAAACAGTGTTTTCCTGAAATATATTTTTTGCTATCCGCAGGGTGCAGCTGCCTTCTTACAATAGCCAATGTCTTATCCATCTTCTCCATTTCTCTATAAAGGACGTAAGAGCTCTTTGCTATCTTGAGAGGGCACTGGGAAGGTTACAGGCTGTGAGGCCCTTACATGTGGCACAGATTGATGGTGAATAGCAGAGGTTCTGCTGGAATATCTCCCTCTGACCCATCCAAAAAGAGTCCCTGGAGGTGCAGAGAGGACTACCTGCCTCTCCTCTGCATCTGCGTGGCTTTAGTCCTTCTACACATTATGTTTTTGTTTTTCTATAAGCTTGAAAAACACAGTCCAAGGAATCAGTGTATTATTTAGCTTGTAAGTGCTTTGTGCCATTTGCTGAATTGTTAACCATACCGTCTGCATTTATGTGCCTGGCAACTAGCAATATTGTTTTGATTAAATGCCTTTTGACTAGAAGAATTCAGCTACTTTGTAAAAGCAAAAATATGAAGCAGTTCTGTTATATGATGGCATTTTAGTGCTACCCTGCTTTTTCTAAAGTAATTCAGCAGAAACTGAGAAAGCATTTAATTTTGAAGTACATTCATTTGTCTTAAGGCTTTAGAGCAGCCTTATTACTGCACCTACTTCAGCTGAATAAATGGAAAATTCTGTTCTACTCAGTCCAGATTGAGCTACTTTTAGATTTAGGTAGTTTTTGCCTATCCATATGTGAATGTGATTTGGATTTTGTTCTAAGGAGAAAAATCTAGGTCTTTTACCTCCTGCACAGAACACAACAGGAAAACAAAAAAGGTTTTAATTTCTGTGGCTAAACTAAAAGAGAATTGGGAGAATAATTCACTTTGGCTTAAAACTTAAAGTTGGAGGGTTTTTTTTTTCTTCTTTTCAAAATGAGAAAATCTGTGGCTGACCAAGTAGAAGTTTAGTTCCCCTGAAAAAAATCTTTGTTTTATTTTGGGGAAATTCTTTTTATTACTTCTTAATAAAGCTACATGTTAGAATGATTTTGAAAATAAATGTTGAAAAGCTACTAGAGTTTTTCCTGAATTCTCATTTGAGCCGAAACTAATTGCTTAATCTAATCCAAACATTCAACTGTTTTGTTCCCCTTGACTTAGGATTCCTCAGTGAAGGAGCTGCCTAGGGGAACGCCTTCTCGAGCCCCAAGAAAATGTGAATTTTGAGGGTAAGTGCACATGTGGGAGTTACCAGGAAGGGCCATGTATGTTCTCAGGGCATGGCGCGGTGAGGATGTCTCACGACACAGGGTGTCTGAGGGAAAGAATCTGGAGGCAAGGGGGTGATTTTCTTGAAGCCAGTAAGATCTAATATTATAGGATAGGATATCCTATATAATATGGTTCTTATAATCCTGTATAATAGGATATGATATATGATAAAAATTACAATTATAACAGGATAATGACTATAATATAGGTTAAAATAATAACAGGGAAATTTCTATAATATAGGATATCACATAATATAGGATATCTCATATCAGGATGCTCCCATTCTGGGGAATATGAAGCTGTGAATTGCAGGGTAATGAAATAATTGCTTTCAGGCCTCTGGTACCCTGTCATCACCTCTGTCTCTTCACTGTCACTACTAGGATTTGCAAGGAGTGTGGAAAGAGAGAGAGAGAGAGAGCGAGCAACATCTGAATCAGCTCAGGCACAGTGACGTGATCTAGCCAGAAAGAGCAAAGCTAAAGGCCACTTGTACCCATCTGCATGTTCATCTGTTCAGGTTTTCACCTGAGTCATTGGCTTTTTCAAACTTCAGACTGAATAAAATAGAATCTTGACATGAACTACCAGTTCAATCAAAACAGTTTCTTGAATGAGTAAAATATTCTTCCTAAATGGACAAAACAAATGTCACAGCATTAGCAGGGATGGGTTTTTATGAAGTGAGGGTGGGGAGAGAGGTAGCAGAAGAATTATTAGCTGAGCACATCAGTGTATTATCAGTATTTTATCAGAATAGCCAGCATCATGCAAAAGCCCCTTCCTTTCACTGATCGTCAGTCCTCAGGGTGAAAGCCCAACAGGAGCTGTACACTTGGTAAGACTGGAGGTGGCACTCAGGCTGAAAGATGTTATCGCTCTGTCATGAACGGGATCATTACCCAGCACAGTCTCAGATATACTTTGTTCCCCACTGCAGAATCGTTTAATGATGAGAGGGGAAAGTGCAAGTGTGAAAAGCCTTTATAATATATAGCTGCACACAGTAATGGAAAGTACATGCAGTATCTCACTGATGACCAACACCAGCCTGGGGTCCATAGCAGCTCCTAGCAACATCCGTTACTGCAGAATCTCTCAGCAACAGGCAATCCACTGCAGTGTTGTAGTTATGTCAAATGACATCCACCTTCTCACAGCTGTGGGGCTGAACATGGCTGCAGGCAGAGAGGGACTCTAGTTCAGTACATAGCCAGAAGAGATCTATCGCTGTGGCTCCTAGAGCGTCTTCTTGAACTCTGTGGGTGATGCGAACCTTGCGTGGGACAAGCCCCTTCCCTTCATTGAAGGCCTTTGACCATGAGGTATAATTTACACCTGTAAGCCAAGGGAAGGGAATTTCAAACCCTCTGCTCTTCTGTTTAGCAGTCAGACCTCAGCTAAAGCCATGATATTTACACACCTTGCCCCCCAAATTTCCCTCAAACTGAGGGTCACCATCCATCCAGGATACCTTTAGGGAAGGCACCAGTCACCATTCATGTGCCTGAGCAGTCTTGGCGGTTGTTCTTGTGATTTTTGGTGGTTTAGTAATGCTCCTAATCTGTGCTGGAAATGGGAATATTGGATCAGCTGCTTAAGACAGATGTAGAGATGCTTTCTATTAAGTATATATTTAGCCTTTATAAGTACGGTATACACTGTTCACATTTCTAGCCATTAAATTAATCAGTGCAGTGCTATTTAGATGGGTAGTGAAAAGTCCTCTGTTCTACCTTAAACTGGCACATAATTTTACCTGTCAACAATCTACTGTACAAAAGGTTGTTTCTGAAATTTCTGGCTCTAGAAGTCACCAAGGTACTTATGAAAATGTTCTTAACTGCCAGTGAGTCAGCGTTCAGAGGGCTGAAACTCATTTCCAGGAATTATGGGATTTACAAGGCTTGACTTCCAAACCTGGCAACTGACATAATGAGAAAGAATAAAAAAAATGCTCAAAAGCAAACCCCAAATGCCTTTTGGATGCAAACCACAGTAAGCATGCACTCAGTCTCTTAAGATGTATCCATACCTGTCATTTAAAATCAGAGGGTGGTGGAAAAATACTCCTTCTCAGCCATTTTTCTCTTTGGGGGCACAGTTTCTTCACTGATGTCAAGGCCAAAGATTCCACTGAACCAGAAAAAGGAAACATTCTTTAAATTTGACTGTACTAACGAAGATGATTCCTGTTCTTTTGGATCCTTTAAGTGTGGAATTAAAGTGTTTGGTATATTACCAGCCCATAACAACCGATGGTATCTGCTTCAGGCAGTGCTATGTGAGCGGGCTGGAGGTGACAGACTACTGGCCGCAAAAGTTTCAATATTATTATCTAACGTTGATATTCTAGTGGATCCCAGGAGCACTTTGCTCAGGCCCATTTCCAAAGAACAGTTCCAAATAATGCCAATGCTTTTCAGGTAGAAGTGAGACAATTTGCAAGCCCTGTTTAGGGAACGAGATGGACAATTTATTTAGAGTGTTAAGGTGAGGGAAGTGACCCTTTCTAGGTGCCCGTTAGCCCTAAGAAGGATTCACTGCTAACAATCCTTTAGGGAGAATAATTTCTCCTCCTGGTAGTGCTTTCAGCAGCGGACTGTATGTTCTTGGAAATAAGTTGCTGTTCTGTCTCATTTCCTTAATATCCTGGCTCTGTGTCCTACTTTTCAGACAGATATTTTTCCTTTTCATTGTGGTAAAGGTGTACTTCTAGGAGCCAAAGCAGTAGCAGAGCTATTGGACTTGAAGGCAATGCAACCTTTTGAGACCCCATGGCTGGAAGGGGTGTTCACGCTCTAGACTGAAAGATGAGAGCAGGCAGAGGCTCGTGGCTGCGGTTTGCTGGGAGGCAGAGCATCCACCCCTTGTGCCAGAGCCTTGGCTAACCCAGTAATGCTGTTCCCCTTAGTGTGATATGTTTTTATTTGGAGTGAGGCACATGACAGCAAAGAACTAATCAAACGTGTGGCAAGCCTTGTAAATTTTTTTTTTTTTTTGAAGAGTGGCATTTAGTACTTTTATTTGCCATTTGACTCCTATTTCACTGCAGAAGTTACCGTCCTGTTTGCTGTGATTGTTAAATGCCACTGAGGAATATGAAAATATGTAGCAAGTGCTAGCAGCTCTTACATGCACTGAGTTTTCCCTCTCGGTTATGGAAAAATCAGTTACTTGGCAAATTCCCAGTGTTATATATTCTGCAGTATCTTGTATTGCTATGAGTCCATTTTCAGACTTGCTTATGTCTTGCGAACAAGCTGGCTTTTTCTTGTGAGACCAGACAATGTCCTCAAGTTTGTGGGTATAGATAAAGCCCTCGTCATGATTGTTTGAAATGTTTAGAGGATTTTACTTAATTATGTAGTAGTTTGGGCTGGTATGTGTGATTTGGCTAGACCTGAATATTTGCCTGTAAATAGATGTTTCATTCATGTCTTTGACAGAAGTCTGAGGTTTGTGATGGGAAAGTGACCATTCTCCCAAAGAGCTGTCTGTTCTGTGGTTCCATTATGTTCATAAATTCCTTGCATATTTGTTTTGTTTAGTCAATACAAAGTTCCAGGGTGTCAATTATGTTTGTACAAATTAAAAGACCGGCTTGTGCAAGGTATGAGAATATATAAAACAATTTGTGTCAACTTGCTTGAGTTTTATCAAAACAGGAGAGGAACTAATTTCCAAGATTGATGCCAGGCCATTAAATAAAGATGAATGTACTCAGTGCTGTGGTGGTAGTATGCTACTGGGGATTTTCTTTCAAGCCTCAGTATCCCAAGACAAATATTTATTTTCCAGCTGGAAGTCAACAGGCGGTCTGCCTAGGTGGTTCTGCAAACAGATGTGATAAGACTCTTAAAGTGCTTTATGGATGGGGAAAAAAAACTATTCATGTACCATTTAGTGTATTCCAAAGCAGAAAATTTGTCTATTACAATAGCAACATCCTAACTAAGGTAAAATGAGTTTCAAAATGTTTATGGGCACTACTGTATGGGAATCGTGTGGCACCAGCCAGAGGTCCAACAGCACTCTTCATTTGCTGTTCATCCAAAGCAAACCAGTATTCTCTCATCATCATTTTGTGTTATCAGACTTCTAGGTCTATTCCTGTGCTGAGTCATGAAGCAAGCAAAAATGCATTTGAAATGACAGAGTATTAAATATTACTTGGTCCAAACTCAGTGTACAGATGGGTGTTGAGTATGAAGGATCCTTGTTTTTCCACACTAGTTCTGTGATCCTCTGTTTAGATCTCTACATTATACTGTAGAGAGTGGGCTACTTAGAGCTAACCAAATGAAATATCACATAAAAAATGTTGAGAAAATATTATCTCTCTGAAGAATATTGTACTGGAGATATAACAAAATATGCAAGCAAGCACATTACTCCTGTGTGTGGGTAGGTAAACAGATACACAGAAGTAACATATGATCTTTATTGCATACCAAACAATAACATTCTTGGTATCATAAATAGTCAAATGAAAATCAATTAAAAAACCCAGCCTGCTTTATCTAGTCTCTGTGCATTTACAGACTTGGAGGAAAGCTTGCCATTTCAATAGACATGATGTATACAGTTGACAGAGCACTTCAAAAAGGCAGATGTCAATTATTTCTTATCACGGCCTAAATAGACCATTTACATTTTATCTAGAGAAGAGAATTTCAATAGTTGCCTTAAATGTGATTACTGAGTTCAGAGAAGAATATATTTTAACCAGCACACCTTTCCATCTGCTTTTGTTTGCCCTGGTGAGGCCTCATCTGGAGTACTGTGTCCAGTTCTGGGCTCCCCAGTTCAAGAAGGATGAAGAGCTACTGGAGAGAGTCCAGTGGAGGGCTACAAGGATGGTGAGGGGACTGGAGCATCTCCACTACGAGGAGAGGTTGAGGGAACTGGGCTTGTTCAGCCTGAAGAAGAGAAGGCTGCGAGGGGACCTTATAAATGCCTACAAATATCTGAA
>Ga0065711_1046463_pt1 | contig 12880 bp, 12 predicted proteins | sample Hoacrofraction12_FD_59098 | JGI IMG/M metagenome (GOLD analysis project Ga0065711, IMG submission 59098) | Hoatzin crop microbial communities from Cojedes, Venezuela - Epithelial fraction 12 v2 (version 2) | ecosystem: Host-associated > Birds > Digestive system > Esophagus > Crop | place... | reverse complement strand
CCTGATAACCTTCTTTTCTTCCACTTGCTTGATGATGGCCTCCAGGATAAGCTGCTCCATCACCTTTCCCGGGATGGAGGTGAGGCTGACCGGCCTGTAGTTCCCTGTGTCCTCCTTCTTGCCCTTTTTGATGATTGGAGTGACATTGGCCTTTCTCCAGTCCTCGGGCACCTCTCCTGACCTCCAGGACCTCTCAAAGATGATGGAGAGTGGCTCAGCAATGACATCCGCCAGCTCCCTCAGCACTCGTGGGTACATTCCATCGGGGCCCATGGATTTGTGGACATATTTGCAGTGGTCAAGCTGCCATTTTAGACTAATGAGTAAAGGTATTATATGAAGCATAAATAGATAACTAAAAGTTCTTCAAAGCTTAATCACCATAGGGTGCAGCATGTGGCTCTTGAGTAGCACATCATTTGTCGGAGTTCCAGATGTTTTCTGACTACAGAAAATTGCTGTTGCTGCAGTCCAAGACGGTGATAAGAATAATGTTGCAAGGTTACAAATAATCTATATGTTGGCATTGCTGGGCTCTGGGTTGGCACGTGGCTGAATAGCTCCGTCTCTTTTACAGCTGTTGGGGGAGGAAGAAGGATTACTTTAACTCATTTGTATCTTTAGAGTCAGAGTTAAGTTGTTTAATTCTGAATGCAGAAAAAACTGTCTCAAATGGCTGTGAAACAACAAGTGGTTTATTTTATTTGCCTTTATGTGAAATTTGTGGTGTATGAAATATAACCCTCTCCTCCCAAAACACACTGCAAACAAAAAATGAACTTAATTTTTTTTTTTTTTTAATGGCCAGAACCCAGGAATGGCTGACTGATGTGGAGACTTTTTTCTTTACCTCAAAACCCTCAAATCTTGGCTGTTACCTGATGTAAATATGTCTGTTAGTTTTGAACTGCTTTGCCTAGGTGTTTACAGCTGGTTAACTTTTTTTAAGTGGAATGCACTGCTGGCTAACCACAACTCAATTTTTGACTTGGCTTTTGTAATCTGGGCTGCCACAGGTACACTGCAATTGGTACCCAATGTACTTCTCGATCAAGTCTTAATTATGCAGTCATAGTCCTAACTATTGTGTAGATGTGCTATTATATGGCAATGGTGTTAACCTGGTTAAAAACATTTAGATGATAAACTGAAGGGAATTGTGCTCTTTCTGCGAATAATTTTACACTGAAGAATTGAGTTCAAACATTCCAAATTTAATGTTTCTGCAGACCCAGGTCTGCTTATTGACCCCAAACTGCAATTGTATTTAGACTGGTAAAAATGGTGCAATACAGCCACGGAGGCAAAAGCTGAATTATGTCATATTAGGTAGAGGAGAAGAATTATTTAAATCCTGTATGCAGGTTGCTGCTGACATACATGATAGAAAGAATGAAATGCATTGAATTTTCATCAAGAAAAGTCATAATCTGATTTAAATTGTGTACTTGTTTGGATGTCAGAAGGACTAAATACAAAACACTGCAATGACAATTTGTCTCCTCTTTTGGATGCCAGAAGGAGTAAATATGAAATACTGCAATAACAAGTTGTATCATCTTCTTGTTATGAATACGGTATATGCAGGTGAGACTGACTAAGGAATAATATTAATGTTTTGTATTTCATGGGTATAGTAGCTACAATGTCTGTTTCTCTTCATGGCTCTTTTGGCAGTTTGGTAAATACTGCTCAGCTGTAGTTTTGCTTTTCTCTTCTACAACAGAAAGTTTTAGGGGAAAGTTTAGATGAAAAGTGTGTGCCCCTGGATTAGGTGGTAATATTTGCCTTGCAAGAGAGGCCATGAGAGCAATACCTCTATAGATTTGATAGATAGTCTGAACCACGTTTTCCACTGTGTGTATGGAAATCGAGGATATTAAGTCTGAAAGGAAGCAGGCATACATATTTATGCCTGCTTCCTTCCCTCCATGATATAAGGTTTTAAGATCAAGACAAATTCTCTTCCTTAATCGAGCACTTGACTTTCTCATGTAGATGTTACATGCATTTCTGCAGCAGACCACACAGATTGACTTGTGGGGATTTTTTGGTGGTGGTTTTTGTTGTTTGTTTTTACAAGTTCTGTTTGTTTATAGTTTCCGTAAGTGCCAACAGTGAAACAGCTTGCGTGAAGGAAGAGCATTGATGACTTTTTGTTTCTGAGTGTGTTAGTCTATGTACTTGTTCTTAACAGTGACAAGGCAGAAGCTGTTGGAGTGCAGCTTGCAGGAGGGGGAGAACTGATTCCGTGATACCTCAGTGGGGTGAATGTTAAGCTGGGTGAAGGCAGAGAGATGAAACTCATTCCACACAAACTTCTAACACAACTTGCAATGTTATATTCTGACCAAAAGTATTTTTGGTGCGGACTGTGTGGGAGATGAAGTTGTGAATGAGTAAAGGTGCCCAGGTATGTCAGATGTTGAATGTCACTGTGTCCAGAAAAGTTACAAGATCTCAGATTCCCAAAACTTACTTGAAGACTTTTACGCGCAAATCACACTTTGGTTACTGGTGTTATTTCGTTTGGTAGAGTTGTTATGTTGCTGGCTTCCTGTAGTTGCTAAGGCAGAGCATGGGGAGGAGGGGAGAGGAGGGCTGAAGAGTGCTGTTAGTGCTTTCAGTTACTTACTCCCAGACATGCCCTTGTTCATAACAACGGACTTATCTAACCGTTTCCCAAAACAAATGTGATTCACAGATGTGTGGTAGCAACTAGGAGAAGATAGAGAGCCCTTTAAATCAGTCGGTCTGTGCATTTCCAATATATTTTGTTGTTTATAGCTTAAGCTGTTTCTATCACCAATTTAGAGGGGAAAATGAAGATTTGCATTTTTATCCCAACTTCATTTGAACAGCTATTTTTTAGTATTAGTAATCTCCCTCTTATTCTTAAAGAATTACTTGAGAGGGGACTGTTAAAAATAATCAGTACAAGCAACCACATTGTTCTTTTCAGTATGTACTGTGGTAGCGCAGGAATAATGGGTGCTCTGCAGGGGAACTTTAAGATTTTCTGTTAAAGCGCTCGAGTGAAACTTTCTCTTCCTGCAGCTGCCACGGTAGAGTACCATTTGTATGAGAGCATGGTATCATAAATTTATCATTTGATTTAATCTGTTTCTGTAGCTGTTATTGTCATTAAAAAAATACAGGTTTTGAGCCTCTGAGTGTGAGAACTATTTCCAGGTTAAGTGATACCATGCAGAAATGCAAATGTGTGCAACTGAGGAAAAATTAATGAAATGTCATTTTGTGTATGAGGGTTTTTTTTTTCCCCAGAGTTAATACAAAGTCAATAAAATAGTATTTTCCCGTTGTGCTCTCTTTTCAGTGTAAACACATCCATGTTGAGACCCTCTGAGAGAGGGAAAGAATCTTGCTTTTTCTGTTCTTATACCTGTGGTGAAGGGGAAAAGTAGGTTGAGAAAAGATGGTATTGGTACAGTGTTACAGCTTCGTTGTAAGGTTTCTCTGAAGCTTGCTCCCAGGAGGTCTAGAACACATCTGTGTCTTCACACATCTTTAGAGACAGATGCTTGAGTCTTGCGATGAGTTTCTAGAAATACTGTAGTGCTTTGGTGAAGCAATAATGTTATTTACTAGAAATGCCATAAAATAAGATTATCTGGACGTGCTCGTGGAGATTAAAGAGAACCTTTTGCATAGGTGTCTGTTGTATTGCTGCTTCTCAATGAAGCACCAAACATAGCATGTTCTGTTGCTGCACATGCATGCTGAATTTCATTCACACCTTCTCCTGGAAGGCCAGTGTACTTGTGTCTTCCTGCTGGCTGTGTTTTTGCTTTTCCTATGTAGTCTGGGTGTCCTTGTGTGTCCTGTTCCTCAGCTGCTGCTTACTTGTGATTACTACAGATGTAAAGTATTTTTTTTGTGTCCTTCAAGTCCTTTCTCAGGTCTGGTTTTCTGCAGTCCCATGACTGTATTTCCCTTTTCTCTCCTGGCCGTAATGAGCATTTGCATCTTTCCTTACACCGCTGTTAACCAAAAACAGTACCATATCACCAATTACTGCAGTGCCTTTAGCCATGTATCCAAAAGGTTTGGTGAAGTTTTTGGATAAAGGTGCTCTTCATTCCTTCTCTGGCCAATTTAATCTTGCTGGGGGCATCAGTGTCTGTTCTTGATGGACTTTGTTCCCTGTTTGAAGCTGAAGCACTGGGGAGCAGCAAGAAGTGGACACCTCCTTACCCCAGTGCACTTTGAGTTTTGGTTCCTGTGTACTCTGTTAAGGGAGCAAAGATGCCAGCTGGCAGCCTGGCAGTGAAAGGCTGGGCTATGCAGGGTGGCCTAATGGAGAGGATAAGCTTGGCAGGGTTATAGTGTAAGGTTCTAATCATTTCTGGTTTTGGCATCAGTCAATTTGAAATGATGATGTTAAGTCTCAGTAAATCAACCAGTGATGTGCAGTCTGTCTGCATGGTGTCACTCCTTCAGGAAGCTGGATTACGTGGACCTTTCCCTTGGCTGACCTGAGAGGAAGGTAGTTGGTGAATGAGCCAAGGTGGATGGGCTGTGCCTATCCCAAGTTGGGCTAGGCAAAAATCTGAACGTTTAATCAGCCATTAGTAAATAACACTACAAGGAATAGCATTTTCCTACTTGACATGACTGTGCAAAGATAGGCAACTGCTCTATGAAGTGTTTGCAAAGTGAAACTGTTTTTCAGTATTTGCTGAATTTGTTGTGTTAAACTAATGTTTAAGGAAAAGAAAATTATCTATACTGGCTTATGCTGTTTGGAATGGCTTGAATTGAATGTTTGTTTCTTTTATGTTTTGCAGACTTCTTGAAGCCAACTCTAGCAAAGAGAAAGCTTTCTGTTTCTGCCAGCCAGACCCAGTCTCCAGTGCTGGTCCCCCTGATGGCAGTTTGTACAGCCCTGTGAAACCTGCCAAGCTGGACGCCACAGCTTTGCACGACTGCACTTTGGCCGCCACTGTGCCTCCTTCGGAGCTGTCGAATCATGCAGTCCTAGCCTGTGACACAGGCATTCACGAAGAGCACTATGTAAGTGAAGCAGTGGAAGATGATGTGCCAGACTACAGAGAGTACAGGGATGCCTGCACCATTACTGGTAAGTAGTCAAATCTTTTTCTCTTGGGAAGGATGTGGAGATGTACAGTTAAGCTTCTGTTCTTAAGCTGTGGGTGAGGTATCTGGTTCATGGACAATGCTGCTGCTGTTCTGCACATTTTTTCTTGTTTAAGATGTGATTTCACAAGCATCCAAATTTCATGGAAAGCATTTTGTAAGGTTTAAGGGTCTTGCAAATAAGCTAGACCAATGACAGCTGTGAAATTAGGACACTATACTTATGTGCTTGGGAAGCTGAACCATTTGCAATTTGTTTGGGAAATAAACCAACTGAAAGTCAGGGATGAGGGGAAGGAAATACTGCAGCTTAAAATTATGGAATGATTGTCCAAATGTTCAACTTTGTGGGAGAAGGGGAAGGGAGAAATAGTGTCTGACATCGTATTTTGACTGTCTGTCTTTTTGCTTTTCAGAACCATTTCGTTTTTGTTACATTAGTTCTGTAACTATAAAAGTTACTGTATAAGGAACAGCTGTTGCTGCATGCTTGTATGAAAGGGTAAATGCCTTTTTGTCATAGTCATGCAAATAAATGGAACATGTGTTTAACTATGGTATTTTAATAGAATTAGGTTCTTAGTGATGTGGTCAGCTGACCCAATTTTTTTGTTTGAATAATCACTGTAACTCAGTTTAGTCATGGATATGGCCATGAAGTGACAGGCAGTTTCCATTCCAAACGCATGGTTTGTTGGCTGAGCTGTGATGCTTCTTTCAGCTTAAAGTGACCTTGTCAGTTCCAAGGTCTTTTGGGAATGTCTGAGTTGTCAGCTCAGTTTTTGGGAGGGACAAATGAGAGGGCTGAGAAAACTAGAAATAAGACTGGAGTCTGCCTAATTGGCTGCCAGATACCTTTACGCTGAGTTACTTCCAGCCATTTCTAGAATTGTCTGTAGGTCAGAGAACTAGTTAGTGGTGACCATCAACAGATGCTGTTGTAATATGCCTTAACTTGATGCAGCCCAACTGCTGTGTAGTTGCTGAGGGTTGATATTCTGCAAAAATAAAATAAAGAAGGGGAGAGATGCTCTGCATGTCCATCCCTATTCCCTTGAGAAGACAGGCAGCAGGATTAACTCTGGAGTCGCTTTCAGTGAGGTATACTTCTACATAAAATAAACGTTTTGTTAACAGAAACTCCCCATCCCTCCTCCCTTTGTATTCATGGGTTCAGAGCTCTTTAAGTGGTTAGTTTATAAATGGGTCACTCTTTTGACTGCCCTCTAGGTATTTGCTTGTAGGTAGACTAGAAACTCTACACATTACGAAGGTGCATTCCTGGTAACATAACTGTTTTCCAGGCCCCTTGTAGAAGGATCTTTCTTGCAAGTTATTCTGCTGACTGGGTCCTGTCTCCCCTGCTCTCCCCTCCCTCCTCTGTTAACAGGAAGACGTTAACTTCATGTTTTTCTCTTTCTGACTACAAGCCCAGACAGATAACTTCTTTCAGGTGTCAAAATGCCTTCTTGATTATGGTTCGTTGAAAGGCAGGACAAACTCTGTCTTCCTTCTAGAATTTTTAGTAGTAGTTTTTGTTAAATGAAGTTCAATGTATATCTTCCTACTTTGCACTCTTTCAAGCATGATGTAGTTTCTGAATCTCTTCTTGCCTGGTGGTCAGTGAAGTGTGGTTTACTGATTGACTGTCTAATGCTTTTTTATGAACTAACTTTTCTGCAGCAGCAAATTTGTACTGTTTGTGACCAGGAGACAACATGGTAAGAGTTGCAGTAGAAATACTGATGGGTTGGTTTTTGGTGTTGTGTTTGTTTTTTTCTTTTTTTAAATGGATTTTTCTGAGTTTAGCTCCTTGCTCGGCTTTTTGAAGAGCTCTAAGGGCATAGATTGGGAGTTAGGAACTGATATACTCCCTCTGTAAAATCTGTGTTTTATCAGTAGTATGCGCTGGTATGCAGCGTATACCCTTGAAACAACCAGATAGAGAAACACTTGCAGAGGAATAAGGATTGGCAGAGGCTTTAACATGAAGACTTTGTGTAGGTTAGCACGTTTTGCTATTTAACTTTCAAGAAGGCCATTGGTGGTCAAATAATTTTAAATTCTTGCTGCTTTGTTCCCCCATCCATTCTGTTTGCTGGCAGTAGAGAGGCACTTGGACATTCTCTGTCAGCAGCATGATATTTCCTGCCCGGGACCTAAGAGCAGATGTAATGTGGCTGAGGGTCTGTTGCACATTCTGATTACGCTAAGGATGTTTTCTTAGGTACAAAATTGGCTTAAACATTTCCTGTCCGCAAACCACCTCAGAATTGTGCTTGTGCAGATTTCTCTGGGAGTGCAGCTGAAAGCATTTTAGGCTATTGGTCTGGATAGAATCTCTCCTCCACTTTTGTGGCAGTGGGGAGATAAGGGTTACTTTTTAGCTAGGTCACACCAGCTCTGATCTGTTCCACTCTGTGGCCTAGAAGCAGTGATGTTGGCATAACCAAGGGAATGAGTACTGCAGGAGTGGGCATGGGTGACTAAAAACAGTGAGGTGAAGAGCTTCCTTAAGCCGAAGGGAGGACAGCACTCCAAAAGGCTACTACTTTCCCACTGAATAGGATAATAAAGGGATCCAAAACTCATAGTTGCTATAATGGAAGTGTTTATGCAAGTAGACGCTTCTGCATCTGTGCTAATTTGAGCATAGAAGGGCAAATGAAATAGGACAATTGATCCATTTAAAAAAAAAAAAAGTTTAAGGTTGTAAGAGTTATTTAAAAAAAGTTACTGTGGAGCACGTATTTTCTAAACACAACACTAATAGTTTCAAAGCTGAAAATGGATTCAGTAGCTACTGTAATAGATTTTTTTTTTTTTTAATTATTATGGCATTTTGGGTTTTGTTAGTAAGATTTGAGAGAAAAGTTCAATGTAGCCTGACTTTCAGAGTTTCCACTGCTGTCATTTGTGGAGCTCCTACAGGTAAATGGGCAGAAGGAGACTCAAGCGCTGAGGCTGGTGGACAGTGGAGCAGCAGTGTGGGATGTAGAAGTCACCTATTTTGCCCCAGTTTTTTCCGTTGAAGTGCCGCTGCCGTCCAGCTGAGAGCAGAAAGGTAGGAACAGGGTTGTAGCACCATCTAGTGTTCCTTTTGCTAGAAAGGGAGTCGAAGTGCTGATTAAAGGTGTCTGTCTTTCCTGTAATTACAGTGCAGACCTGGATGCTTCCAGTCAGATGTTGATGGAAACGGCAGCTGGGGTTGGGGGCTTCCTACTCTAACAACCCCTGTCCTGTTTTATTTAAAGCAGGAAGGGCTGTAATCTTGACATGATAAGCATGTCACTAAGTTGCTCAGTAGTCCCAATTTTGTGAATTATAAAAGCCTCTTAGTCTGATTGCCTTTCTTCCTTGTCTATCAGCTGCTGTCGGACAAATCCTGTCCTTGTGGAGATGGAAGTCTGAAGTACTACTGGAGTATAGATTTGCTCTTGTGACAGATGCGGGTGTTTTGGGGTTTTTTTTGTGGTTTTTTATTTGTTTATCTTAAAATATGCATAACAGTATCATTGGCCATCTTCAGTAAGTTCACTTTCAGTCTGCTTTCTCATGTCTGACGACTTGCTATTTGCAATGATTTTGGGATGATATAGTTTGTAATTCAAGAGCTAACCGCTTAATATGCCATGTAGGTTTCCTTCATCTTTCTCTGAAAAAGGAGGGAATGAATGGACTGTGGTTTAAATTGGCTAGCTCCTTCGTTAGTTTGCATAATGCATTTGTTCTTTGTACTAGTTACTCTTTCTGAATGCATGTAGGAGTATTCTCTGGCTGTCATGTTCTGGGCGATTTCCGTAGGGTTCTTGGGAAACTCTTTGTGGTGATAACCTGTTCTGTGTCTTTGTTTGTTTGTAATTAACACAAGCAGATTTTTTTTTTTTTTTTAAATGAAGTTACATCAATGGATGTGTTAAACCGTGAAATCCCTTTTTATCTTAGCTGGGAGGTACCTCTGAGAAGACTTGGTATTGTTTGACCTTGCAGGTAGTGTTAACTTCTAGCTTACTGCCATGATGGGTAGTCATAACATCCAGAGAAACCTACTTTCTCTTGCTCTCAAGCCTCACGCAATCTCCTAGCAGCAAAGGCATTTGGGTGCAGAAAGTTTTCTCTGCATTTTCATCCTGTCTCTGTCCTTATTCAGGCTTTAATGATGTTCTTGCATGAAACAGAGCTTCTGTTCTCTTCCAAATGTTACTCTTCATGGCAATGTCAGGCAATTTTGATGACTGACTGATCCTATAGATAACAGCTGTAATGCTGACCATTTTTTTGTGTAGTAACTTCATTTTAAAAGGTATGCCTAGAGCCTACAGAACTTCCAGTCTGTCGCCTGCCCTGCAAGGTGCATGTTTTTGTTTGGAAGGCTGAATTTCTCTTCCCTCTGTTCCAAGTCTGACAATGGGTGACTGCCCCAAGATAACTCCTTAAGGATTTTTGTAATACAGGTTGTTACTAGAATGCTTTACTCTTGTTAGGCGGGAGGTGGGAAAATAACGTATCTGTGGCTGTCCTGTTTTGGGTATGTGAGATACCACCAGACCTAGCGTGCTTGCTATTCTGAGCCTGTAGAACAGGGTGCTCTGGTTGTGTTGGGTACATGTTAAAGGCTGGATGGTTGTCCTCTAAGCATTGATCGTTTACAGAAGTGTTGATAAAACAATAACAATTTCAAATTGCTTTCCTATATTTGAACCTCTCTGAGTTCTGTTGTGATAACCTATCTCTTTTAGTGGTTGTTCCCTACAGAGCATAAATTTGCTCTGGCACTTTCTTCTTTTGCAGTTCCTGTTTTGGGGTACTTCTTTCATGTTTTTTCTCAGTTTTGTCGATGTGAGAGAAGAGGTGTAAGAGATTGGTGGAGCTGAAACTCAGTTATAAGAATATAAGAAATGGTTTACTGGGTCAGACCGGCTGGCTCAGGATTGTGTTTCTGACTCCAGCAATAGCAGGTGATGCGTATGGAGTGCAGATGCTCAGCCACTCTCAGTAGTCTATTCTCAGCACAAGTACCGCCATCATGGAGAACTGTTTTACTAGGGATATAGAGAATGTGTCTCTGCCTAGTTCATTTAGTGTCTATTTAGTGTTGGACCCTGTCCATGACTTTGTCTAAGAACTTTCTGAATCTGCTGATTGTGTTACCGTGGAAGTTCATGGATTTTACTGGCTGTGTGCAGTTGTACCTAACACCATTCTCCCATGGGTTTCTGTGAGTTTTTGTCCTAGTTATGCAGGATTTGTTGAATATCAGGTCTTCATTGCCCTTAGGTTTTCATCTTCGTGATTTTGAAAAACCTCCAAGCCTGCTCGTCTCCCAGCTTTCTTAGTCTGTCCTTTAAATGAAACTTTGATAATGTGGGCTTTTACCTCAGTCCATTTACTTTGCTGTTGCTGTCACCAGTCTCATCCTGTAAGCTTGATCTAATTGTGTTCTGTTCTCCCTTTTCTTTCCTGTCGCTTCCTATAAGCAGCTGTATCTAATTTCAAAGCACTCTTTCTTTCTCTAAAGCATGCCAGAAATGCTAGTCCTATTAACATGAGATAGGTCCCTCAGCATGACTGGAACTATTCTGTGAGTCTGACTTCAGTTATGTCTAGCATACTCTATCTAACAAAATGATCTTATTCTCTACGCCTGCTGCATCACTGCCTCTGTTTGAATTTTCTGGCAGTGAACTTCACACAGTTTCTCTCCCTCCCCTGCCCCAGCTTCCCATCAGTTGTTTTACAGCTCTTATCCTTTGCCAATATCTTAGTGTTTTTCCTGATTCCTCTCCTGTGGCAGGTTGCGACGCTACCTCTTACTCTCTATCCCAGGCATACTTTTCTGTCTTTCAAGGATTATCTTTTTGTGTTTTGGTGGGGTGGGTTGATTGGTTGGTTGGTTTGGTTTTGCCCCAAGCAGAATTCTGCTGCTACTGCTATGGTCCTTATCCAGCCCTCTTTCTTACTTATACTCCTTTTCCTAGTATGATATATGGTTTTTAGTGTAAACTGTCAATTCTGGAGTCACTGTGAAAGCAACTGTGGGAATTACTGAAGTCCAGTGTGACTTTTTTAAAATTTATTTCTAGATTTCCCTAGTTTTGGGAAGGACTTGTCATTCCTAAATGTGAACTTTATTCCAGGGTAGGGATGCACAAGGGCAGTAAGTGTTCATCAGTGTTCTGGGTTTGTGCTTTGGAGAAAGAACTCCTGAAGGCAAGCAGCTGATGGATTTTTAGAGCTGTTTTTTTGTTCTGTGTTTTTTGTTTTCCTATTGTGGTGCACTTGAACAGTACTAGAAGACTAAAAAACTGTGTTTGCTTATTGGTGTATTTAAATATGTGAAATTATTTGTATTCCATAATTTACCTCCGTAACATGCTGAATGCATACATTTCTCCCTCAATGTACATGTATACATTCATCATGAAAAAACAAATTTTCCATTTAAAGTCAACATCTCTAAAGGACAAGCTGCATAAGAATTAGTTCTTATATTTTGTTTGTAAGTCTAAAGCTTTGTTGACAGCCGTTGTTAGGGACAGGCACATTTTGTAGCTGGGTGGAACAAAAAGAAAAAGCAGGACAATTGCTTTTCAGGGTTTTCCGTACTCGGTGATTTATCAATGGGTTTTTGAGACATTCTCAGTCTGTTTTGGCAGCTGGAAGATCCTAATGGTTAATGAATGTGTTTATTCTTACTGCTGCTGAACAGTGCTTCACCAGCATGCATTTGATACATGAATAGCTTTTGTTCTTGCTCTAAAAGAATAGTTGTGGTGATGGAGTTTCCTTTTATTTTCTGTTTAATGCACAAATAAAAGCATGAATATGGCTGCATTTATCTACAGGGTACATGCTAAATGTAGATGTATTTAACATACATCTACATTTCCATACTGAAGCAAAGTTCAATTAAATTTATGGCATAATGTACAGCAGGGACCTAATAGCTTAATGGTCTCTCATCACCAAGATCTGTCTTACCTTTTATACCCAGCAGGAATGTGTGTGTAGGATGAAACCAAAGCAGAGAGACTTTAACCTAGTAAACAATGACATTCCTCACATTGGAACGGTACTTTCCAATGGTTTTATTCTTGTTGGCCTTGACACTCTCAACTTTTTCCCAATCTTTATTTGGTGTGTTTGGCTAAGCCAAGTTTTCTTCCAGCTTCTTCAATAAGCTTTCAATTGCCAAATTTAAGTGGAATTTCCTACCAAGGGAGGTAACATGCTGGAAATATTAGTGCTTTATGCACCCAAAAATGCAGATATGTGGGCTGAGCCCAGTGACCTATATGAGAAGACAGTTCCACAGCTTGTCCACTCCACAGACAGGTTTGGCCAGTGCCTGGTGTGGCAGGGCTGAAGGAACAGCATTTTTTCTTCCACTTCAGCTGACAGCTTGATCAATGTAATGATTTTTCCTGCACAACAGTATTCTTTTGGATCACAGAATCACAGTATGTTAGGGGTTGGAAGGGAGGAAGGGACCTCTGTGGGTCATCTAGTCCAACCCTCCTGCCGAAGCAGGGTCACCTACAGCAGGCTGCACAGGACCGCGTCCAGGCGTGTCTTGAATATCTCCGGAGAAGGAGACTCCACAACCTCCCTGGGCAGCCTGTTCCAGGGCTTCGTCACCCTCAGAGGGAAGAAGTTCTTCCTCATGTTCAGACGGAACTTCCTGTGCTTCAGTTTGTGCCCATTGCCCCTTGTCCTGTCACTGGGCACCACTGAAAAGAGTCTGGCCCCATCCTCCTGACAC
>Ga0065711_1046462_pt1 | contig 12881 bp, 9 predicted proteins | sample Hoacrofraction12_FD_59098 | JGI IMG/M metagenome (GOLD analysis project Ga0065711, IMG submission 59098) | Hoatzin crop microbial communities from Cojedes, Venezuela - Epithelial fraction 12 v2 (version 2) | ecosystem: Host-associated > Birds > Digestive system > Esophagus > Crop | place... | reverse complement strand
TAACTGTGTTACTTCCCTTTTCCTTTTTATTTCCCCCCCCCCCCCCAAGTCACTCAAAATCACACACACCCCCAATTCCACTGTTCAGTAATTCCATAAGCATTGTTTTTTTCCCAGAGGAAGAAGTCCTTTCATCTGTCCTTTTCTCACATAAGTTTTTTGACTGAAACTGAGTACAGTTGAAAGATACTCAGGAAGCGAAGGGAAAATGAATGAGAGTAGTCTATGAAAACAGAGAGGTATTCATTCTTTTCAGAATAAACTATGAAGCCATTGTACAGAAGGACAGACTCTTTTGAAGTATGCTGGAGGGAATAAATACAGAGAAGTTCTTACAGAGAAGGTCAGAGTACATAAACAGTTCGCATTTGCAAGGTAGCAATAGCTGGTCCTCTGCTACTGCAAAATAAGTAATAAGCAATTTAGAGTTTTGATGTTACAGAGGAACCAGATCCTGGAAAGATCACAGGCATTGATTTTCCCGCTATGTAGAGCTAGCACAAATGAAGCAGACCAGCTTCAACTCTTGCAAGGGGAAGGCACAAAGAATCCACATATAGGTTAGAGAATTAAAAAGACAAATACTCAAAAAAGCAAACGCCACAAAATTAACAGCAATTTCAATAGACTGGCGGTAGCTTCATGAGAGACTGACCAGGAGGACAGCTATTAAACGAAAATACACAGGCCCTCAGCAATCAAGGTCCTGGAGTTTCTGTTTGTCCTCATCTCAGACTACCTCCAGATCAAAAACCGCAAAAGCAACAGCCAGCTTGACAGTCACTAATACAAATCTTCTGAAGCTTGCTTTCTTGTTCCTGGTGCTCATGAACTGATGTTCAGACAGTGTTCCAGTTCTGTACTGGCTATTGCAGTTCCATTTCAGTAATTTTTTGATATATTGTCATTTAGCATGAAGTCAGGCGCTGACCTCTGTCGAAGATAGTGGCAGTGACGACAGGAGGCCTATGCACGCTGCAGGGCCACAACAGTTTGAATTATGTGCCTTTATATGCCAGTGTTTGCGTTTCTCTCACCCTCCAAAATTCACCTTTCAGCTCTGGACTGAAAATACTTAGGAAAGCCGTGAGTGGGAAATACAGACTATTAGAAGGAGCAGCAGAAATAAGAACTAGGAGAAAGGTAAATATATGGCTTCACAGTGTTACTGCTCAGGAAATCAGAGAAGACACTGAAGTAGGCATATGAAGTAGAAGAAATTATATTCATTAAGGCAATGACAATAAAGGGGGTTAGGAAGAAGAAAAGGCTGTGGAAAGTATCATTAGTTTCTCAGCAATTAAAAGAAGATAGAAGAAATTAGGAAGGGGGGGATTAAACTCTCAAGATAAAGGAAAAGCTTATGCTACCAGAAAGAAATAAACATTACTAATATATGGAACATGTTGTTCCAAACATTTTTCAGCCTCTCTTCTCCCTGTGCAATAATTTTATGTAAAAATAGAATGCATCATCCTCTTAAATGTGGAAGTGTCCTCTCATTTTTAGGGAAAGCAAATAATCCACCTACCACCAGAAGAAAAAAAACCTCACATTACCTAATGGTGAGGTGGCTAAACAGTGGCAGGGTTAGTCAGCCTGAGTTTATTTAGTCTTTGTCAAAGCAAATATCAAAGACACATTTTTGTTTAAAATCTGACTTGTGGCACCTGCTTACCTATTTATAGCTGATTATGTTCTCGCAGAAAACCCCAGTCAGTGCTATCTTATCTTTCAGTGGGCAAAGTGCTGTTTACCTTGCATGGGCTCAGCATTCCTTGTTGTTCCACAGGCAGTTTAATTAGGATGCCTGTTCATCCAACAGAAGCAGTGAATGGAACAGTAAATAATAGTTGGTAGAGCAGTCTGAAGCATTTCATTATCAGTGACTTATTATAATCATTGTAATTAAAAAAGATAAAAGGTCAGACAGGCCAGTAACATACAACAGGGGTTTGCTGCTCACCAGATAACTTCAGATTGACCTTGCCACACCAATCACAGCCGCATCAATTCAATCCTCTTAGAAGCAGCTCCTTGTGTATCAGCCTTAAAATGATCCAATTATTATTATGTTAACTCATATCATTTGAGATGCTTTAAATGGAATTATCAATGTGCACAATTTCAATACTGGCATTTCATTGGCCAGTGGTAGAACCTGCTCTGGTGAATTCTGGCAGTATAAAGCTGTACCAGCCATCTATTTCTGTAACAGTTTTTAAAAAATCTGCAGTACTTCCCATGTAGAATTGTCTGCTTTGCATAAAATGTATATAACTGTGGTCCTGGGACAAGCAGGTGGACTGTGGCAAATGAGAATAACAGCGGTACAGAAAAAGAGAAGAAGTCATTGCCAGTGAGGAGCTCACACCCCCACAGCTGCCCTGTTCCACAACTCAGCACTGCTAGGGGCCCATGCCTTCCAAAACAAATTACTTTCTTCTCCTGTGTTGAAGCTTTTCCTAATGCTCTGAAGTTACAGATGTCCTCAAGGCAGCAGATCTACCTGAGGCTAGCTCTGAAGCTTCAAAATTTCCAGGAAATTAAAAAATCCAGCTTGGGGTTAGCAGTGCCTTCCCCACCAGGCTTCCAATGTAAGGCTGTTAGGAGATTCGTTCTCACAGCAACATTGAAACTGTTTTTAGATACACATATGGCGATCCGTATCTCTTGTACTACATTACATATTTCTGCTTCCTTTTCATTTACTGAAAATAGTGATAAATTTATTGATTGATTGTAGTTCCTTAGTATAATTTTCAAATGACTACATACCAAACACGTCCTTTGCACAATTCCACTGACTTAAGTGTTACACTAAAACCTTTAATTCCAGAAGGGTTACAGTCTTACACAGGTACACTGAAGTAGCATAGCATTTCTCGACCACATTCCTGATTCTTCATGGGGATTGTTCTGCCTTTTTTACTTTACAAGCACTCCAAAATATGCTCAGGGAATTCAATACCTTAGAAAGTCAGACACAAGTTTCCCAACTCAAGGATTTTGTTTAGTTTAGCATATTTCTGAAAATGTAATATAATCATTATTACACTTTCTTTAAAGTACATGCACTATTAATTATATCAACTAAAGCTACTACTGACATGAAAACATACAGGCCACCGTGTGGGTAGAAGAGGGAAATTGGAAGTTAAACACCGAAACACACTGTACTGAAGGGGTGCGATGAAGTGACCGTGAGAAAGGTGCCTTGGCATCTACTGCTGGACAGGAACAACCCCAGCGAACGGGGAATATTCACCATCAGCTACATGTGTCTTGGCTCCTGAATCTGCCAGTTAGTACACACAGAGCAGGATGTGCTTGCCAAGCACTGACTGATTAATCTAGTCATGGAGAAAGGTCTTGCTCAGCCTTAACTGGGCCCTGATCTACTTTACTGCAAATCTAACTTGCAATGATGATCTTCTTAGTAGAGATTTCACTACAGTTTCTTGCTGCTAAATTCTGGTCTGTAATCTCCATGGGTATAGAAGTGAGCAAAGGCCATGATAATGAATAGACCATGCAGCACCAGCATGTAGCTGAGACAGAGCAAATATTGCCAGACCTTGATGTTGCAGAACCTATCAGTTATCGTCAAATCTCCTTGGGCACTTTCACAACCAAGGGATGAGATAAGAGGATTTATCTTGAAATCTTTTTGTTGTCGTTCTTCCTGTCCTGTGGATGGCATGACCTTCCACAGAGCCAAACACCATGTATTGTAGATTTGGCACAGTTTGAAAGCCAGAAAGTCTTGCTCAGGATGTATTGCAGGGCCACGTGTGATCAATGGCATACATTTGTTTATGTCAGCTGTATTTGCTTGACTTTTTCACTTCTTAAACAGGGCAAAAATAGCTGATGTCATTTTGAGGCATCTGTAACAACTGAGGCAACAAGACTAATTCACAGAATGAGTTGGAGAGGCTGGGAGGTGGCACATTGCACATCTTGACAAAGGGTTTATTAGTTGCATTTAACTAGATATTCCAAACTTGACAGAATTATCAAGAACCTAAATCTTGAAGTTGCCCTGCTAGCTTTATGGAAATGAATCAGCTTATTAATGCGAACATGTAATAGAACATGAGCTAAGATAGAGAAATACAGAGCCTTTTAAAAGCTAATAAATTGAGAGCCAAAGGGTGACCTTCCTCACAAGATGCTGACTGCAGCCCGTGTTCTGGGTTCAGTTCCCAGCTCCACTTCAGACTTCCTGCGTGGGCTTTGCCGAGACCTATCTGTTCCTCACTTCCCTATTAGAAGACAATCCATTTACACTGAAATTTGTCTCCCAACAAGAGCATGTCAAACACTTAACAGAGTAGCGTTCTGCACTTAACAGGAATGTCAGTGCTGAACAACACAAATAACGAGCAACCACCTCCATAACAACATAGCCTGGATTTCTACAATGACAGGTACCTTTTCTTTCTGAATGCATCTGTTCTGCCCAAGGCCTTAGGGTGTGCATATTTATCTGTATAGAAGTGACTTAAGTTTATAAGGGTTTTGTTTGTTTGTTTTTTAAAGACAATATATTTCACTTCATCTGTGTTCGAGGCAGCACAAGTTGGGTTTGGCTGACAGCTGTCAAGATCCTTCAGACTGCAATAAACACTACTCTGCAATAACAACGATCTATTTTTTGGTTTTTGGGTTTGGTTTGTTTTTTTAAATATTCACTATTTTTGAGCAAAGTCTGTCTGTTTGTAGACTCTGGAAAAGATGTCGTGTCAGAGTCACTTACAACTTTAGGAAGCAGGTAACATGCTGTAAGTCATTAAGGAAATCATTCTTGCAAAACACAAAGCCCTGGCAAACCCAACAGGTGCCCTGGTAAAGAAATTTCACACTATTTGCATACCCTTAATACAGTCCAGACATATTTTTCATACACTAAAACTTAAACTCTTGGATACATAAATTTTGTCAGTAACCGAAAACGTAATATGGATTGTTGTTCCCCCTTGCACCCTTCTTAAACTCTTTCTTCAGTTATGTGCAACAAATCAGCACATCTGGATTTTCTGATTTTTTTCTCATCACTAGTAATTACATACTGTAGTTCCAAGCCAGATGGGGAGCTAGGTAACTTCTGAATATTTGAGGTATTTATAGTACAACAGAACACTAGATTTTGTGAGTGTTTTCATCTTTCTCTGTGATGTAAAAATTGTCTCAAAGAATTAAGCTTAATGGATAGAAAAAAAATGTAGTGATTCACATAAGAGATCAAAATGGGTACCTATCTGAATTCACTTATTTTCTTAATGCATTACACTTTGTATTTACAGAATGAATTAGTATTCAGAGTGCTTATTTGTAGTTTCTGAGATATCTGAATAACTTTGCTCATTAGATATATTGCCTGCTTATGGAAAGAAAATAACCTGAAGAGTCCCCTGAATTTATAGTTATCTGCTATTCTGAGTCTCTGTTTTATGACGTATGTTCCCTAACTAGTCTTATTTTAAAGTGGAACCTTGATAATTGAAAGAAGTTTGTTAGATTTCATTTACATTAAAAAGAATCTAACAATGTTCAGCCAACTCCTAACATTCTTACCTCTGTTTTATTCTGCAAAGTCTATATTAAAATAGAAATTGGTTGAGAAAACACTCGAAGATGGCTTATTTTCAAATTGACATGTTGTGTTAGACACAAAAACTTGACATTTAATTGAAACTTTTTAAAAGTCAAATCCCTGTCATGAATAATATTTTCTTCCTCTTTTCCCCTCCTAGGTGTGAAGTTCATATTTTCTCCCTGAAACTAGGTTATAGCTGAAGAGATCAAGATGATTCCAAATTACTCTACTGATGAAACTGTTAAAAGAATCCACGTCGACTGTCCCATTTCAGGAAGGCACAGTTACATCTACATTATGGTTCCAACTGTTTACAGCATCATCTTTATCATAGGCATATTTGGGAACAGCCTGGTCGTTCTTGTCATTTACTGCTACATGAAATTAAAAACAGTAGCCAGCATCTTTCTTCTAAACCTGGCACTGGCTGACTTGTGTTTTTTAATAACTCTGCCACTCTGGGCAGCCTACACGGCCATGGAGTACCAGTGGCCTTTTGGCAACTGTTTGTGTAAGTTAGCATCAGCAGGGATAAGTTTCAACCTGTACGCCAGCGTGTTCCTCCTCACAAGCCTTAGTATTGACCGGTACCTGGCCATAGTACATCCCGTGAAGTCCCGAATTCGACGTACCATGTTTGTTGCCAGAATAACTTGCATTGCCATCTGGCTTCTCGCTGGCGTGGCCAGTTTGCCCGTCATCATTCACCGCAATATATTCTTTGCCGAGAACTTGAACATGACAGTGTGCGGTTTTCGGTATGACAACAACAACACAACGCTCCGGGTCGGGTTAGGTTTATCCAAAAATTTGCTGGGCTTTTTAATTCCTTTTCTGATCATATTGACAAGCTACACCTTGATTTGGAAGACCCTGAAGAAAGCATATCGCATTCAGAAAAATAAGACTCGAAATGATGATATTTTTAAGATGATAGTGGCAATAGTGTTTTTCTTCTTCTTTTCGTGGATTCCTCACCAAGTGTTCACTTTTTTGGATGTATTAATTCAATTACATGTAATAACAGACTGCAAAATCACTGATATTGTGGATACGGCTATGCCCTTCACCATTTGCATCGCTTACTTTAACAATTGTTTGAATCCTTTCTTTTATGTTTTTTTTGGAAAAAACTTTAAAAAATACTTCCTTCAGCTAATAAAATACATTCCACCAAATGTCAGCACACATCCAAGCCTAACAACAAAAATGAGCTCCCTCTCATATCGGCCACCAGAAAACAGAAAACATACGCTTGCCCACTAAAAAGGTCTGCTGGGTCTTTCCACACTAAGTGATGTGTTTTGCAATATACTGTTTTTGAACAACCTTGTGAGCGAAGCAGCAAGAATGACAAAATTCATCTGCAGTCCTGAACATCACAGCTTACTGCTCATTACAGAAACATTAGATCATATCGGAGAAATCATACTGTAAAGATTTGGCAGTGGCCTTGTAATTTACATTGTGAAGAGGACTGCTTGGTTTTCATTTTTCTTTACTGAAAGCAAGATAAATGGTGGACAGGCATGTCAGAGTTTCTGTCAGCATCCTGCCGTTTGCTCAGAACTACAAGAGAAGGGTACAGAAAACTCCTAACTAAAGTTGAGAGGTCTTTTTAAAGGAAAAGCTTGTTTAAATTACATGAATTATGAAGGACCTGGTTTGCACATACATGAGCTATTCCAAAGTTTGTTCAAAGAGTTGATGTAGCTACACTACTTGTTTTGTTGGGGGTTTTTTCTCATGTCATCATATTTATAATATATTTTCAAATATATGCTATATATAGAGGCTCAGTTTTAAACTCAAATGGAAATTTAAGGTCCTTGAAATTGGTCTCATTCTGATTTCTGCTACTATTTTTAATTTTTTAAATGGCAATTTTTTCATAATAATATATGCAATAGATCCAGATTTATTTATTAAATATAGAAAAAATATATTTTTAGATTTTTATTCCTACTCATAGATTTCAAACATTGCTTCATAAATGTACATTTATATCCCAGTGGGTATTTTTATAGTAGTTGAAAAACAATAAGTGTATATATATTCACACACACAAAAATAGGGTTCACTCAACCTTTCCTCATGGTATGCCACACTGACTTTGAAGAACATCACTTATGGAGGGGGTTGACTCCATACTCTGTGTGACTGAAAGTAAAATTCTGTATTTGAAAACATGAGTTCTGGGACAGAGGTGATCAGAAAACTATTTTTGTATAATAACCAGTGCACTCAATGAGAGAAATTACCAATTAATCAAATCCACTCAATTTTTCAAATTCCTGGACATTTAATGAACTCACATTCTGATAAGCAAAAATGTGACAATGCCTATATTACAGTTTAACTAATAATGCTTTTAGTCACATCACAAAACATCTGAGACCAAACTTTACTCTTGGCTCTTATGGAATTTCTCTCCACTTATACAAAACTAAACCTAGAGTATTTTCTCCCTGTAGAACCTTTTTTTACGTGTATGGAACAAATTCAAATTTATACTAGCATAAATCAGAACAAAAGTCTGGCCCAAACTCTCCATACAAATGAGGGGAAAAGGTGGTAAGTACTGTAGCAAGTTTCAGCTAATGATATCCTCATATGTCCTTTGACCTCAAATAATGAACTCCAGAAAATATTTATTTTTGATTCACACTCATTTAGTATCTTCAAAGATAAATGAGTTAAATACTGTTTGATATAACAAAACTTGAGAAAAATTCCAAAACTTTACATATATCATGTAGACAGTTCCATGACCCTTGAGATTTTGCAAGATCTATAATCTTGAAAAATTACAGATCTAGTGTGGCTTTGTCTCAGGTAACAAGCGGTTGGATTATCCGTATTTTCTGATTATCAGCTTCTCACTTATACACAAATATTCTAATTTCCTAAAGTAAAAATAATTTATTTAAAATCAAAATATGACAAAAAAGTTATTTCTGTAGTTTAATACTTTTTAAGAAAAAAATGGGACTACAACCAGATCTGGGAATCTTGTGCCTCTTCCTGCTCTTTCATTCACTTATTTTAAGGCAAGTTTCTTCAGTTTTGCCTGTATTCTTCCAGCTACAGCATGGGAACAAGCTCTACTTAGGTATGTCACAAGGCTCTATGAGGATTCACTAAAACCTCTATAGCTGTATGTTAAAAAAAGTCCTGTTGCATTAAGGGTGTAAGTTAACTTAATTGCAAGCTAGTATCTCGAAATTTGAAACCTGAATGTGTCTTTCAAAGACATAGTTTAATTATTATATAGAATGCTTTCTATTTAGCTTATACTGATCCTTGCACGAGGCAGCCATTCATTAAAAATGAATATGGCAATAATCCCGCGCAATACAAATAGCGTCCAGAGCAGTTCCACTGCCTCAGCACCCAGCGAGCTGACAAAGGACTGGCAGAGTTTGCCGTTCAGCAGAGCGACCTTGCGTTCGTGCGCAGATGCGCACATGGCGAGCAGCACCCGGAGCTTTCCCTGGCTGAAGCAGCTCCGTCTCGGACAGAATTCCACCGGCTGTGCTTGCCACCTGCTGGATGCAGCCCCAAATATGTTTTTCATCTCAAAAGTTCTTACAGGAAGAGCCAGCAGCATTTCCCTGCCTCCCAATGGATCTGGAGATCCTTACCTGTGCTAAAACGTGGCCACCTGGGAGGCCGTTAGCTTCCTCGGCAGGGGCTGAGCAAGCATTTCCTCATCACCTGCTGATCCCTTTGGTCACTGAAATCCAGTGTCCTCAGTGACCGCCTTGGGTAGCTCATTTGCGAAACACTGATTGCATTATTACAAGAGCCATCCCAAAGAGAAGAAATATATATGTACAAAAATAAAAAAAGCATATTTGCACAAGTGATAGCGAAGTATTTACCTGAAATGACTCATTTATCACCAAGAAGCAAAAGAAGCAGAATCAGTAGTGACCATGAACAACAAAAAGGTATTACAGCGGAAAACAGAAGACCAGCCCTTGATTAGTGATTTTCATCATTTCGTGCACTTTTAAGAGACTCTGTATCCTGGGCTGCTGGTGCCACCTATGCCCGCCTGCGTCATGGGAAAAAGCACGAGCAAGCGCATTTGGCTGGGTTGCTGCAGGGAAGGTAGGAAGGGAGTGCAGCTGGTGCGCTTTGAGGGCAGGACCGACCTTGAATTGATAGGCAAAGAAAGTGGAGGGCGAAGCCGCTGTTACGTAATGCTGGGAAATTTTTGCTCTCCTAAGGAGTAGGAGAATCGTCATCAGCTGCCAAATATAGTGGATCCTAGTTTAGCATTTCTTAAAAAACAAACAAAAGACAAATCAATAGATAACGAAGAGACAAAACTCTCCAGCAGCTCTGTCTGGGTGGCAGCAGCAGAGAGCAGATTCTCTGGGAGCAGGGAGTTACTGTGCACAGCCGCAGCCTGCAGACTCAGGCACCCCCACAAAGCCCCAGGCTGACAGCTAACCAGAAAGTCCATTGCCCTCAGCACACCCACACCCCTTCCGTCATGCATCTAGCTGCCACCAATGCAGGTGGCAAGAACCACATTGTTGCGGAGCCCGAGGCCCCCGTGCCCAGCTACTTGCTGAAAGTACCGTGCTAGAGGCCTGCGCGTGGGGCACGCAGAGCGGCGGTGTGGCTGAGCGCAGGACCTGTGCCCTGTTGTGGACCCTTGGCTGTGCAGTCCCTCTGGAGGGGTGGGCAGGAGAGAGCCAGGGTATCTTTTGGTGTGAGACCATGTTCCTTGCCAAAAGAGGAGGAGCGAGTAAGATTTGGCCCCGTATGACTTTGCCATCTTTGAGGAGCTTTGGGTTGAGCCCTCTTAATTTAATACCAAAATAAGAACTAGCTCCATATGTTTAAGAACAAACTCCCACTATCTTAAAGAACACAGAGTTAATTAAGATGCAGTAGTATGCTATTATTTTTAAAAGGAGTATCCAAAGTGCTTTTCATTCTCAGGGTAACCAAACAAAATACTTGGCAAACTCTTAGTCTGTCCCTGTGCTCTTCTGGTGTGAGGAACTCAAGCCAGCATTAACGGGGACAGCATATAGCCCTGAATAGAGCCATCGCAGCTCCTGTTCCGGCACAATCACATTCTGTTGACTTGTTTGAGTGAATACTTACTTTCTGCTGGCAGAATAATTACACTAAATTACATTATGTTTGACATATATATGCATAATTCTATTTATTGTGCCATAGTACTTCATGTCTCATGTTTCATGCTCTACTCTCTACTTGCTTGCCCATTACTCGCTACTTGCTTGCCTATCCTAAATGATACGATATAGTCTGCACTGGGTAGCCCAAATTCCAACAAAACCATTACAGATACAGCGAGGATTAATTTGGCTTCTCAGCTTAACAATTTCCTTAGGTTTAATTTGTCAATCAAGAGGTTGTAAAGTAGGTACGAGGCCAAAAGTCCTTTACCAGAATTAGTATTTAGGTGATTTTCATTATCTACTTGGAACTGCGACAGCAACAGAGAATATAGTAGGATTCCCAGGTTTGGTTTAATTTTGCTTGCATAGCTTCAGCAATGATTTATCTTACTGACCTCCTTTTTAAGTATACTGAAGTGCAAGTATTTGCAGGGAGAAGTTTGCCATGGGAAGGAGAAACAACTCTTTGGGAGGGAGCAGAAGAAGGCCTAAAGCATGGACTTGCTGATTTTGGAAATATTTAGTGTTATATGTAAATACTTAATTTTATTTTTGCAACAGATTTAAAAAAAAAAAAAAAAAACCACTACCACCTAAGAATAAATCTTTCCCTTAAGTAGTAAAATTTTCCAGAAAGTTTTGAGGGGCTCTTTAAGTTTCTTAATAATGTCCTGCTTAGTTTGGAAAGTATCAAACCATTCTTAACCCACTCCCAAGGTCAGGGTCTCCAGCTCTGCTCTCCTACATCACGTTACAGGCTTGGCCAGACCATCATCCGACCCGCTTGTGCAGAGTGATGAGGCTGTTCTATCAATCATCAAGTCCATTTCAACAGCGACCTCGCAACCAAGGCCGAACTAACAAATCCTCAATGTTAATGGCAGAGCTGTCAAGCTCATTGTCACTAGTGAGTTCTGCAGATGTGGCTGGACACTGAAGAAGTAGGTACAGATCATGTTTGAGAACAGCACTGCGCGATCTTTTTGATGGACTACTGCCATGGCCTGCAGCTGTAAAAGTACTTGGTAAATTAAGTAACAAGAATTAGATATTATTTTCTTTTATATTTTTGTGCAGTTGTAATTTGTGAAGTGGTGGTTGTTAATGTTTTCCTATTTCAACAGGAAGTTTTATATTATAGACGTTTACTACTATTATGTAAGAACTTTCATTGTCTGAAGTATTACTAAAAACATACACATCAATCACAGATGTCTTTCTGAAAGCCATCTCCACTGCTGTATTAATCCACTCAAAGCAAAGTGATATGTTGCTGTATTGTAAGTACTGCACTATTATCAGTATATCTACAGATATATATCTTAGGCAATATAATCCTTACCAAAGTATTTCTATTTAATGCTGTAATATTTTATACCACCATTCCTCATTCCTTTTAATACAAAGGCTGTATCTGCAATTGGGAGTGGAAAAGCTACCCAGCTAGCTCCAAAATCATATGTAGAACAGCAGTTCAGTCATTTACATGTGTTTCCCAGAACTGGCTAAGCTAATAAAGTTTCATTGGAGTGGATACTTAACAAATTGCTGATTTTCCTATATACAGGTTAGAGTTTAAAGCAGAATTTAGGCCTAACTTTCTAGAAGCTAAATGAAATTATAGGGACAGATTTACCGAGAACATTGTGTCAAATACAGGATCGCATCACATTACATTATGAATAATGGCCCTGAAAAGCTAGCCTCAGGCTGCCTGTAGCTGAGTATTCAATGTAAATATATCCACTTTTTTAGAATAAGCTTTGGTGTTTCTGAGTAGTGCCACATTGTACAGTGGCTTCAGTGGAAATAGGATCAGGTTCTAGCATAATCACAGAGTCACAGAATGGTCAGGGTTGGGAGGGACCTCTGTGGGTCATCTAGTCCAACCCCCCTGCCGAAGCAGGGTCACCTACAGCAGGTTACACAGGGCCCTGTCCAGGCGGGTCTTGAATATCTCCAGAGAAGCAGACTCCACAGCCTTCCTGGGCAGCCTGTTCCAGGGCTCCGTCACCCTCAGAGTGAAGAAATTCTTCCTCATGTTCAGACAGAACTTCCTATGCTTCAATTTGTGCCCGTTGCCCCTTGTCCTGTTGCTGGGCACCACTGAA
>Ga0065711_1046461_pt1 | contig 12881 bp, 6 predicted proteins | sample Hoacrofraction12_FD_59098 | JGI IMG/M metagenome (GOLD analysis project Ga0065711, IMG submission 59098) | Hoatzin crop microbial communities from Cojedes, Venezuela - Epithelial fraction 12 v2 (version 2) | ecosystem: Host-associated > Birds > Digestive system > Esophagus > Crop | place... | reverse complement strand
GGGCTTTTCCTCTGAAGTCACTTAGTCTGTTTTTAAGCTGACCTCACATCTGTCTCCCATACTTCAGTCTTTCTTGCCTTCTCTCTTCTTGTTTCCAGAGATGGTACTACACTCATTAATGTTGTTCCTTTGGAAGTGGGTTTTAAAACTGTTGCAGTCTGTCTTCAGGCCAGTGTTACAAAAGGATTGTCCTTTCATGGGTGAGGCAGCCCCAGAATGAAGCAAGATGCCTTGTCCCTGGCCAGGTGAATAGTTTCCAACTCTACCCCAAAAAGAGTACAGAGAGGCCTTCATCTGAGGCTAGCCAGAGGATCCTCCACTAGTTTCAGTGGCCCAGTGTGAGCCAGGGTATCGTTGCCCTGGGAAAGCAGATATGTGGAAAGATAGAGGAGCCATAAGCAGGACAGTATTTGCATCCAGTCTGCCTGCCCTCAGCCTGTGCCCAGTGTATGCGCTGCCTGGCTGTGCAATAACACGGGGATGTGTTCCCTTGCAGCTATGACTGTCGCTGAGACCTATGTGCTTGTGGGCTCCTCTGTGGGAGGCGAGTGAGTCAGGTCCTGGAAGTGGCCTCCTCTAAGCAGAGGCTAAGTGAGTTATGAAGGGACCGGAAGCATCTCCCAGCATGGGAAGTGGAGCAGTACAAGGGTGCACTCTACTGATTCAGCTTTTCAGGCTGGGAGAGCTCATCCGCTCCTGAAATGCAGAGGCTAATGGGAGTTGTGCTTGTGCTTGCTAGAAGGCAGGTTTTAAACCTGAAGGTTACATGCTACCTGCACGCAACCCAGTGAATTGCAAGGCAAAGCGATTACACGCAGCTTAATCTGGAACTTCGGCTCTGTGAGCAATTAAACTCCAGCGATTCTACAACGATGGAAGTTCAGGCTGGAAGCATTGCATTCCTTTTATCAATGAGAAAGAACATGAATGTTACCTATGGCTGAAGCCAGCCTCAGTGGAAATTTTGCTGCGTGGGAAGATGACAAAGTCATGTTTTGATAAGACTCCTGCTGAAGGGAGCCTGTTGGGGGTCCTTGGGAGAAGGGTTGCTCTAGGGTGTTGGGGTAACCCCCTTATGAGCTGCTGAACTGTTGGTCCTGTGTCTCTGGAAGGGGACACAGTTGACTGACAGCTGTGGTTTGGGTGCTCAGAAACCAGACGATCCACAGCTGGTTCCATCTGATCCACCGCTCTACTCGCCTGTGCCTCAGTTTCCTGATCTGTAAAATGGGGATAATTAGATTGATACAGACGTACTCTTTTCTAAGCTGCCATAGCATCTGATTGGAAAGCACTGCTTCTTGAAAGCCTATCCTTCTATTTGAAAAGAAGACTAAATTAAATACATTTTCTACCAAAACCTGCTAAAACAGGATTTCTGTCTCGTACTTGGAGAAGCCTTTGTGAATGTTGACTTAGTAACAGGTTTAAATGACCTTGCTGTTGAAACTGAAGCTGTTTATATGACGAGCATCTTGCTGTCCCCTCGGGTACTTCTGTTGTGGGGTCCTGGGTGCTTTATGTGCTCAGGCCAAGAACCAGTGTCCGCCTCAAAATACTTACAGATAATAGGCAAAGGAAGAATTATTCCTTTCACCTCATCATGAGGAGCTGAAGGACAGAGGCAAAGGTAATTTTCTGGGGAGCTCAGCTTCTGGGCCAGGGCCAGGGAAGGCACTGAATTGCGTGACTCTGTCCAGTATTTTAAAGAAGAAAAAAAAAATCCCTTCTCTCTCGGGAGAGACCAGCTACTTAATCCAGCCGTGGGAAACATGACATGTTTCAGTGAGGGCTGGGGAAACTGGGAAAAGCTCCTGTCAGATTGAGGGCATCCTGAGGACGCCTTTGCTAGTGTCTGTTTACCCGAGCACTGTAATTGCTTGAGCTATTTGCTACACAAGGAGCTGAGAAAGTGACAGAGGCAAACAGGACAGCCAATTTTCTGTGGAAAGTTAACTTTTCCAATTGCAGTTGAAAGCTTGGTTCTTTTGACCTAATTTCCCACTCCAAGGGTTAACTGCTCTCTGTGGTACTGCAGGCCCTCCAGTGAGTGCAGCCAGACAATGCCATTTAAGTGAATGTTCCTAGCCTACAGAAGTCCTGGAGATAGCTCCATCTTGCTCACAGTAGGTGTTACATTAGCTGCTCAAACCATATTCCAGTAAATTAGAGCTGGGCTGATTTAGACAATCACTGGGTCATTCTTTCCTCCAATTCCCAGTCTCACACAGAGATAACAGCAGCTGGGGGAAAGCAGGGAGGTGGACGAATAGCAGTTTGCCTGCTTATTAGGGGTTAGATGCAGTCTTGAGTCTGTGATTTGCAGAACACGACTGATACCAGCAACAAAAGCCTCAAAGTTAAATGATGCAGTATTTGTTCCAGGTCTAATAAAGACACTTAAACAAACGCCAGGCACTTTCTTCCTCAAAGGCAAGTCAGTGCATTAAAATGACTGTATAAACCAGAACGAAACCAATGGTAAGCAGGAATTTAGGGGTGAAAGCTGGTCAGTCCACAGCTGGTCTGTGGTACATGTGGGAAAGCATGGCCAGAGCCCTGGACTAGCTGTCAGGCCACCCAGTCAGTGGCGTGTGCTGGTCTATTTATGCTTTTCATACCCTCTAGCTATCATAAATCTTTTGCAGTGTTTTTGTACATCACCTCGTGCCAGAGGAACCTGATTCTCGTTTGGCCTGTGAATACAATAAAATGCGATTATTGGAGTGAGTGATCTGACCTGCTTGTGTCGGCTAGTGAGTAAGCAAGAGAGCTTACAACCCTTCTGAAGTACTTTTATGTGATTTGTTTTTTTCTTCAGTCAGGAATGTGTGCTACATTCTTCAGGAACTGAGTAAACTAATATCAGAGAAGCGTTGTACCAAGGAGTTCTGCAGGTGTTCAAAAGCCTTTTTTTGGCCAAGCCTAAGCCTCCAGTCCAACAAAATATTAAGCAAGTGCTTAAACAGAAGAATCTGCTTTAGGGTCTGTGACTGAACAGATTGCTTGAAGCTGAGCTGCCACAGTGCCATGAAGAATATGGAGAGGGGCTGATGCTGCTCCCCAAGGCAGTCGAGCCATGACCGCTTTTTCTCACATTGTAGTGTCCCTGGCAGTGTAAAAATGCAGCACAAATGCTCTGAAAAGCAGTGACTGCAGGTGTGCAACAGCTTCAAGGGATTAAGAAGTGGGAGGAAGCAGCAGAAGACAGGAGCCAAGGTGATGTGTAAGTGCTTGTAACTTAAAAAGAAAAAGGCTGTTTGTTTAGTTCTGGAGGATCGGTTGCTGCTTACCTTGATGTTTTCAGTTCTAGTGTGAAATACTGTATTTCTGAAGGTGTGTCCAAGGCAGGGAGCTGCTCTAAGCTTCAGCATACAAATAGAAAGGGCATCATGGAGAGAGAATTATTTATCTATGTATTCCCATCGCTCTCTTTAAAACTCACTGTAATGATGTTCCTATGACCCGGGCCTCTATAATATGTGCCTCAGGTAACGCAGATTGATATATAAATACCTGAGTTTATTACACTTGAAAGACCTTTTGGAAACTCAGGGGGAGAGAGAAATTGTGGGATCTAATCTACCATCCCTCAGGGAGAAAATTAGCCCACGGGTAGTGCTAAATGACATAGCGGCATTTGGTTGCTGAAGGAAGAGAGCATCGTTTATGAAGTGGGTCAGCTCTGTCACGGGGAGAGGACTGAGGCTGAGTGGGCTTCAGCTCTGAAGCCCCTGTTCTCGGCATGCCACCCTCTCGGGACGACACAGGATCTCCTTAAATCCTGGTTGTGTTTATGCGGTCCTGGCCTGGGCTGCAGCCTGCAGTCGTCTTTGCTCTGGTGTCGAGTGCTGTATGAGATTAATCCAAGAACAATAGGGACTGTGTATCAGCAGGTGCAGAATCAGAATGAGGTTTTACTGGAAATAATGTAGAAAACCCTCACTTCCCTACCTGCCTATTCCATGGACATTTTCAAATGTTCAGAGTGGAGACAGAACGTTTCTCCCTGTTGCCCTATGCTGTTCTGCAGAAAACATTTGATGCAATGAGTTTGAGAATTCTGCTTAGCTGCCTGTTCTGTCTGGTTCAGTTGGTGATCTCTGCTAGTCTGATAAATTTTTCTCGCATGCTAAATTGTGATTATAAAGGTGCTTTCTACAACCTAGCTGTAAAGTTCTGAAGGAGTCATTTTTTGAGTGACGTTTAAAACTGACAAATGTGGTCATGTGGTTTGCTTTTGGGCACCAACATTTATCTTGGGCACTGTCTGGCTTATCAGGCCTCTTTCTCTGTTTCTCTTCAACTTGCGTGGCTGCTCATGTGCATGTAAAATCCTCCTGTCTTGAGCTGGTAGCATTTCATGCTCCGTTTATTTTAGCATAGCAGAGACCTGAGGTCCAGGGCATGGAGGATGAACAGCCATTGCTTTCGGTGCTCCTGTGAAATCAGGACCTCTGACCTGTGAGTCACTGCAGCTGCAGCAGTTACCCAGTGGAAGATCCCATTCCCTGGAGCTTGGCACAGACGTGGACCTCCAAGCGTGAACAGACCTACAGTGGCAACATTTCCCTCTGTGCCACTAGCTGAGCCCTGCTAACCCTGCTGAAGTGCGTGGAGACTTCCATGGCTTGGCATGGTCACAAGGGGTTTCTTGGTGGCACAGCAACATCGATTAGGGACGAGACCTTTTAGCAGAAGTTGGAAGCACAGACGTAGCCAGAACTGCATTAACTGATAAAAAAAGTGCTTCTTAACATACTACATAATTACTGTGAAACTCATTGCCACAGGAAGCCATTGAGGCCAGGCACTTAACAAGAGTCACCAAAGGGGTGGACACTGCTACAGATGGCAAAAATATGTAAAAATATGTTAGGTAATGATGATAAATTTTCCTGCAGGTTTATTGAACCACACATTTAAGCAGTCTCTTCCTGGTAGAGTCCAGGATGGTACTTAATGTGAGGAGGAGAATGAGCAGACAGACATTGGATGTGATGCAGTTTGGCAGACTCTCCAAGCAGCAGTGTGTTTGACAAGGACCTGATCCTAGTGCCTTTAGCTGGCTCGGTGTCATGGCGCTCTCACTGTGCCTCTCCTCTCTGTAGCAAAGAAATCCGCACAGTTTGCGAACAATAAAAGTGGGAGCACGAAGGTGAAACCAGTTTTCTTCCCCCTAAAGAGGAATATATTTCCCAGATCATTACATTTTTGGTTCATGCGCTGAGAGTTTCTCTCCCTGGGAAGTTTTTACAGTAGATTGAATCTGATCATTGAAAAACTCATCTGGAAAACAGGTTAAATGCAAGTACGAAATGCCTCCCTCCCTCCCAGTTTCCCCCTTCTTTCCTCTCTGTACACCCAGAGAGAAAAAGCCGATGGTAGATTTAGCAGGTTTTAATTATCATTTATTGCCTAGGTGAAGTCTCAGGCCTTTCTGGATTAATCTCCAGAGAATGGGTCTTAACTTCTCATTATCTGCTAAAGGTGAGTGGGTGGTCAAGGCACATATTTTCCAACAAAACCTGTGGTTTTCTCTCATTCCTCCTGAGCTCCCAGTTCAGTGTCGGAGGGATGGTGAGCCTCTTAATGGCTGGATTTGTATTTGTTCCTGCTTTGGTTATGGATTAAGAATCTGAATTTATGTGCTCCTTCCTCTGTGCTTATCTTTCAAGAGTGTAAAATATCTGTAGAGATTGGAGAGTTCCTATGTGGGAATACAACAGCACAATAAAGTTAGTGCAGCAGGAGTGTTACTGGTGGGAGGAAAGAGAAGCCATGTACTCTGGGCCCTCAGACAGCTTTCAGCCCAGTGTTTGCAACTGCAGGAACAATTTTCTCCTGTGCAAACACTTCTAGCTATAGCAAGGGCTCCATTTCACCCATTGACCTTTTGCCCCTGTGCTCCTGAAAAGTTTGACATCCCTGTTTAATGGCACACCAGGCAGCTAATGCCAGTACCTTTGTTGATAGGTTGCACTGCCCCCACATCCCCTTGCTTTTCTAGGCAGGAGGGGAGCTCACTGCCCTGCTTGGCTGGTCTTTCTGTGTAGAGAGCAAGTAGCAATGGCGGCAGCTCTGCTTCCCGTTAGGAAATGGGATGAGATCAGTCTCGTTTACCTCTTGATTATTAACAACCTGGGCTGGATCTGGATATGGACTGGAAGAAGGCTCTTCTGTACTTTACCAGCCCTCACTAGTGGGCAGTCCTCAACAGCAGCCTTTTTTGTTAATATACTCAGTAACAGATACACCCATATGATGAGAGACTTTTATCTAAAGGCTATAATTCATACTTAAAACAGAGGCTGTAACCTGGTGGTTGACTGAATCCAAGAGGTTCCTGTGCATGTTAAACTGATCCTGTCTGTTACAGGAACTTGATCTGATCAGACGCATGCAAAATGCAAGGACAGTGGACTTGATGCTGCTGGTGGGTACTGGGGTCACCTGTATGCAGTGAGCTGAATAGTTGACAGCTGGGGGTTGTTCTAGTTGTCGGTGTAAACAATAGGGTAAGCAGAGGTGAATGTGTGAACAAGAAGGTGCTTAGCCCTTCTGGCCATGATGGCACCTTGCAAAGGCAGAGAGCAGGAGAAATAGGTGTTTCAGCTCAATGTAGGTATTATTCCTGCAAGGTGATTATCAAACATCTTGCTCACTTTCACCTGGCAAAACCTAGTTACAAATTATAATGATGAAATTTGCTCCTGGAGATCCAAATCAAGACCCCAGAGAGCTAGGAGATAGCAGATAGCTGAACAAGAGGCAGCAGTGGCAGGCTGAGTTCCTGACGTGGCCTTGCCGGTCAGTAGGTGTAGTGTAGGTGCCAGCAGCAGTATGGACGTTAGCGCATGCTCTGTAAGGGCAGGTTTCCTCCCTGGCAGGAGGAAACTTCTCCTTGCCCGGGTTGAACATGCTGATCTATGTTCCTAGCAGTCAAAGTCAGTTGTGCACCTCCATAGGGGTCTGTCCTGAATCCTGTACAGGTGTGTAAGAGATTGTCCCTGCCTAAAGGATGCAGTGGGGCAAAGATGAGGCTTCAATGGCCAAGCACCAGGGAGGAAGTTAAGTCAGGCCCTGCAGGAAGCTGTTGAAAGCTGCTTGCACACAAAGCCGGGCCCAGCCTGCACCAGAATGCTCTGTAAGAGTGCTGGAGGCTGGTTAGAGTTAACATGTGAATGTTGCACTGTCAGTACCTGGTTTTATTCCCTGCACTGCAAACATTTGTTCTGGTTATAAATGGGTCCATGAAGAATTTATTTCTTTTGCTGTTTCTGGGTTCAGTATTCCCCTCCGTAAATTTTTTAGAGCACAGAGGGATACCGCTCTTGCTTTGTGTTTTGCTGTCCATCTCCTTCCTGTGCTCTTTTTCTTTCCCTCCTACAGCAGAGCCATTTAGGCATCCATAAAACTCCAATAAAATTTTCTCTCCCACATACTTTTGCAAGAGCAGAAAAATGTCTGCTTCACTTCACAGACATTTTGATGAGGGGGGGGTCACAGACTTTATATTAAAAAAAGTGAACAGTGAGTAAAAATAACAAGCACAGAGAAAAAGGGCAGCTTTCGCAGAGCTGATGGACTCCCACCAGCTCACCTGCAGAGCAATTACGCCACGTAAATCTCCCTTTTGCAGAAAGAGCCAAGGAGAGCCAAAAACAGCACCAGTCATTTCGGCTTGTGTCCTGCATGGAGAAATAGCCTTAGTATTAACACAGCTTGGCTGTGAGCCAGATGCCTGTGCATGGAAACATATTTAAACCATTGAATAAGCAGGGTATAAACAAGAATTTTCAAAGTTTGGTGTTTTTTGCAACTCCAGGCAATGCGAATTAGAGTCTACAGTTATTAAGTTCCCATCTGGTGGCTTCTTTATGAAGGAATGATATTTGCATGTTTCCAGCAGAGAAAAGCTGTTTTTAGCTCAGATAAAATGGAACATTTTGCAATGGTATGGGAAATAACAGATGATGCTGATTTTAGCAACTGGGGTTGTAGGTTTCACCAGCTGCCCTTTAAAAAAAATTATTTATCTTTAAGTAAGGGGAGACAATGTTTTTGCTAGTATCCTTAACACCCATTGACTTGGAAGACTTTGGTCAGAGGAAATGATAGCATCTCACAGAAAGGAAACAGCCCATCGGGTCATCTTCTGGGTATGTTGGCCCGCGGTGCATTTTGTTTAATTTCAGCAAGGTGCAGGGCTGGTGTAGCTATAGGTTACCAAAATGCAAAAGGGCCTGATTATTTTCATTCTGTTAGAGAGTGGTTAGCAGGAAGGATTCGCAGCCACTGCACTGCTGCTGCAGGGATTGTTAATATTCAAAAACACACAAGGCAGGAGCCGCATGGATTAACCTAGAAGAAAGCCAGTGCCTGGTTTGTTTTGAAATATCCTGTTCCACCACTGCAAACTGAATGTGGCCCTGGAACCAGACACAGCTTTCTAAAGCAGCCTGTTCAGGCAGGCAATGCCAGCTTAGAGCCTTGAAAACCATAAATACAGCTTGGGCAACAACTGAACCACACCACTGCTCAGACACAAGTGCTTTCCCACCCAAACAGCTGCTCTGCTGTCACAGCCAAGAGCAAGGGGGAAAAGTAACGCCCCAGTGGAGCTGCAGCTTTGGGGCTGTAGCAGGAGGCTGTACCCAGGCTCAGAACAGTGCCAACAGCAGCTTCCCCGCCCAGAACTAAGCTTAGCAAGCGCAGTGTAATTAAGCGGGGGAAGGCATTGTGTTTCGCACACAGGCAGCAAAGAGTGCTAGCTGCATGTTAGCTTCAGCGATGGACACGGCTGTCTGTTTGCACACTCTGTTTTTGTTGCACCTAGCAGCCTAGGTGTAACAGCTTCAGTATTGCACTATACTGCATAACTCTGTAAGGGTGGCTTTTTTTATAGTAACTTGAGCTATTTGGAGTTTTCTGATAGTGGAGTGTTTTAGAAAGCAGCAAGTCTGCTATTCCCAGAGAAGATTGCTGGCCTGCTTCCAAGTTTTAGAAGATCATTGGGGTGTTACTGTGTTTGAATGGAGATGCTACAGTGAGATTTGGGGGAAGATTTGTCTTTGCCATGCTCCAGCTCTTCTCTTTTGTGGAAAGGAAAGGCACAGCTCATTGTGTATTTTGAGATTTTTGCCAGTGGTGGTAGTGTCCAAGAGAGAGCCCATCTTTGGGAATTCCCTTGGCTCCTTTCTCTTGCTCCTGTCCTAAAAATATAATGTCTTGCCTCCTTCAGGGTTTTTTGTTCATGGACAACACATGAAGCAACCAGTCTGCACTCCTGAATGGCCTGGGAGCTGCTCTTTCCAGAGATACGAATACCCAGATTGCGTTTGAGAGCTCAGCCAGGTATGTGTGATCTGGGCCCTGTGGGTTACCTCCTTCGGGTCCTGACAATGGAGGGTCCCGAGCCACTGTGCTTATTTCATTTTTAACCACAACCCAGCAGATCCCACACTTTGCTTGAGGCTGGCTGGGCTGCTCTGCAGATGATCTTGCAATGTTATGACAGTCCAGAGAGCCATTATTCCGAGCGCTTGCCAATCACCAGACTGCTGCCAGTCTGTGTCAAATGAAGCATCCCAGGCCCTGTCACATTAAATCCAGCAGCTCTTTCATTTAGAGCAGAGCAGTTTGTTTATTTGTGTTCCCTCCCCTCCTTTTGGGATGCCGCACTCAATCATCTCAGGGGTTTGGTCTGCCTGTGCAGAGCCTGTAACCACAGCGAAGCTCAGTGCCCCTTAAAGGGCCCCTCGTCCTCAGTCAAGCAGAGCTGTTGAGTGTTTTGCTGTGGTATTGTTTTGGAAAGAGATGGGTGTAAATAAGGGGGAAAGCATGCAATGCTGGTATGACTGAGAATGTGGTTCCAGACCAGTCCTCGTCAGTCATTCACACTGGTTCAAGGGCAGGGTGTCTCAGCCAGATGAATCGCACAGCTGCTGTGCTCTGTGGTAAATGAGAATAAAAGATGTGGAGTAGTGTCACATCTGTTTGCACCAGCCAAGGTTACGCAGTGCTTCTGTGCCTCAGTTTGCCCGTCCTGAAAACGGAAGGGGTGAGGAGTAGCCCAGTCCCTGGGAAGGGGAAGATCAAGCCAGGCAGCCTGCTGTGACCATATGGAGGGGTGGAAACGAGAATGGTGGGTTGGGTGGCTTCAGATGAGGGTACAGAGCTTGTTTGCTTTCTCCACATGCGTTAGGGTACAGAGCTGAATTTTTCCAGGGTGGTATTGTGAGTGAGCAGGTGCCCTTGTTGTTGCTCCCAAGCAGCTCTTGCCTTCTGCAACTTCTCTCTGCCACACCACCAAGCATGACAGTGCTGCAGCAGCCACCTGGAAGGAGTGGAAATGCTCTTGGAGCATGGTTTTCTTGGCTGTGCTGCTGCTCTGGCAGAGGTGACTCCAAGAGGAGAATTGTCCAATTCATGCAGTGGCTGCAGGTGGCGGGTGCAGTGAAAGGTCTGTATAGAATGGAGAAAAAGAAGGGAAAAAATACGATGAGCTGGCTGGAAACATGATTACAGGGAGGAACCAGGATCCTGCACACAATATTCCTCTTTCATCAGTTCAGATTCCCCTGTCCCTGCAGGAAAGTCTCTTGAATCAAGTCTCTCTGTGTAAAGGATGTGAAGACTGGTCAGCTTCTGTTGCCTGCTTAGCTTGGGAGAACAGGGGAAAAAAGGGGTGGGAAGGGTGTTCATTTATAATGCATCTGCAATAAGAGGTGGTTCATTTCTTGTCATTACTTGCTTTGGTGTTTAATTTCCCTCCTGTAGGATTTAAATTCAGATGTTATGATGTTTTTTTCCTTTACAAGAATTAAAAGCAAATGCACGGTTAAAAGACACAATTCCAGGGCTCCCAATGATTTGACAGAATGAAGCCTGCAAGCCAAATTAACCGAGCTTCCTCATTGCTGTTGTCACTTTGCGTGCTGGCTGAATGCTCTTGAATTCAGCCCTGATCTATTACAAAAAATATTTTCCTTACCTTTCTTGCAAGGGGCCTCAAAGATGATTAAAAGCAAAAGAGGTTTTAACGGTGGTCTTTTTCCCCTTGAAGAGTGCCTTATCTCTGTGGCTGCTTGTTTCACCAGATAGTTTCTGGCTATTTCATGGTTATTGTGCAAATGCATGGGGAGAGTTTCCCTATAGATGAATGGAGATCTCTTCAAGGAAGAAGGATACCTACTACTTTTAAGGACTGTCTTATAACAAAACCTTACACAAATCCCCATCTGAGGTGTCACTTCCATACCGAGGTCTCTTTAAGAAAGCATAATGTTAAATCTAGCTTCATTATCCAACATATCTAACAATCAGCCCAGTGACATTCTTTCCTTTCATTACGTGGAATAGAGATTGACTCATTGGGTGACTCTGCTTTCAGTTGAAACCACATACAGTAACTGGAAACCCAGGGAGACTCTGCAGTCTCCATGGAGACAGCACACTTACAACTTAATGTGATCAACAGATGCTGCAATAATCTTGAAAGATGGAGAAAATGTTTCAAACCGAGTGTTGTTTATGGTGGTTCAGTGGATGTTCAAATTTGCTCTGTTATGACTGGGCTCCGTGTAAATGCACACTCTTTTGAAAACACACAGATGTGTGTATTGAGGGAGAAATCTCTCATGTGGATAAAGCAACTAGGAAGTGGGCCACTGCTTTTCTGTTCTCAGCATCTGCCCTTGGGGAGGTCACCTTAACTTCCTCTTCTATCCCAGTTTATCTGTAAAATGGGGCAGTGGTAGTCATCCAGATAATGGTACAGCATCTTTTATGCTCTGGGGTGAATGGCTGTAATGAGATGAAACTAGTAGGATTCTGATGAATGAGTCTATAATCTCAGTGAATTGAATAGGGATCTCCCTCTGTGCTGTATGACCTAATGTTGTAGCTGACGTCAAGATTTCCAGAGCAGATTTATGCTTCTGTTTAATTTTCCAGTGAAACCTCTAACGAGTGATCATTTCCCACTGAATCTTTTAAGCTCTTATAAAGAAATGACCTGTTTTCTGCCTTCCCTTCTCTGATACTGGTGTAGCCCCCATTACTGTCACATCTGGACCCCTTGCATCAGTCCTAGGGGTAGGGAGATGCAGTCCTCCTCATTTAGAAGGAAGGGCATGCGGATGCTAGTCCCACATCAGAAAAATTCCTGTAGCGTAACTATTAGAAGGATGTTCCATATGCAAGGACTGTCTCAGCCTTCGTTTCACTGATTGCTGGTAGCTGGGAAGGTATAAATCATGCTGTACTTGCTTCTTATTCTTTCCCTAAGCATCCTCTGCTGGCCGCTCTTGGAGACAGGCTGCCTGGCTGGAGGGACACTTGCTCTGAATTTTGCTCTTAAAATCTGGTGGCTGTGCAGAGTGGAGGGATTTTTGTGTTTTCCCTTTTTTGTTGGGCTTTTCATCGGGGAGGATTAATCTCTGATAATACAATGGCATTTGGAGGTGTGCTAGGTGCTTTACAGACACTGGGGGAGATGCAATTACCAGCTCAGAAACTGTGAGAGCAGCCTATAGAGGAAGGATGATCTTTACCAGTTTCATAGGGAAGAGACTTTTGGCTATTGTAGGACTTTCCACAAAAGCAAAGGAGGCTGGTCGATGTGTCTGTCCGTGCCTCTGCTGCCCCAGCTCACAGCTCTGTGCCTTCGCTGATGTGCTGAGCAAGGTGACGTGAGCTTTCTAGTATGAGGGAGCACTCAGGCATTCCCTTCTTCTGGAGGAGTCGTGTAGCTGAAAATCTCTGCAGATGGGCAGCAGTTGGTGACTTGATGTACGCAGCTCCATTAAGGAGAAGACATCTTTCCAGACCAGGCATCCTGCTGGAAATCACCTACAGAGCCTTCAACAGAGCAGGCT
>Ga0065711_1046446_pt1 | contig 12881 bp, 12 predicted proteins | sample Hoacrofraction12_FD_59098 | JGI IMG/M metagenome (GOLD analysis project Ga0065711, IMG submission 59098) | Hoatzin crop microbial communities from Cojedes, Venezuela - Epithelial fraction 12 v2 (version 2) | ecosystem: Host-associated > Birds > Digestive system > Esophagus > Crop | place... | reverse complement strand
CCATTGTCGGTGGGGCTGCTCTCGACCTTGAAATTGCGGTCGTTGTCCTTGAGGTAGCTGCTCACGGTGCCGCTGTCTTGCTCCATGGTGCCCTCGACGACGGCGACGTAGCGGCGGTCGAACACGCGCTCGTGCCAGCCGTCTTGCATCTGTTGCTGGATGGCGGTGTCCTTGGCATACATCATCAGGCCCGAGGTGCGGCAGTCGAGGCGGTGCACCACGTGGGCGGTGCAGCGCTGGCGGCTCTCGGCAAAGTAGCGGTCGAGCAGCGTTTTCATGTTTAGGCTGCCTGCGCCGACGGGCATCGACAGCACGCCGGGTGCCTTGTCGACCACGACAATCCACTGGTCTTCGTAGGCGATGCGATAGTGCGGGCTGGTGGTGGCGCTGGTGCGCGGTGAGCGCGAAATGGTCACCACGTTGCCAGGCACGAGCTCGTAGTCGACGTGCGTGCGGACCACGCCATCGACCATGGCGCCACCGTGCGTAAGGATGGATTTTGCCTTGTTACGGCTGATGCCGTCGAGGCAACGCATCACAAACTCGAGCAACCGAGCGGGCTCGGTCACAGTGAAGGTCGATGACTTGTCGGGCGTGCGGGGCACGCGGTGATTGTGCGGTCGGTGAGCCATTGCGATGCGTTAATCAAAGATGTGCCGCAGGCGGCTGAAGATGCGATTCTTAGTGGCCTCGTTGGGCTTCATCGACTCGCTCGATTGCATGGCTTCGATGGCCTTGCGGTCGGCAGCCGAGGGGTTCTCGGGAACGTAGACCATGACGTTGACGAGCATGTCGCCCATGCCATATTGCTGGAGACGCGGCAGGCCCTTGCCACGCAGGCGGAGCACCGAGCCGGGTTGCGTGCCAGGCTTGATGGTGACACGCGCCTTGGCATCGACGGTGGGGACATCGACTTTGCCACCGAGGACGGCGGTCGGGAAGTCGAGCATCAGGTTGTAAATCAGGTCGTCGCCATCGCGTTGCAGCTTGGGGTCGCGAACTTCCTCGACAACCACGAGCAGGTCGCCAGGAACGCCCCCACTGGGAGCCTCGTTACCCTTGCCAGCCAGGCGCAGGGTCATGCCGTCGGCCACACCAGCTGGGATGTTGACCGAAACGATGTCTTCTTTCTTGATTAAGCCGTTATTGCAGTTGGGGCATTTCTCCTTGATAATCTTGCCGCTACCGTGGCAGGTGTGGCAAACCGATTGCGACTGCATCACGCCAAACATGGTGCGACGCTGCGTGATTTCGACGCCGCGGCCACCACAGGTAGGACAGGTTTCGAGCGCAGTGCCGTTTTTGGCGCCCGTGCCGTGGCAATGCGGGCAAGCCACTTGACGCGGAATCTTGAGTTTCTTCTCAACGCCGTGGGCAACGTCGGCGAGTGTGACCTTTACGCGGACACGCAGGTCGCTGCCTCGTTGCGTGGCGCGAGCCGATTGCGAACCCGTGTCGAAACCGCTGAAGCCGCCGAAGCCGCCACCGAAGCCGAAGCCACTAAAGATGTCGCCAAACTGCCGCAGGATATCCTCCATCGACATGCCGCCGGCATCGCCCATGCCACCCATTTGGTCGCCAGCGAAGCCGAACTGGTCGTAGCGAGCACGCTTGTCGGGGTCGCTGAGGACGCTATAGGCCTCGGCAGCCTCCTTGAACTTCTCCTCGGCCTCCTTTTTCTCAGCGTCCGATTTGCCCTGCTGACGGTCGGGGTGATACTGGATTGCCAGCTTGCGGTAGGCCTTCTTCAGTTCATCGGCGTTGGCATTTTTGTCAACGCCCAGCACTTCATAGTAATCTCTCTTGTTAGCCATAATCGATTGAAATTTACAGCGTTAAAAACAAATTACTGGCCCACAACGACCTTGGCGTGTCGCAACACCTTGTCGTTGAGCATATATCCCTTCACGGTGGTATCGATTACCTTGCCCTTGAGTTCGGGCGAGGGAGCGGGGAACATGGTCACAGCCTCGTGGAGCTCGGTGTCGAAGTCCTTGCCCGTGGAATCGATGGGGGTGACGTGGTTCTGCTCGAGGTACTTCATGAACTTGTTGTGGATGAGCTCGACGCCCTCGCGCAAGCTGTCGACATCGGTGGCATCGTTCATTGCTGCCAATGCGCGCTCCATGTCGTCGATGACGGGCAACAAGTCGGCCATAGCCCGCTCGCCGCCGTTCTTGATTAAGTCGGCTTTCTCGCGCAGCGTGCGCTTGCGGTAGTTGTCGAAATCGGCCATTAGCAACAGGTAATCGTTGTTTTTCTTCTCGAGAGCAGCCTCGAGTTCAGCGATTTTGGCTTGCAGGTCGTCGGCGGCAGCCTCTTCCTCGTTTTCGGGCTGAGGTTGCGTTTCGTCTTGCAAGTCATCGGGTTTGTTCAGGTTTTCGGGTTCCTGAACTGGTTGTTCAATATTTTTATTTTTTTTGCTCATAGTCTTTTTAAATTTTTTCATCATTTTCATCGCTGAATGAGTGCAACAATCACGCCATAAGCGGTTTTAATTGAGGTTAGCGGTCATGGGGACCACAAAAGTGTCACAGCCGTCAAAGTTGTCACGCAAGCGGTCTGCCACAATGTCACTATCGAAGATGCCAAACAGCGCCGACCCCGAGCCCGACATGGCAGCATAGCGAGCGCCACCGTCGATGAGTTGCTGCTTGATAGCGGCCAGCTGGGGATGCTGTGCAAAAATGGAGCGCTCGAAGTCGTTTTTCACCGCCCCACCCCACTGTTCAAGCCGACGGGCGACGGCGTCGGCAAGCGACTGGGTAGAGGGCGCGGGCGTAACGCCAGCGTAAGCCTCGCGCGTGGGGATGAGCACGGGTGGCTTCACCACGAGGGCGACCATAGTGCTCAGGTCCATCGTCACGGGCGTGAACACGTCGCCGATGCCCGTGGCCAGCATGGGCCGGTTGTAGACAAAAAACGGGCAATCGGCACCAATGGTGGCAGCCATCTGCGCCAGCGTGGCATCGTCGAGGCGCAAGTCGTACATCTTGTTGAGCATGAGCAACGTGTGCGTGGCATCGCTGCTGCCTCCGCCCAAACCAGCGCCATCGGGGATGTGCTTGTAGAGGTGCAGGTGAATGGCTGGCACGCCATGCTGCGCTTGCATCAATCGGCAAGCCCGCATCACCAGATTTTTCTCGACCGGACAATCGACAGGGTTGCCGTAGCAATGCAGCGACGTGGCGCCATCGGGCGAGGGCACAATTTCGAGCACATCGCACAGCGCAATGGGGTGAAACACTGTTTCAATATTGTGGTAACCATCGGGACGCCGCTCAACGATGTTGAGCCCCAGGTTGACCTTAGCGTTAGGAAAAGTAATCATGTGACGTTGCTTAAAAACCGCCACAAAATTAACACTTCTCCCCGTGTCCTGCAACATTCCCACAAAGTTTCGGAACATACCGCACCGCCGACTACGACCGCATACAAGAGTTGAACTTCGTGGTCGGCATCCGCGTGGAGTGCTCCAAGACTAACCACCCCGTGCCCGACATCTGCGACGACCTTGAGGGTGACTACCCAAAGGACTTCAAGTTCGTAGGCTGGCATCCGCATTGCCGCTGCCACGTCGTCACCATCCTAAAAAACGACACCGAGGTCAACGCCGACATCGACCGCATCCTTGCTGGCGAAGCCCCCACCGACACCAGCGTCAACACCGTCACCGCCCTCCCCTCCAACTTCACCAAGTGGGTGGATAACAACAAGGAACGTGCTAAAACAAGCTACTCAATACCCTATTTTGTCACTGACAACATTGGAAAGTATATTCCGAAAGGGTATGAAAAGTATTACACATCCAAAATGCCTTATAAGACCTATCACGAATATGAGGCTGCAATGACATACAATAAGCAACATGCAAAATTTACACCCGAGGTAAAGAAAAACATTATCGAGTTGAACAAAGTTTTACCTATCAGACAAGGAAAAATAATGAACATCACGGAAGCTGACGAGGGCAAGGCAAATCCAATGTATAAAGCAGGCGATGACGAGAATAAAAAGCTCGGATATCATCATAACTGCCAAACCTGCACACTTGCCTACGAACTGAGACGCAGGGGCTTCAACGTTAAAGCAAAACCAAATCCAACATTTGGCACAGAAGGAAAGAGGGACTTTGATGTTTTATGCGCAACACATCATGGAACGTTTAAGGATAGGTGGCTTACCCCGAAAGGCGGTGGGGCAGCAGAATACAATTGGTCAACCACACTATCTGAGGACACGATAGAGGCGAAAAGAGATTTTATTAAAAGGCAAGCCAAAGAGAAAGGACGATATGAAGTTTATTGCAAGTGGAATGACAGCAACGAAGCGCACGTTTTTATAGTTGAAAGTCAAGGAGATGGGAATCTTATGTGGTTTGACCCTCAAACAGGAGAACGCGCAGGTGAGTTTTATTCGTACCTTAGAAGAATGGAGCCGAAAATGATAGGTGTACTTCGGATTGATAATAAGAGGATAAATCCAAAGTTCGCAAGAGCGTTATTTGATGTTTCCGATTAAATCCAATGCACTAAGTCCAAAGATATAGCTCAATGTTCCGTCTTTGTCCTGCAGGATATATTGGGGTAAACCCGTCGGGAAAATACAACCATCTTTATCAACAAGAGGAGATTCACAATAAACATCTTTCCCTTGGTATTTTCCTTTGTATTCGAGGGGACGATACATTTCGTGACTTTTAGCAAAATCCTTAACAATTTGTGGAATTTCTTCTTTATTCATATTATTCGTTTAAATGGTTATTGAACAAGCAACGAGCAGGGTGATAATGGCGGCGGCGGTGGCGGCAATGGTGGCAACGGGTTGCCACGGGAAAGGGTTGCGCAGGTGTGGGTTGTAGGCGAGGTAGTCAAGTCCGAAAGCACTCATGCGGGCATCGACCACTGTGCCACCCTCCTCGAACTGCGCTTGCACAAGTCCCAATTGCTGCAGGTGGAACACGCAACGGCCATAACGGCGGGCATCCATATCAATGGGCACACAACCGCCGCGCCCGTTGTTCACGTTCCGCAACGCCACCTTTTCAGACTTGGTGAGTTTAATTCGCTCCATTGCGTTGTCCCTGCTGGTTGTTAAAAGCGGGGCGGCAGATACCGCCACCCCGCAAAGGTAAGTTATTTTTCCCAATTTTTGCGTCTAAGCGCATAAAAAACTAATTCGTCCTGGTAGTATCGTTTTTTGGGCGATATTTCAAGCAATATGTGGGGGCCTCGCCGGCGCAGTACAAGCGCGGTAATAAACTCAATAACAAGAAAAAAAGTTGAGATTTTAGTGAATTTTAGGGGCGGCCATTTGAAAAAAAAGCAGTAACTTTGCGGCCACCTGCCCAAAAAGCGGGGGTAGAACTAATTTTCACGAAATTAACAACCAAACCAATAAAGCTAATGAAGTCATTTTTACTCAGGAATTTGCTGGTTGCAGCAATGGCAGTGGCAGCAACGACTGCGCTGCAGGCGACCATTCCCGCGGGCTACTACAACTCGCTCAACGGGAAGAGTGGTCAAGCACTCAAGGATGCCATCCATGAACTCACCGCAAAGCACACGGTACTCAGCTACAGCGCATTGTGGAACTATTTTCCCACGACCGACTGCTATCCCGACAACACGGAGCGCGTGTGGGACATGTATAGCGACAACAATTACTATTTCAACGGCACCCGCTCGGTGAGCGGCATGAACAAGGAGCACTCGTTCCCCAAAAGTTGGTGGGGCGGCAGCACTACGGTTAATTCTTACACCGACCTGCATCACCTCTACCCCAGCGACGCAACGGCAAACTCGCGCAAGAGTGCGTGGCCTCTGGGCGTGGTGAGCAGCACCAGCTGGACCAACGGCGTGAGCAAGATTGGCTCGCCCTCGACGGGTCAAGGTGGCGGTGCCAGCACCGTGTTTGAGCCCGACGACCGCTACAAGGGCGACTTCGCGCGTACCTATTTCTATATGGCCTGCTGCTATCAGGACCTGACGTGGAACAAGAACTACATGGTGACCAATAGCGACTGGAAGACACTCACGCAGTGGTCGATTAACCTGCTGGTGCAGTGGGCGCGCGCCGACGCTGTGAGCGACAAGGAGAAGGACCGCAACGATGCCGTCTATAAATTCCAGTACAACCGCAACCCGTTTATCGACTTCCCCAGCCTGTTTGAGTACATCTGGGGCTCGAAACAGGGTGAGGCCTTCAACATCGATGCCGCTGGCGACCCCGATGACCCCGTCACGCCCAGCACGGGTGATCCCACGCTCATCACGCCCGTTCAGGACACCGAGATTAACTTTGGCGAAATCGCTCTGGGTCAATCGGTTACCAAGACGGTTTACATCAAGGGCGAAAACATCAAGTCGAACATCAACCTGCAGCTCTATCGCTGGCAGTACACCGAGTTCTCGATTCCTGTGACCTCGGTTGACCCCACGACGGTTAACAGCGAGGAAGGTTATCCGCTGGATATCACCTACACGCCCACGGCAGTTGGTGCCGACTCGGCGAAGTTGCTCATCCTCGATGGCGGCTTGGTGGGCAGCATTGGCATCATCCTCAAGGGTGAATGCCTCGAGGCACCCACGCTGAAGACCATCGTGGCGCTGCCCGCAACCATCGGTGACGATGGCACCAGCTACACCGCTTACTGGGAGCCCACGACCGATGAAATCGACTACTACATCATCAACCGCATCATCTATGCTGCCGACGGTAGCGTGGTACGCACCGAGAGCGTAACCACCGACGATGCCGACGTGACGAGTTATGAGTTTAACGACCTAGCTGATGGTCAGACGCACACCTACACCGTTCAAGCCTACCGCCTGGGTTACACCAGCGAGGAATCGAACGTCATCTACGTGCGCTCGACCAGCCTGAGCGAGGCCCAAGTTGACCGTCCCTTCTACCTGTTGCATTGCGACGGTGGCGTGATTGTCAAGAGCAGCGGCACCCTGGGTGCAGCCCGCATCTTCACCCTCACCGGTGCCCTCGTTAAGGAAATCGATGCCCTCAACAACGACGACTACATCGAGTTGCCCAGCGGCATCTACATCCTCACCACCAGCACCAGCCGCAAGGCCCACAAGATCGTCATCCCATAACCCCTCCCCCATCTCACAACAAGTGCCGTGGTCCTCAATGGCCCACGGCACTTGATGTATTATATATGCGATAGATGTGACTACTGCTCTGCTTTCCAGGAGGTGATGTTGCGGGTGCGGGAGGAGAAGTTGACGCCGACGCGGATGACGGGCTTGCCGGTGAGGGCGAAGCGGGAGCTGTAGTCGTTGAGGTTGATTTGGTCGAGGGCTTTTTGGGCCGTGGCGTTGAGTTTCATTTCGATGGCGTAGATGTGCTTGGGAGACTCGAGGACCATGTCGACACGGCCTGTGGGGGTGTGGACCTCGACTTGCACATAGTTGCACATCATGCTGAAAAGCACGTATAAAATGGCTTGGTAGCGTCCCTCGAAATCTTTCTTGACGTGGCCGGTGTAGGGTATGGTGCCCAGATAGGTCTTGAGGAGTTGCAACACGGTGTCGATGTCGTCGTTCTGGAAGGCGACGCCCATGTTGCCCACAAGTTCAAAGGCTAATGATTGTGGTCCTGGTGCTATCACCGAGGGGAGCAGGTTTTCCATCAAGCCATAGCGGACCTCGGTGTTAGGCACATCGAGGATATAGATTCTGGTTGCGGGGGTGTAGTCCTTGATGGTGAGGTAACCACTTTGGTAAAGGAGCGGGAGAGGACTCGTTTGCGACTGAATGGGTACATCAAATTCGGCAGCCATCGTTTTCACTTTCCCGATGTTGATTGCTTTGAAGTTGAAACGTTTCAACTCATGCATCAGAAACGAGGGCGTACCCGAGGCGAACCAATAGTTGCTGATGCGATGGTTGCCAAGTGCTTGAACCAAGCTGTAGGGGTTGTAGATATCGGGAGATACTTCCGAGAAGTGGTAGCCATCGTATTGATCTTTCAATTGCTTGAAACACTCGTCGCGCGAAATTTTCAATGCTGCGGCCATTTCATCGATGCCATCGCTGAATCGGGTGAGCATTTCGTCCTCGGTGATGCCACAAATGGCGGCATACTGGGGTAGCATACTGATGTCGGTGAGGTTGTTGAGCTGCGAGAAGATGCTCATCTGCGAGAACTTGGTGACGCCGGTGAGGAAGACGAAGCGCAAGTAGGGCGCACAAGCTTTAATGGCTGCATAGAAATTGGACATCACATCGCGCAGGTCTTCGGTGATTTCTTCGCGGTCGAGGGCATCGAGCATGGGTTTGTCGTACTCATCGATGAGTAGCACCACGGGCATGCCCGTTTGCTGGTGGGCAGCCTCGATAAGACGTTTTAGCCGAACGTTGGGCTTTTTACCAGTGTTATCAATTCCGTAGATTTTCTCACAATCGAGCAAAATCTCAGCTAAATAGTCGGTAAGATCGTCAACTTCTTTAACCTTCACACCACTGATGTCGAAGTGGAGGACGGGGTGTTGTTTCCACTCGGTTTCGAGTTTTTCCATGGCCAGGCCCTTGAAAAGGTCCTTCTCGCCCTTGAAGTAGCACTCGAGGGTGGAGACGAGGAGCGATTTTCCGAAGCGCCGTGGACGACTCAAGAACACATAGTTATAACTATGCGTGAGTTGGTAGACAAGTGCAGTCTTGTCGACATATTCGTAGTTTCCCTGAATGATTATGGGGAACGTTGGGATTCCTATGGGATAGATGCGACTCATAGCGGTGGCGTGGTGAATTCGCGCAGACTTGCGCAGACTACGCAGATTTAATTATTATTTATGGGACAAAGATAAGACATTTTCACGAAAAAAGCAAATTATAGGCTTTAGGGGCCACACTAATCACTAACGCCTAAAGCCTAACGCCTAATGCCTAAAATTTTGGTAATTGGGGGAAATGATGTAATTTTGTGAGCACGAATGAATGATGGAAGCGACATCAATGAGGTGCCTGTGTGGTATGCCATGCGGGTGAGTTACCAGCGCGAGTTGCGTGTCAAGGATGAACTTGATGCGCAGGGCATTCGGTCGTTTGTGCCGATGCAGTATAAGCGTGTGGTCGAGGGCGACCGGATGGTGAAACGGCTGGTGCCCTCGGTTCACAACTTGATTTTTGTGTGGCTGGCACCGAAGGCGATGCGCGAGTACAAGATGACCACGGCGCAACCGGTTCGCTACATCATCGACCACACCACGGGGCGTCCCATGATAGTGCCCGAGCGGCAGATGGAGAGTTTCATCAAGGTCGCGGGGACGTATGACGAAGGGTTGATTTACTTGAATCCTAACCCGGGCGACTTTATCGCGGGCGACCGCGTGAGAATCATGGGTGGCCCATTCGAGGGCGCCGAGGGCGTGTTTGTGCGCGTCAAGGGCGACCGTCGCGTGGTGGTGAACATCGAGGGTGTGGTGGCAGTGGCGACCACGTTCATTCATCCATCGTTTCTCGAACGTATAGACAACACATCAACGCAATGAGCGACACAACAATAGCAACCAGGGGGCATCGCATCGTGCACTACGACCTGCTCAAGGGCATCGCCATCTACATGGTGGTGATGGGGCATGTGCTCACGATGTGCATCCGCGACATCGACGCAGCATTTGTGTTTAAGTTCATCGGGCAGACGCACATGCCGCTGTTCTTCTTTATCAGCGGCTTTATGAGTTGGCGGCAGCAAGCCGATGGGAGCACGGCAATGCCTGTGTCGACGCTCGTGAAGCGTGCGCGGCAGTTGCTGGTGCCCATGTTGCTGGTGTCGGCGTTGTGGGTGGTGTATTTCCCGCATAGTGGCATTCAGTCGCCGCTGCACACCACGTTGCCGGGGCTGTATAGTGCCTACTGGAAGGATGGCTACTGGTTCCCGCTGTGCTTAATGGAGTTGACGGTGCTTTACTGGGTGCTGAGTCGCGTGTTGCAGGCGCTGAAGGCGTGCTGGCTGCGCGTGGCGGTGCTGGTGGTGACCTACGGGTTGCTCATCGCGCTGGCCCTGGCGACGTCGACCGAGGATTGTGACTGGGCAGGCACGGGTCTGCTGGCGCAGTTCTTCCCCATCTACATGCTGGGGGCTGCAGCGGGCAAGCATCGCGAGGCGTTTGCACGATTGTGCTGCAATGGTGCAGTGATGACGGCGGCGCTGCTGGTGTTTGTGCCCACGTTCTACTGCACGGTCTATCCATGGGACATTCCCGTGGAGTCGGCGGTGATGGATGCTGCCAGCTGGGTCATCGTGCCGCTGATGCAGGCGAGCTGGACGGTGCTTGCCATTGCGATGGTGACGCCGTGGGGAAAGCGCGTCGAGCAGGTGAAGCTGCAAGGCGAGCGACCTGGGCTCGTGTCGCGCATCTTCTTGCTGCTGGGCAATCACAGTCTGGGCATCTACTTGTGGCACTTCTTCTTCCTGTTCCCCATGCCGTTCTTGCAAGAGCCCATGCGGGCGGTAGCATTGCAGGCTGTGCCGCTGCTGGCGGTGAGCGCTGTGGTGGCTGCCGGCATTATCGCGGTGACGCTGCTGTGGCTGCGCATGCTGGGCTGCAGCCCGCTGCTCGCCGAGGTGCTCACTGGGAAACTCATCAAACGTGAAAATCAACAATCATAACATCATAACGACAATGAACAACAATCACACAAAAGTAGCATTGATAACGGGTATCACGGGCCAAGATGGCTCTTACCTGGCTGAATTCCTGCTCGACAAGGGCTACGAGGTTCACGGCATCTTGCGCCGCAGTAGTTCGTTCAACACGGGCCGCATCGAGCACCTGTACCTCGACGAGTGGGTGCGCGACATGCACAATCGTCGCTTGCTCGAGTTGCACTATGGCGACATGACCGACTCGAGTTCGCTCATCCGCATCATCCAGGACGTGAAGCCCGACGAGATTTATAACCTGGCAGCACAAAGCCATGTGAAGGTGTCGTTCGACGTCCCCGAGTACACCGCCGAGGCCGATGCAGTGGGCACGTTGCGCCTGATTGAGGCGGTGCGCATCACGGGCCGCGAGAAGGTTACCCGCATCTACCAAGCGAGCACGAGTGAGCTCTTCGGCAAGGTGCAGGAAATTCCGCAGCGCGAGACCACGCCGTTCTACCCGCGCAGCCCCTACGCTTGCGCGAAGCTCTATAGTTTCTGGATTATGAAGAACTATCGCGAGAGCTACGGGATGTATTGCGTGAACGGCATCTTGTTTAACCACGAGAGCGAGCGCCGCGGCGAGAACTTTGTGACGCGCAAAATCACGTTTGCCGCCGCCCGCATCGTCAACGGCCTGCAAGAGAAGCTGTACTTGGGCAACCTGAATGCTCGCCGCGACTGGGGCTACGCACGCGACTATGTGGAGTGCATGTGGCTGATGTTGCAGCAAGACGAGCCCGACGACTTCGTGATTGCCACGGGTGAGTATCACACCGTGCGCGAGTTCTGCACGCTAGCGTTCCACTACGCCGGCATCGAGCTCGAGTGGCAGGGCGAGGGCCTTAACGAGAAGGGCATCGACCGCGCTACGGGCCGCGTGCTCGTCGAGGTTGACCCGCGTTTCTTCCGTCCCGCCGAGGTCGAGCAGTTACTGGGCGACCCCACCAAGGCTCGCACCCAGTTGGGCTGGAACCCGCGTCAGACATCGTTCGACGAGTTAGTTCACTTGATGGTTGAGCACGACTTGAAGCACGTGCGCAAGGTTTATCACTTGAAAGAGGAGGAATCGTAATGGAAAAAGACGCTAAAATCTATGTGGCTGGGCACCGCGGACTGGTGGGCTCGGCAATCTGGCGCAATCTCGAGAGCAAGGGTTACACCAACTTGGTGGGCCGCACGCACAAGGAGCTTGACTTGATGGACGCTGTGGCGGTGCGCAATTTCTTTGACACCGAGCAACCCGAGTATGTGGTGCTGGCTGCGGCACATGTGGGCGGCATCATGGCGAACCTGAAATATCGCGCCGACTTTATCTACCAAAACCTGCAAATCCAGCAAAACGTGATTGGCGAGAGTTGGCGTCACGGGGTGAAGAAGTTGCTATTCCTGGGGTCGACGTGCATCTATCCGCGCGAGGCACCGCAGCCCATCCCCGAGGATTCGCTGTTGACGTCGCCGCTGGAGTACACCAACGAGCCCTACGCCATCGCCAAGATTGCGGGCATGAAGATGTGCGAGAGTTTTGCGCTGCAATATGGCTGCAACTTCATCGCTGTGATGCCCACCAACTTGTATGGCCCGCGCGACAATTTCGACCTCGAGAAGAGCCATGTGATGCCGGCGATGATACGCAAGATGCACCTGGCTCGCCTGCTCAACGAGGGCGACATCGAGGGCCTGCGCGAGGACTTGCGCAAGCGTCCTGTCGAGGGCATTGGCGGTGACGCCACGCTCGAGGAAATCACTACCCTACTCGCACGCTACGGCATCACAGCCGACAGCCTGACGCTGTGGGGCACGGGGCGTCCCATCCGCGAGTTCTTGTGGAGCGAGGACATGGCCGATGCCAGCGTTTACTGCCTGGAACACATCGACTTTGATGACGTGCGCGGCACCGAGGCCGAGGTGCGCAACTGCCACATCAACATCGGCAGCGGCCGCGAAATCACCATCGCCCAGCTCGCCGAACTCGTGAAAGCCACCGTGGGCTACAAGGGCGAAATCCATTGGGATAGCACCAAGCCCGATGGCACGCTGCGAAAACTCACCGACGTAAGCAAACTCCACAGCCTGGGCTGGCACCACCGCATGGAAATCGAGGACGGTGTTCCGGCGCTGTATCAATGGTACCTAAATCAGAGTGGAGAGTGAAGAGTAACTTCGTTGAACCTTGGCTGCGGTTCGGCAAACTCGAGCAAGCTCGGTCTGCGCTCACC
>Ga0065711_1046460_pt1 | contig 12882 bp, 8 predicted proteins | sample Hoacrofraction12_FD_59098 | JGI IMG/M metagenome (GOLD analysis project Ga0065711, IMG submission 59098) | Hoatzin crop microbial communities from Cojedes, Venezuela - Epithelial fraction 12 v2 (version 2) | ecosystem: Host-associated > Birds > Digestive system > Esophagus > Crop | place... | reverse complement strand
TTTTTTTTTTTTTTTTTGGATTTTTTTTTTTTTTTTTTTTTTTTTTTGCTTAAAGATTGCATGATGCATCTTTTGGGTCACTTAAGAGTCAGTGATGGAGGCTTTAGAAGACTCTGTGGAGAAGACAAAGTTAATTCATAATTGAGATGGCACTGGTAATTTCTTGCCATGACCCAGGGACTGCTGCTAGCTGGGTGTCTGCGGGTAAAACAGCCATAGTTTCGCTGAGAACGGCAGAGAATCGCGGTAATAGCACTTTCAGTAAAACCGATATATAAACAAAGTGTCACCAAACAGCTGGAATTGAGAGGTATCAGCTCTGAAGTTAAATAATGGTAACATAAAACCTTCAGCAGTAGATTTTTGAGGTCTCTTGTGAACAAATAAAATACTGTCATCACCTCCCTGTGAATGCTGGGGTGGAAGCTGATACATCAGATGGGAATTGCAGCGCAGGTCTGTGTATCAGGTCAGTGATGATTAAATCACCTGGTGTGAACCACTCAGCTGTGTTTACCTCTCTCTAAATGCTCTGGTTCACTTTACCTCACACGGAGGTGAAGGGACTGACCCACAGCTGGCACAGCCACTGGTCGCTGAGCAGCCTGTGTATCTGAACCCAGAGCTTCCAGCTTATCACTCCTCAGCCAGAGTTTCAATCTCGTTTTCTTCACTTTGTATCTTTTAAGCATGCAGGAGGGGGTTGGAACTATATGATCTTTAAGGTCCCTTCCAACCCAAACCATTCTATGATTCTGTGATTCTATGATTGAGGGGATTTTCAGACTAGTTGCAGCATTTCTCAAGATGAATGGGATAGGATGGAGCTGCTCTCTGCCTTATCTGGCCAATTGGTCCTGGGTGACCAATGGGCTCTACCCTGTGTCCTCTGCCTGTTCTTCCTTCATCACTGCTGAATCCATCGATAACAACTGCTGAGACTACCACATCCAAGAGGAAAGTAGGCATGAGGAGCAGATCAGAAAGAGTCTGTGAATTGCTGCAGACTTCCAGACCTTCACCAGGAGACTGGGGCACTTTGAGGATGCTTAATTAGGAATTTTTGCTTAAGTGACATAGCTGTTGCAGGCAGAGGTTCAAAAAGAAATTTAAAAAAAAATCTTGATACTTAGAGCAAGATATAAAAACTTCTTTCCTAAATTATTGTAGCTTTTGGGCATCCTGTTTATCCTAAACAATGGGTGAGCAGGTACCGAGCAAGACTTGCTCGCTTCTACAGAAAGCTAATTAGTCTTGGCAGATGGGAGCTGTGGGTTTTCAGGACCTCAAAACCCCAGCATCTTTGTTTCAGTGTTGAAGCAACCATACTTAGTTGAGTATATATTGCACCTGGTCCACATCATTCCCTGCAGCAGCTGCTCATCATTTCAGAACAACAATTCTGAGAAAGGGAAGTGTAGAGGTGTACTGTAAGGACTGCAGAGAGATTTGGCAGGTGTGATCCAGGGCTGGTTCAGCAGTGGCATTGTGTTCTCAGTGTTCCGTTCTGCTCCAGCGGTGTCAGATGTACTTCCCGAAGCCAGCACTGAGGTGGGTTTGTTGGCGTAGTAAAATTGAAAGGAGACCGTCTGAATAAATGGATTGACCCAGAGTTAGACCTGGACAATGCTAATAGTTTAAAGGGGTGTGTGCATCCAGTCCATCAGACACTCCATAATACTTTACTTGAAGTTTGCTTGCTCTGAGTTGTGGTAGGACCAAATTCCCTAGTCTGTGCATATACCTTTATTTTATGTTCCTAGATTTAAAGAAAAAAATTGTCCATGCAAACTTCGCCAGTACGGTTCTCAGTTTCAAGAAAAAATGCTTTTGATGAAGTGGGCCAGGATTTTCGTCAGACTGTCAGCTAATAGGCTGAAGCTACATTTTTGACTGTGCAAAGCTTTTGCTTGTGGGAAATGTGCTGGGTTTTTGCTTACCGTTGAAATTCAGACCCGTGGTCCTCTGTTTCAAGGGCCTGCAACTACTAAGAAACAAGCCTTAAACAACTCTGAAAGCAAAATATCTTTCCATCTCTGACCACACAGCAGTAGTACAACATGCCTAGCCACCTCTCTCCGCAGATACATGGGCAGCCTTCAGAGAAAATTTCCCTATCAGGGGATTCTTGGTCAAGTAAAAACAGAATAAGCTCAAGTTATTTCCTGTTTCTTTCAAAGGACAGGGTTGGAGCCAGTAACCTTTCAAGACCGGAAAAAGCTGGGGAAAGACAAATCCTGACAACTTCCCTTCTGCTTTCCACAGAAGACTAGCGCTTGTTTCTGCTTCCGGAAGGGGAAGCTGGACTTGAGGTGGATGGGTCTCCAGCCATTCCATCTGCCTGTTCAGCTGAACTATTTTTTAACCTGATTTTTATCTGACTGCAGATTTCCATGTTCCCCCATGAATGGCTTTCTGCATATAGTGTTTTTGTCTGGACAGAAAGCCAAATCGAGCAGTTTCTGTCCATTCCTTGAACATGTTAGTTTTCAGAAGACTGGACATATCAAACCAAGGCTGTGTTTTAAATATCTGAATTAATTTGTCAACTGCAAGGCACAAAAAAATAGAGTTGCCTGTCTTTTGTAAGAGCCATCTATCCTTGTCATTTTTCCCTGGTTTATATAAGCAGTAGCCATTGAGGACAAATAATATCTACACCATTGTCCAAGGAAGTGAAGAAGGAAGAGGTGTCCATGATATATATAGGCATTGGGGCATTCTACAAAGAAACTTGTTCACATTTACAAAGTCATCATTGCATTCAGAAAGCAGAAAGAGTTGCTTTCAGTAGTGGCGTAAACCTTTAAATCAATAACTCCTTTTCTTCTTTCCCTGTCTTCAATGTATCTTGCAGTTGGAGGACTGAGAACACTCAGTAAGAGCTACCACATCCTTGGTTTAATTTTGCTTCCTTTTCAAAGATGAGCCTAATCCTTCTGTTACAGGATTTATTTCATTGTTATGTATGAACTTTCCAACTGGAAACCTCAGCTGAGAGGGCATAGGCAGGTAAATTGTTAAAGACAAGCATTTGATCACGTTCTGGCCTCTGTCTTCAGCTGGTGGTGCACAGCTGAGGTGACCCCAGCGGGTGCCACTGGCAGGGCTGCTGTGCTGGACCTCCTCCAAGCAGCTCTGTAGAGCTCACCTTAAGCTGCTCTTCACAGCGAGCTCAGAGGGTTTCAAGTCAATCCCAGCCTCGGGGGCCCAGACTGTTTGCATCGTCTGCTCCTTTACTCTCTCTGCTTAGTTCTCAGGTACAGTTTTAGTCTAAATTATTTGGTGAAGTTATAGTCTGGTTCTGTAACTGGTTTTCTGAAGAGGAATTGCATAACGAAAGGAGTGTCAGAGTTCAAGGTCGTTTCTTGTCTCTGTGCTTCCCACCTCTTGGTTGAATGCTAAGGTGGTAGTAAAGACCTTTCTAAATACTCTCTTTCAAGAATGGATGTTTTCCTCTAACTAGGCTATTTTTTTCCCAAACTGCTCTGATTGCAAGTAGAGGAGAAGAAAGGGTCAGGTGTCATACATGTTGTTGAGAGGCTTCAAAGGTGATTTTGCTATTGTAAAGAGCAGAAGAAATCAACATCATTATAACTATTTGACCAAATTATTTCCCTCCTGATACTAAAATTTCTTAAAGCCAAGGTTTTTGTAAGGCCTTTGTGTAACTAGTTGTCTGTGCCATTTTTTTTTTTATTTAAGGGAATGGAGAAAGTTGTTCCACTGGCAGCTTGCAATCCTTGTCTGTCTGTTGGATGGATGTATATTTACAGGAGTTAATAGAATCATAGAATCATTTAGGTCGGAAAAGACCTTAAGATCATTGAGTCCAACCGTTAAGCTAACACTGCCAAGTCCACCACTAAACCATGTTCTGTTTCTAATTTCTCCCCTTAGAACAAAGGTTACACCGTCGTTGTCTTTGGAAAGCTTTTGGACCAGCTTGCGCACCATTTTTTGGTACCGTGCCAAGCACCCTGTTGAGACTCTAGTAGTGATTGAAGGAACAGAAAGAGATTTTGAGGTTTGGAGATAAAACCTGTTCACATGGCTAATACACTGAAAAACCTCCACAGTGGTCTGCTGCAGGGCGGTTGGAGAGCCGGGCTCTCCGTTGTGTGCTCCCTGTGCCTATCTCTGCTGAGGTGAAACAGCTTCTGTCCTGCCACCTTTGAACACAAGGTCGTCCAACACCAATTGTGGGAAGGACTTAAACTCTACTCACTCCTCGGAATAGCAGTCACCCCTGGGCAGGCTGGCATTTCCTCACCCTCTTTGTGCATGTAGTATTGGCACATAAATGCTCTTGCTCAATCCTATGAGCTGCATATCGTTCTATTCTGGGGAAGGTGAGAGCAGTGCTGGAAACGATGCAGCTCCAGAAGGTATCAGCTTTACTCCTTTTAACCCCGAGAGTTAGTCCTCGCCTTAGGTTTTTACGGTAGCTACCGTACAAGAGGGAATCATTGCATTTTTTAAAAAGGGAGGGCAATGAGAAATGCTGTGGCTGCCCATCAAGTAAACCTGTTTGTTGTTTGGTGTTTGTATGGCTGATAATCTGTCTGCACTCCACCAGCACTCTGTTTTGCCAGGGTTTTTTTAAAGGTCCTTGAGAAGCCTTTACGGCAAATGGAGTAACCTTGGCAAGATGCTGCATTACACCGTGCCCTGCCCAGCATTCCTGCAGTTCTTGCCATTTCCTGCCCGTTATAACACGGCGGTGGCTTTGGACAGCAAGTGCGTTTTGTATTTCCCAAAGGAATGATGTTTAAGATGTCTTTATCTGCGAGCATTTTTGCTGCGTGCTGTGGATTTGCACAGGGGCGCGGGGATTTTTGCTTTGTGTGACTGTGTACTGTTTTGTGGCTCTGTTTTATTTGCTCTTTCATCATCCTCCCCCCTCTCTCTTCTACCTGAAACGTTAAATTAAATCTAACATACCAATACGTTTAGACAGAGGCGGCACTTGGCTATGCCAGTTCCCCAGTGGCTTTAACTGCTGGCTGCAATACTGCAAACAAATTCAGACACTGGCTTGGCCGGCAGTTCCCTCCAGCTATCAGCGTGTTCGCTCTCCAGGCTTTATTTTACCTACACTATCGGAGACTGCGGAGTCACAGCCTATGTCTCGTTGTTATGCATGGATGGGAAATATTCCTGCACTTATTTGCATTCATTAGATGTTGGTAGTTCCTCTGTTGAGGTCTCTAGCCTTGTTTTTACAGTGCTTTTGGCAGTGTTTCTGCACTTGGTGTGTGAATTTTTATGATCTGTTGCATGTTATTCATGCAATTTCCTGCCCTGTAATGGCATCACTTTTCCAGACACTGAGGAATACAAACGAAAACCCAGGAGCCTGCATTAGCATAAAATGTCCCAGTTCTGTCAGTTTGATTAATTTGTCTCTTTGTCTCCACTCTATATGATAAGTGCTATTAATGGTTGCAACACTTCATATGTCAAAGTCTTTCTTCCTAATGACTTGAAAATGTGGTTTATTTCCCCTTTTTTGTATTATTTTTCTCATTTAGCATTCCACTCAAGTATAGATTTATGCCATGCTCTTTCATTATCTTACTGGTTGCAGCACTGGAGTGATTACATATGGTGTAGGGTATGAGCAAAGATGCGATCCCAGGGGCAGCAGCTGCTGATGCAAGCTGAAAATAGATCCAGCGTATGCTCAGCACTTTTCCCAGAGGTCTTTTATTTATTAGGAACAGTCTTAGTACAGGACAGCTCGGACCCTCATTTAGCAAGATGACTTTTTGCGTTTCAAGAACAGCGCAATGACTTTGCTCTATTTACTGAGTGCTGTGTAATTTTTTTTCACTGCCTTCTATCGAAGCAGTGACTTTACCTAACATAAATTGTAATATAATCCTGATTTATAATGAAGTCAAGAAACGACAGGCTCCATTTGAAGTAATGGAACTTGACAGATCTAAGGCTTAAATTAAATAATCCTATTTGTAAGACAGCATTTGTACGTGGTACACTGATTTGAAATGAACTTCAGTTCTTCTTCAGCGAATCCTTTACCATTCTCTGCGTTTTGCCTTCCATAGGGGCTTTTTGGGGAACAAAATTCATTTGGAGAGAGCATGTTTGTAAGTGTGTGTAGAACAATACATTGTTTTCTTTCCCATAGCAAAGAAGTTCTCATAAATTGTTTCACGGAAGAACTCTCAAATTAAAGAGGAAAAATTAATGTAGGTGATTTATTCAGGGCAAGCTACATCTAACCTGCTTTGGTGGCCAGAAGACGCCAACTGATGAGGAGGAGGAGAGGGAGGATGCTGGATGGACAACAGTGAGGAAGGCTGTGGCTCGTCCCTTCCCTCCTGGGAACGGAGACTCATCCTGGCAGCAATTTATGTGGAGGGAGATCGCCTCCTCCGAGCTGTCCTTCCCCCGCAGCTGGCAGAGAGGGACGCTCGAGGAGGACGGTGTTGCCTCCTGCCTCTGCACCCCGCTTTTCTTCCTCCATCGCCATTGTGCCGTGGCGGGCAACAAGAGCCCCGAGGTGTGCAAACGGAAGGATGGTCCCGCCGCAGCTGGCTGCTCGGAGCTGGCAGTAAGGCTGGGTGCAGAAGGAGGCACTGGTGGAACAAAAGGCTCATGGAAAAGAGAGGAAAAGAGACCAGGCAGGGAGCACGAGACGCTGGAGAAACGGTGGGGGAGGGCACAGAAAAAGGGCAGTGGGATAGAAACACTAAAAGTACGGTGCAGGATTTTTCTAGCCCAGATTAAGGGAGGCTGTTTTAGAAAATCCCCTCTTCCCTTTTCTCTCCCTCGGCATTGCGTTTTTGCCTTCCTTTCTGGCTGCGTTTAGCTGCCGCTGCCCGTCATCGCTCTGATTTCCCTTCGCACCTGGCTGGGGTGCGGCCCTTTCCCTGGCAGACGCTCTCGCCCTGCGCCGGCCGGGCATGCTGGGGCAGAAACGGCCCAGCTGGCGTGCCCGGCTGCGTAGCGTGCCTCGTGCTAGACCTGTCGCCCTGCCGTCACCCCGAGACGTTGGCTCCGTGACGGGGAAGATGTCGCTTTTGAGTCCGGGCAGTGTCGGCAGCCACCAGCGCCGGGCCTCGGGCCTGCGGGCGCTCCGCGCCGGCAGCCTGCCCCGGGCCTCTGCCGCCGGTGGGCAGGGCTGTGGCGGCAGCCTGACGGGGAAGGGCTGGGCAAAGCGAGGGCTTCACTTGGCGCTTTCCTGGGAAGAGAGTCAAGATGTCTTGGGGCCGGGCGGTTTCTAATCCGCAGCTCAGAAGAAGGCAGGCTCTCCCGCGTCGGGGCCGTGAGAACGGGCTGCCTGGACTGGAGCTCCAGCATCGTGTCTGCCTTGGAGTGAGTGGTTTCAGGCCCAGGTAGCTTATTTCTCCTCCTCATTTTAATGAGCTCCACTAATGAACAGATGGTGAAGAAGACAAGATGACTGCCAAGGAGGGCGTTGCTTGGGCACGGGGGCTGGAGCCCAGCCTGGGAACATGGGGCGAGAGGCTCCTGCTCCCGTCTCCAGCTCTCCAAGCGATTAAGAACTTTTTCCACAGTGCTTACAGGGAAGTAATGACTTCTATTAATTAGAAACCAAGCCCGAGTTCTCCGCTGCTGTCAAGGAAGGACGGGACTCGGGAGTATCGCTGGGGAATGTGAGGAAGAACGAGCTCACAAAGCCAAAGCAGTGCAGGCCAGCGGAGGAGGCAGAGGCGAGGAGGATCCGCACAGCAAACACGGCATTGACATCATGTGGGCCCTTGCTCCTCATCTCGGGAGAAAAAACAGTGAGGCCCAAGAGTAAAAGTCCGTCAGGAGGTTTTAGAGTTGCTGCTGGTAGCTTGCATGCTGCCCCATCTCCCTCCTCTGACAGACGTGTGCATGGCTACGGGCACAGCTTTCTGTTTGCTTGGAATTAATGGTGTTATTTGCGACGGGAAAGGAGGTGGGGTGCGCTGAATTCTGCAAACTGCAGCCTGTGCTGCTTGATCTTTAGAAAAATAAATAAAATAAAATAGCAAGAACCAATTCCAGGATGATTCAGTATGCAAATAAACTGTTTTTCGTTACTCACAGCACACATAAATGCACACTGGTGACTGAGGCAGCAGAATAACACTTCACTGTTCATTATTTTATCAGACAGTGATAATTGTAGTTAATATTTTCTTAGTAGTGTCTCTGAAAGTTTATTTATACTGTTAATAATCTGAGCAGCTGTAATGATGCTGGCTGCCAGAGCTGTAGCCTTTTAGAAGCACTCTAGTGAGGCGATGATACAACAGTTACAGAAATCCAAGGAGGAAATGATCTTTTCGAAGCAGATGGGACTAATTCGGTCGCTTTCATACACGTTCACGTTCTCTAGTCTCTTTCTCACACTACGATGCGTGGGCGCACCTGAGCATATGTAGACACACACACACACACACACAAATAGCTGTGAAGTCCCCTCCCAGCACAGGGAAGTCACATGGCAAGCTGGAAACGCCACCATCTTTCTACATAGGGAGTATTTCTAGGGCTTCTAGGGCGGATGGCATTTTCTACCCCTCACTTTCTGGGTAGATCTTAAAAATCTCACGTATGAAGTGGAAAGGGGGAAGTCAGTTCTGTGGGGACAGTCTGGAGCCAGGCCTGGCTTTGTGGCTGCGCTGGGATGCCGCTGACCATCCTTCCTGTCCTCCCCTGCCTTCGACCCCTTTGCTTCGGGACACTCCTGCTGAGCCTGCTCTCCTTTAAGGACTGAAAGAGGAGCCATTTACCTTTGCTCGCAGCAGACGTGAAATCTCAGCAAAAACACAAATGCCTCCAATTTTCTCCGGTGGGGTTTATGGAGCCTAGCTAACCTTTTGGGCCACTGCAGGAGGAGTTAAGTGCTCCTCGTGGAGGACGGGAGGGGACCAGCTTTGCCAGCTCAGCAGTGGCTGGTTCTCCTTGCAAACCTGCTTCGCTGAGCGGACATCATTGATGAAATGTGATCACCAAGCAGTGGAACAAAAGCCACCGTAATCCTTAGATCTGTTAGTAGCAGTGCAAGGAAGAAAAGGAGGTGAACACAGAAAAATTGCGTGTCCAAATACCGGAAATTAAAAGGCAAGGCGGGGGAGAAGGGGAAGGAAAACTGGAACAAATGCAGCGTTTGGCAGGTTTTGTTTTAAAAATACGATGCCTGCAGGAAGCCGGGTTATTTATACAAGGTTTCAGCCTACCAGTTAGTAATTGCCTGGTTACCTCATGAAGCACTGTAGTAAAGCTTTTGACGTTCAGTTCCTTCCACAGCCCAGCAAAAGCATCTCTGGATTTGAAATGCTGCGGTATTTGCTGGGCTGCTCGCTCTGCTACCTCGGCACAAGGATGCCAGTGATTTTATGTGCTGTCCTGTGCCAGTGTGCGGTCACAGGCAGCACTGGAAGTGCTGGCATCGTCAGCCCTGTGGAAACCACGGCAGAGCATCTGTGAGCTACATCGGGTGTTGTCTGGCCCCGTCTCCTGAGCCCGCTTCTTCTCCAGCTCCTTTGTCTTCTGATTCAGTTCTCTTCCTTAGAGTGCAGCCTTGCGTTTTACTAAATCATATCTAGCAGAGCCTGTTTCTTCCTCTCCTACGCTATACCAAGTGTAATAGTAGGGCTTGTAGCGAGGTGCCTTGCTGTGAAGTATTCCTTGTTTTTATAAAGTAATTACAGTGTATTTAATGCACTGTGTGTTTAGTACACTGTGTTATGTAGCTTATTCACATAAATAAATTCTGACGTGCTTGGGAAAGAGGAGTCATTGTGTAATTTACGGGTCTTTGTAATTTTTCTGTATTGTTGTCTTTGTTTGTGTATTAATTGCAGCTTTGGAAACTCTGAACCGTTCCTGTAAGCACTCTGCGAATTAGCAAATTTCTACATATATCTTCTTTTCCTCCCGATTTTGATATTTCCTAATATAACCTGGAGGCTTCTAGAGTTTTTCTTTTCATTCTAGAAGTTCTTAAACTGCTTTTTGTTTTCCTTTTTCTCCCCACTTTGGCTAATAATATGTACCTAAATAGATCTTTCACAGACTCTTCTCTCCCAATTTATATTCTGTGAAAGCTTTCCCACTCCTTCCTTCCCCCTCCTCATCACTCAACACTTTCTCCCTTTTTTTTTTTCCTTTTTTAAACTGAAGGTCAGTTTAGTTTTCCTTTTGAGAAAAGATGGGACTGATTTTAATTTTAAATTACAGTTGCACTTTCATTCTGATGGTGCTCTTGGGTTAAAATCTGTTCATTTCTGCTCGTTTCTTCCCCGCCCATTTCGGTGTGGCTTGCACAGGCACCCAGGGAGAGAAGGCAGTGTTTCTGCTGAGCCACCCTCCTGTGTCATCCTTCGTTACTGTGTTCCAGGTTTCTTAAGGCACAAGTTGCATTGGAAAAACAAATGTATTGCACACTGCCAGGTATCACAGCTGTATTTCCCTTTGCTTCATCTGCAAGTTCGTGCCTGAGTGTTTAAACTGCTAATTAGTGCCACTGGTTTTTATGTGTTCTTCGTTGATTCAGTCATGTTGTAGCCGAGTTGTTCCTTCGGAGATAAGGTTTTTTGAAACGTCCTTGTCTCTATTTTTCTTTCTAACACCTCCACCCAGAGTCTGACCTGAGCAGCCCAGAAGTTTTCCTCCAAGCTTTTTCACCCACGCTTGCCTGCAGGTACTCTCTTGGCCATAATTTTGAATTGTCTGTGTTCTCAAGTTATGCCCTGGGCAGCCTCTAACATTGACAACATACCCCAAACCATGTAATTAGTTAGGAAAAATTTGTCTCCTTCTGCTGAAGTTCATTAAGGTATTTTCTCCAAACAGTGACACTTCAGCTGTCATTCCTCCAGCTTGATGATATCATGACAGGCATCACGTGGCAGGTTGTCTTGCAGGGATATAAGAAGTTCCCACCCCCAGCCCGAGAGCTGTTTCACTGAGGGTGTTGTGCCGCAGTGGAGACACCAAGAGAGGCGAGCCCCGGTGCCAGCACGGCCCTGCCGGCAGCCCCTCGCCGCCATGCAGGTCTCCCAGGGCTGTCGAGCTGCTCGTGTGTCCCCCGTACGCTCAGCAAACTGCTGTGGGGGATAAAACCCAGAGCTGCCCCGTGGGGTGGGCCAGGGGACGTCTGCCAGAGACCGGTGGTTGGAGTAGGTGGGATCCAGGCCGTGCTCCCCGCTGTGGAAGAGCACTGTATCTTCCAGTCCTATAGCCTTTCGGGTTGGCAAGCATGTTCATCCGTGTTTGGTAAAGATGGCTCCTGTTTCCTGCGCTGAAGTGTGTCAGCAGCGTTGAGGCTTACGCCTGGTGATGTCTGCCTTCCTTCTCAACAGACAGTGTGTTTTCTGAAAGTTGTGGTGAATTCAACAAGTTAATTTCCCCTTAATATTTTCATGGATGGGAAGGATGCTGAAAACGCCCAGGGATACTGTCAGGATTTCCAAAAGCAAATTCTTCGCTCTCATTCTCACTTTTGAAAGGTCAGAAGAATTTCAGCTGGTCTTTAGTAACTCTGAGATGAAATAAATCTTGAAGTCATAGATTAAAATAAGCATTGCAGTTGGATCAGAGATTATTTTTACTTTTATTACTCTGAATTTTTTTTTTAAATTTGTTAGACGTCTTCTGATTCTGTCTGCCCTTTTAGTTCATCTGACATTATTGGCCCCAGGCTTGGGGGCCAGGATTTTTGAGAACACTTTGAAGTCGGGGCCATTACTGCAGTGAATGTGATTTGAAAAAACCCCAAGGGTGTGGGTGCCTTAACCCTTGCGCTCCACCCGTGAGTCGCATGCAGTCGAGCGCTGCCATAACCAATAACGCGGGCATCGATCCGCCGAATGTTTACGCCATCTTTGCAGTTGGCGATCAATTCCGAGCCGCTTGCCCCGCTGTCAGTGCTGACGCACTTCTAATGGGACAATGGACGCAGTTTGCAATTACTGCTCCCTGTGCCTGTCCTCGAGGCGAGTGTAGCGTGAAGGACCTCTCCTTCCTCCCCGCCTCGCCTCCTGCAGTCGCACCTGCTGTGGGGGAGCATCGTGATGCTCTGTGGGTACTGAGGGATGTTGATCTCTCCCTCCCTGTCAAGCGGTAAGGGAGGAGGCCCTTTGAATTGTAGAATCATAGAATCATTAAGGTTGGAAAAGGCTGCTTAAGATCATCAAGTCCAACGTTCAACCCAGCCCCACCATGCCTGCTAAACCGTATCCTGAAGTGCCACATTTACACATTTTTTTAACACCTCCAGGGATGGTGACTCCACCACTTCCCTGGGCAGCCCTTCCCCTGTTCCAATGCTTCACAGCTCTTTCAGTAAGAAATTTTTCCTAGTATCCAATCTAAACCTCCCCTGATGCAACTTGAGGCCATTGCCTCTCGTCCTATCACGAGTTACTTGGGAGAAGAGACCGACGCCTGCCTCACTACAACCTCCTTTCAGGTAGTTGTAGAGAGCTGCCCCTGGATGTATTTGTTATACCAGAGAGAGGAAAGTGAAAAGTCAGCTGGTTTCCTCCTTCGACTCGTAAATACTCTCACATAGGCAGTCGGGGCTTCTAGTGTAAGTTCATCGTCTGGCTGAAAGCTGGGGCTTCAAAGGGGAGGGCTCAGGGGGGCAGCTGTTCTTTTTTTTTTCCCCTGAAAGCACAAAACTGGAAGTTGGGTGAGCACTTCCAATGTGGCGTTTTTTGTAGAAGTACTGTTAAGGGGAGGTAAGCAACTCCTTGAAGCTCTCAGCCTGATGCCTGAAGAAGCTGTTGTGTAGGATGCACTGGAAAGACACTGCGATGGCCCTTAGCCCAGCCTTGATGTGGCTTTGCACGTGGTGGCTTTTTCGGTGGGACTTCTTGCCTTTAAAAAAAAAAAAAAAAAAAAAAAAAAAAA